>OGZW01003585.1_pt1 | contig 11375 bp, 7 predicted proteins | sample 1577001 | NCBI WGS metagenome assembly OGZW01 (sample SAMEA3541519, study PRJEB24748) | human gut metagenome | biome: human gut; feature: human-associated habitat; material: faeces | place: China | collected 2012
GGCGAAGACCTATAACAAAGGTACATACGAAGTGCCCGCATTCCTTGGATACCGCATTTCGGGACGTACGCTGATTCTTAGTTTCGATCAGGAAGTAGTAGCCAAAGAAGGTGCTCCGAAAGGCTTTATACTGGCGGGACCGGACGGGAAATACGTTCCGGCACAGGCTACCATCCGGGGAAAAGAAGTCATTCTACAATCCGACCAGATAGAAATACCGACGGCGGCTTGCTATGCGTGGGCAGACAATCCTGTTTGTAATCTATATGGCAAGAGCGGGCTTCCCGTACCCCCGTTCCGCACCAGAGAATAAATATCAACCATAACAATGTAAACCATGAAATTAAAAGCATTCTTACTTTTTTTTCTATTGAGTTCTTTTTCTCTTTTGCAGGCTGCCGACAAGCCTCTGATCAAAATAGAAACCGAACGGACCAGCCTTATCTATCAAGTAGCTGACAACGGACGTCTGTATCAGAAATACTTGGGCAAAAAGCTTAACCATGATTCCGATATCCAGTATCTGCCACAAGGGACTGAAGCTTATCTGACTCATGGTATGGAGGACTACTTTGAACCGGCTATTCACATACGTCATAATGACAATAACTCTTCATTGCTGCTGAAATATGTAGATCATTCGAGCAATGCCATCAGTAACGGGGTCAACGAAACCGTAATTACCCTTAAGGATGATAAATACCCTGTGACTGTGAAGTTGCATTATGTAGCTTACGGCAAAGAGAACATTATCCGTGCGTTTAGTGAAATCAGCCATGAAGAGAAGAAGCCTGTGATACTTTGCAAGTATGCTTCATCAATGCTTCACTTGAACAGCAGCAAGTATTTCCTGACTGAATTTTCCGGTGACTGGGCACACGAAGCCAACGTGACTGAAAGAGAACTGGCTTTCGGCAAAAAGGTGATCGATACGAAGTTGGGTGCACGTGCCAATATGTTTGTATCTCCTTTCTTCCAGCTGGCTCTTGACAATCCTTCGCAGGAGAATGCAGGCGAAGTGCTAGTAGGAACCATCGGGTGGACGGGTAACTTTCGCTTTACTTTCGAAGTGGACAACAAAAACGAACTGCGTATTATCAGCGGTATCAACCCGTACGACTCCGAATACAGCCTGCCCGCCAAAGAAGTGTTCCGTACTCCGGACTTCTATTTCACTTACAGCACGCAGGGGAAAGGTGAGGCCAGCCGTAACTTCCATGACTGGGCGCGCAATCATCAGGTGAAAAACGGTAATGATACCCGCATGACTTTGCTCAACAACTGGGAATCTACCTATTTTGACTTTGATGAAAATAAACTGATCGGCTTGATGGATGAGGCTACCAAGCTGGGCGTAGATATGTTCCTGCTGGACGATGGTTGGTTTGCCAACAAATATCCCCGTAGCAGTGACCATCAGGGGTTGGGCGACTGGGAAGAGACTGCCGACAAACTTCCGAACGGAGTAGGGCGTCTTGTTGAAGAAGCACAAAAGAAAGGTATCAAGTTCGGTATATGGATAGAGCCGGAAATGGTGAATCCCAAAAGCGAGCTTTACGAAAAGCATAAGGACTGGGTGATTCATCTGCCTAACCGTGATGAATACTACTTCCGCAACCAGATGGTGCTCGACCTTAGCAATCCGAAAGTACAGGATCATGTATTCGGCGTGGTGGACAACCTGATGACCAAATATCCCGGCATCGCTTTCTTCAAATGGGACTGCAACAGCCCGATTACGAATATCTATTCGGTGTATCTGAAAGATAAACAGTCTCATCTGTACGTTGATTATGTGCGCGGACTTTACAAGGTGCTGGACAGAATCAAGGCTAAATATCCTAATCTTCCGATGATGCTGTGTGCCGGTGGCGGCGGACGCTCCGACTATGAAGCATTGAAGTACTTCACAGAGTTCTGGCCAAGCGACAATACCGATCCTATCGAACGCCTGTTTATCCAATGGGGCTATTCGCAGATCTTCCCAAGTAAGACACTGTGTGCCCACGTCACTACTTGGAATCGTGGAACCAGTATCAAGTTCCGTACCGATGTGGCCATGATGTGCAAATTAGGATTCGACATCAAACTGGAAGACATGAATCAGAATGAGCACCTTTACTGTGATCAGGCAGTCAAGAACTACAACCGTCTGAAACCTGTCATCCTTGAAGGTGATTTGTATCGCCTCGTTTCTCCTTACGGAAGCAACCATACTTCTTCCATGTTTGTAGGCAAGGACAAGAAAACGGCTGCGGTATTCGCCTTCGATATCCATCCGCGCTATGCGGAAAAGACACTGCCTGTCCGCCTGCAAGGGTTGGATGCCGATAAGATGTACCGTGTGAAGGAAATCAATATGATGCCCGGTAGCGGTTCCTCATTGAAGGGTAACAACCAGGTTTTCTCCGGAGAATATCTAATGAACGTCGGACTGGATCTTTTCACAACGCAGCAGCTCAACAGCCGTCTCATTGAAATAACAGAAGAATAAAAAGCCATAGACATAAGAAACATATCTTATAAAAACACCACGAACCATGAAGAAATTACTTTTAAGTGTATGTGCATTTTCATTGACTCTCGCTACGTTGCAGGCAGGGGAAATCACTAAATATGTAAATCCGTTTATTGGAACGGGGGCCATCGATGGGGGACTTTCGGGTAATAATTACCCGGGGGCGACCTCGCCGTTCGGTATGATACAGCTTTCTCCGGACACCAGTGAAGCTCCCAATTGGGGGGACGCTTCCGGCTACGACTATAACCGGAATACGATCTTCGGTTTCAGCCATACCCGCCTGAGTGGGACAGGAGCCTCGGACCTGATCGACATTACATTGATGCCGACCAGTAGCGGACGCACTTCTTCCGCATTCACGCATGACGAAGAGAAGGCCCGTCCCGGCTATTATCAGGTAATGCTGAAAGATGAGAATATTAATGCAGAGCTTACCACTACTCAGAGAAACGGTATCCACCGCTATCAATATCCCGCCGGCAAAGATGCGGAGATTATACTGGATATGGACCACTCGGCAGATAAGGGCAGTTGGGGACGCCGGATCATTAACTCTCAGATCCGCATTCTGAATGACCATGCAGTGGAAGGTTACCGTATCATCACCGGATGGGCGAAACTGCGCAAGATTTATTTCTACATGGAGTTTTCGAGCCCTATCCTTACTTCTACGCTGAGAGACGGCGGGCGTGTTCATGAAAACACAGCCGTGATCAACGGTACGAATCTTCATGGCTGTTTCCGTTTCGGCCAACTGAATGGCAAACCATTGACGTGCAAAGTAGCCCTTTCGTCCGTCTCTATGGAGAATGCCCGTCAGAACATGGAACAGGAAGCACCGCACTGGGATTTCGACCGCTATGTGGCTGCTGCGGACGCTGATTGGGAAAAACAACTAGGAAAGATCGAAGTGAAAGGTACGGAGGTGCAGAAAGAGATATTCTATACGGCTCTTTACCACACCATGATACAGCCTAACACCATGTCCGACGTGAACGGCGAATACATGGCTGCCGACTATACGACCCGCAAGGTGGCGAACAATGAAACTCATTACACCACATTCTCCCTGTGGGATACTTTCCGCGCTTCTCATCCTCTCTACACATTGCTGGAACCCGAACGGGTGACTGACTTCGTGAAGAGCATGATACGCCAGTATGAATATTACGGCTACCTGCCTATCTGGCAATTATGGGGACAGGACAATTACTGTATGATCGGTAACCACTCCATCCCTGTGATCACTGATGCCATCCTGAAAGGTATTCCCGGAATTGATATGGAGAAGGCCTATGAAGCAGTCTATAACAGTTCGGTAACCTCACACCCCAACTCTCCTTTTGAGGTATGGGAGAAATACGGCTTTATGCCCGAAAACATTCAGACTCAATCTGTCTCCATCACTCTGGAGCAGGCTTTTGATGACTGGTGTGTTGCCCAACTGGCTGCAAAATTGAACAAGGATGCCGATTATCAGCGATTCCACAAACGCTCCGAATATTACCGGAACCTTTTCCATCCGAAAACGAAGTTCTTCCAGTCCAAGAATGACAAGGGAGAATGGATCGAACCTTTCGACCCGTATCAATACGGTGGAAACGGCGGGCATCCGTTTACCGAAGGAAATGCATGGCAATACTTTTGGTATGTTCCGCATAACATCCAGGCCTTGATGGAACTGACAGGAGGAACGAAAGCCTTTGAACAAAAGCTGGATACCTTTTTTACCTCTACCTATAAGAGTGAGCAGATGAATCATAACGCTTCGGGATTTGTGGGACAGTATGCACATGGTAATGAACCCAGCCATCACGTAGCTTATCTCTATAATTTTGCAGGTCAGCCGTGGAAGACGCAAAAGTATGTCAGTCATATTCTGAACACGCTGTATAACAATACTTCTTCGGGATATGCCGGAAATGATGACTGCGGTCAGATGTCTGCCTGGTATGTATTCAGTGCGATGGGATTCTATCCGGTCAATCCTGCCGACGGCCGGTATATCATCGGTTCCCCGCTTTTGGATGAGTGTACTTTGAAACTGGCAGGTAATAAGGAGTTCCGTATCCGGACCATCCGCAAGTCTCCCGAAGATATCTACATTCAGTCGGTGACTTTGAACGGGAAGAAACACAAAGATTTCTTCATCACTCATCAGGACATCATGAACGGTGGTACGATGGTATTCAAGATGGGTAAGAAACCATCCGGATGGGGAAAGTAAACAGTATGAATTCAGATATTGTATCTAATAGAAACATGGATGAGTTATATCATATAGGGCAATAAATATTATAGCCTTGTTTCTATATAATAAGAGACTGTCTACCTCCTGACAGTCTCTTATTATTATTTTCTTATTTAACCTCTTCGGAAGTCTGTAACATCTGGAACAACTTGTCCAGCTTTGGAGCCATGATAATCTCCGTACGGCGGTTCTTGCTTCTGCCTTCCGCTGTTTCATTGTCGTCAACAGGCATATATTCGCCGCGACCGCTGGGCTGTATCTGCAAAGGATTTACACCGTAGTTCTTAATCAGGATACGTACGACGGAGGTAGCACGAATCACGCTCAAATCCCAGTTGTCTTTGAACTGTACGGTGTTGATCGGTTTATTGTCGGTGTGACCTTCGATAAATACGTCGATGTCGGTCTGCTTGTTCAAGACTTCCGCCAATTTGCCGAGAGCTTCCTCTCCGCGTTTATCCAGACGGGCGCTTCCTGACTGGAACAGCAATTTGTCCGACATTGCCACATACACCTTTCCATCCTTTTCACGAACCGTCAGTTCGTCTGTGCTAAAGCCCAGTAACGCGTCTTTCACACTGTTCAGCAGTTGTTTCACTTTCTCGTTCTGAGCGTTGATCATGTCCTGCAACTCGTTGATGGTGCGTTCTCTTTCGCTAAGTTCGTTTTTCTTCTGACTCAACAAGGCATTCAGTTTTTCCTGTTCCGTCATGTTAGTACTAAGCATGCTCTGATACTGACGGATACTGTTTCCCATCTGGGTGGTATCACGCAGGAGCTTCTTGATTTGTGCTGACAGCTGGTCGCCCGTGTTGCGGCAATCAGTCAATAAACTTTGCAAGCTGTCGATACTTGCAATACGTGCGGCTTCTGTCATCATGAACTTCTTTTTCGTTACACATGAAGTACATAATAACAATGTAAGGAAAGTAAATAATGCAATTTTCTTCATTACGCTTTATTTTTTTTGCAAAGAAATAATTTTCTTCTGAAGATTACAAAAATTCTTTTATTAAACTCTGTGTCATATAGTTAAGAAATGACCTGAGAGAATTTTACTGCTGGCACTTCGTTGATGTCAAGACAGGCTGTTGTGCGGAATATGCTAAAGAATCAGCGTTGCAGAAACTCGCAAAGTTTCTGTACAGCCAGTGCACGGTGACTGATCTTGTTCTTTGTTTCGTTTCCCAGTTCGGCAAAAGTCTGTTCGTACCCTTCGGGCTTGAATATCGGGTCATAACCGAAGCCGGAATCTCCGCGCTTCTCTTTGATGATTTCCCCTTTGATCACACCTTCAAAGAGATATTCCTTTCCGTCGAGAATCAGCGAAATGGCAGTGCGGAATTGCGCTTTCCGATTCTCTTTTCCTTCCAGTTCGTGGAGCAGCTTGCGCATATTCGCCTGAGCGTCGTGTCCTTCGCCTTCGGCATAGCGGGCGGAGTACACTCCGGGCGCTCCGTTCAGAGCTTCCACTTCCAGTCCGGTGTCATCGGCAAAGCAGTCCAGCTGATAGTTCCGGTAGATAAAAGAAGATTTCAGCAAGGCATTTCCTTCCAGCGTTTCGGCTGTTTCGGGAATGTCCGTGTGGCAGTCAATGTCATTCAGACTGAGCAGTTCTACCTTATCCCCGAGGATGGCAGCTATTTCTTCGAGTTTATGAGCATTGTTGGTGGCAAATACAAGTTTGCGTTTCATTGTCTTATTCTTGTTTTTTAGCGGAATTATCCGGATTCATTCACCTGTTTATTTCACTTTCAACTGATCGAACCCTTCGCCATACACCCCGATGACGGAACTTTGCGAGATGAAAGCGTTCGGATCGATACGTTTTACCAGTCGGAAGATATCCAGCGACTGACGCCTTTTGGCCAGTACGACCAATACTTTTACATCGTTTTTGCTGTACCATCCGGTACCGTTGAGCACGGTCACCCCACGGTCTGTATCTTTAATGATGCGGTCGGCTATCTCATCATACTTCTTGGAGAAGATGAAGAACTGTACGGACTGACGGGCGCTGTTGATAATCCAGTCGAGCACGACACCAATGATGAACAGAGTGACGAAACCGAAGATTACCCGACGCCAGTCGTGAAACACAAAGTAACAGGAACCGATGATGAACACATCACAAATCATGATCATCCTTCCAAGGGATACGTCTTTGTATTTGTTAACAATAGCGGCGATGATATCCGTTCCTCCGGTGCTGCCGTTATAATTGAAAGTAATGCCCAGACCTACACCGCACATAGCCGCACCGATGATACAAGCCATAAAGTCCTGTCCGCTGCCGAGCAGTAGAGGTTTTCCGTCGGCCGACATATCGGGCGTTTGTATGTAGTTGTTTACCAACACCTGGAATATCCATAGCAGGAAAGTCAGCATGAAAATTGCATAAGTAGTCTTTATGCTGAATCGCGGACCTAATATCTTGATGGCAAATGTCATCAGAACCGCATTGATGATGAAGTACGACCACTGGATAGGAAATCCCGTTGCGTAATAAATGATAGCCCCGATACCGGTAGTACCCCCTGTCGTTATCTGGTAAGGCAGCAGAAATGCCGCCCATCCCAAAGCATAACTGATCAATCCGAGAGTGATGTAGATATAATCCTTCACTTCTCTCATTATTTCCGCTTTTGCTGGTTTGCGCATTTAATTAATAGGTAATAAGTATTAAGTAATAGGTAATAAGTCGTAGTCGATAGGTACAGGTAATAAGTATTAAGTATTAGGTATTAACCTTGCGGATATGCTCGGAAAGCAGCTGCGGTTATTACCTATTACTTATTACCTGTTACTTATTTTAAACTACCACATTTACAATCTTCTTCGGCACCACGATGATCTTCTTCGGTGTTTTGCCTTCGATCCACTTCTGCGAACGTTCGTCGGCTAATACGGCAGCCTGGATGGCATCCGAAGCGGCATCAGCGTCAAACTCCATGTTGAAGCGTGCTTTTCCGTTGAAGGAGATGGTATAGTTGATCGTATCTTCTTTCAGATATTCTTCGTTGTATGCGGGCCATGCGGCGTCACATACGGAAGTTTCGTGTCCCAGTGTATCCCACAGTTCTTCGCAAACGTGCGGAGCGAAAGGAGCGAGGGTGATAACGAGCTGTTCCAGTATCTCTTTCTTGTTGCATTTCAAGTTGGAAAGTTCGTTGACACAGATCATGAATGCGCTGACAGACGTATTGTAAGAGAACTGTTCGATATCTCCCGTTACTTTCTTGATCAGTTTGTGCAGGCTCTTCAACTCTTCCTTCGTTGCAGGCTCGTCTTTCACCAGATATTCGTCGGTACGGCTGTAAAACAATGACCAGAACTTACGGATAAAGCGGTGTACACCGTCAATACCGTTCGTATCCCAAGGCTTGGACTGCTCAACCGGACCGAGGAACATTTCGTACATACGAAGGGTGTCTGCACCGTATTTGTCCACAATCATATCCGGATTGACTACGTTGAACATTGATTTACTCATCTTCTCAACCGCCCATCCGCAGATGTATTTTCCGTCTTCGAGGATAAACTCTGCTTCCGCATATTCGGGACGCCATGCCTTGAATGCTTCCAGGTCGAGGATATCATTGGATACGATGTTTACATCCACATGAAGTGGAGTCACTTCGTATTGGTCTTTCAGGTTCAGTGAAACGAAGGTGTGAGTATCTTTGATGCGATATACAAAGTTGCTGCGGCCTTGAATCATGCCTTGGTTTACTAACTTCTGGAACGGTTCTTCTACTACCGATGCACCTACATCGTGCAGGAACTTATTCCAGAAACGGGAGTAGATCAAGTGTCCGGTAGCGTGTTCCGTTCCTCCTACATAAAGGTCTACGTTTTTCCAGTATTCGTCCACTTTCGGGTCCACCAATGCTTTGTTGTTGTGCGGGTCCATGTAGCGCAGATAGTATGCGGAAGAACCGGCGAATCCCGGCATGGTGTTCAGTTCCAGCGGGAAGATGGTAACGTTGTCGATCTTTTCGTTTTCTACTGTGCACTTGTTTACCGTGTCCCACGCCCATTCCTTGGCGTGTCCCAATGGAGGTTCGCCTGTTTCGGTGGGGAGGAACTTGTCTACTTCCGGAAGTTCCAGCGGCAGACAGTCTTCGTCGATCATGTACGGCATTCCGTCTTTGTAGTATACAGGGAACGGTTCCCCCCAGTAGCGCTGGCGTGAGAAAATGGCGTCGCGAAGACGGTAGTTCACTTTCACACGTCCCAGATTATGTTCTTTCACATATTGCTTGGTCTTTTCAATGGCTTCCTTGATGGTCAGTCCGTTCAGAGACAGATCACAGTACGGAGTTACATCCGGACGCGGAGAGTTGCAGACGATACCTTCCTTGGCATCGAAGCTTTCTTCGCTTACATCGCAATCTTCTACCAGCGGGCGGATTTCGAGGCCGAAGTGTTTGGCAAAAGCATAGTCACGGCTGTCGTGTGCAGGCACAGCCATGATGGCACCCGTACCATATCCGGCAAGCACATAGTCGCTTATCCAGATGGGCACTGCCTCACCGGTAAAGGGGTTGAGGGCATAGCTTCCGGAGAATACACCGGTAACGCTACGGTCGGTAATACGTTCGCGTTCAGTACGTTTTTTGGTGCGTTCCAGATAAGCGTTTACTTCATCTTTTTGTATGTCGGTGGTAAGTTGTGGTACCAGTTCGCTTTCGGGAGCCAATACCATGAAGGTGACACCGAACATGGTATCTGCACGGGTAGTGAAAATAGTGAATTCCAAATCACTGTCTTTCACTTTGAATTGTATCTCCGCACCTTCACTGCGTCCTATCCAGTTTTTTTGGGTTTCTTTCAAGGATTCGGTCCAATCAATGGTATCGAGTCCATCCAATAAGCGTTGTGCATAGGCAGATACACGGAGACACCATTGGCGCATTTTCTTCTGGATGACAGGGAAACCGCCGCGTTCACTGACACCGTCTATTACTTCGTCATTGGCAAGTACGGTACCAAGTTGCGGACACCAGTTAACCATTGTTTCGCCTAGATAGGCAATACGGTAGTTCATCAGGATTTCCTGCTGTTCTTTTTCACTCTTGGCATTCCATTCTGTGGCGGTAAAACTCAATTCCTCGCCACAAGCCACATTCATTCCTTCAGTACCGGTTTGGCTGAATGCTTCAATCAGTTCCTGGATAGGACGTGCCTGCTTTTTATCGTTGCAGTAGTAACTGTTGAACATCTTGAGGAACGCCCATTGGGTCCAATGGTAATATTCCGGTTCGCAGGTACGGATTTCGCGGTTCCAGTCGAAAGAGAAACCTATCTTATCCAACTGTTCGCGGTATCGGTTGATATTGTTGACGGTCGTAATTGCAGGGTGCTGTCCCGTTTGTATGGCATATTGCTCTGCTGGAAGTCCGTAAGCGTCATATCCCATGGGATTCAGTACATTGAAACCTTGCAGTCGTTTGTAGCGGGCGTAAATATCCGAAGCGATATATCCCAGCGGATGACCTACGCGCAGCGAGTGCAACATCGACAAATTTTGTCGCTCTGAAAATTTCCGGCGGAACCGTTGCTCTTGACAAGGTGAATTTGACCAGCGGCAGTAATACGGAGGGTAAGCATTCCTCTGCACTGTATATCACTGGCGGCAGCCTTACGGTAACCGGCAGCACCTTCACCGGAGAAGTCGGGGTGCTCTGCGAAAATTCCGGCACACGTCCTGCATTAAGCATCGCAGATGCAACTCTGAACAACGGAATTTTCTATTGGGTGGCGGGTGCCCAAGCGAGTGATACTGCCGGGTTGGAGGCAATCTTTGCCGATGGCAGTATGCTGTTTGACCAAAACAGTAAATATATCGACCTTGCCAGTAAGGAGTATTGGCATATTGATATTGAAAATGTTGCAGCCATTTTTCTCTACACCGAGGGATGTATCGTCAAGCCGCACACTCACGAGGTTGTGAACGGAGCGTGTGCATGTGGAGCAACCTTTGCCGCCAGCGTGACGCAAAACGGCACGGTCACCTATTATAAGGATTTTCACACCGCCCTCGATGCCGCCAAGGCAGGCGATACGCTGACGCTGTTGGCGGATGTGCAAGGCGGCAATAGGGTGACCATCGACAAGGCGATCACCTTCGATCTGAACGGGCATGAAATCTATTATGACGTGACCGTGAAGTGCAAAATCACCCTCAAGGATTCCGCCGGAGGAACGGGCAAAATTGCCCTCTGGCTGAGAGTTGAGAATGGTCTGACCGTCGGGGATTTGTTGGAGCCGGGTTATGCCCTCCGGAATGCTGATACCAAGGAGTGGTACGGTAAGACGGAACAGACGGTGAGAAATCTCACCGTGCAGCAAGTGCCCATTACGAGTGTCACGCTGACTGCCCTGAACGCAGATGGTACAGCTGCCTCAACGTCCATACCCTATGGAACAACAGGCGGTATCAAGCTGTCCGCAAGCTGTGACGCTAAACAGGGCGCGGGCGAGCTTTCGTGCCAATGGTATACAATCAGTGATACACCCCATCCGATCGATGGGGCAAAGGGTACGGAGTATAATCTGCCCGCCGATCTTTCTGTGCAGTTGACAGATTTATAATAACAA
>OGZW01003592.1_pt1 | contig 11366 bp, 11 predicted proteins | sample 1577001 | NCBI WGS metagenome assembly OGZW01 (sample SAMEA3541519, study PRJEB24748) | human gut metagenome | biome: human gut; feature: human-associated habitat; material: faeces | place: China | collected 2012
GTCACTTTGCCATATACAGCACCGAATGTATTGACCTTACCTAGCGCTGGGTCTTGCCATCACGAAACGGCTGGTGGAGGCGATGGGAGGAACCATTTCCTGCGAAAGCACCAGGGGAAAGGGTACTGTTTTTACATGTACATTTTCTTTTGCCATTGGCACAGAGGCGGATCTCGCCGGTGAGGCCCAGGAGGAGTCCCACAGAGATATGCGGGGCAAACGGGTACTGCTGGTGGAGGATAATGCGCTGAACCGGGAGATTTCCAGGGAGCTGCTGGAAGGAGAAGGATTCGCGATGGACGGATTTACAGCGACGAGACAGATCCGAAAGCTTCCGGATCCATACTTTTCTTCGGTACCGATTGTGGCGCTGACGGCCAATGCGTTTGAGGAGGACCGGAAAGCGGCGCTGGAGGCAGGCATGAACGGCCATGTGGCCAAGCCCATTGATATGCGGGAACTGCGCAGACAGCTGGATCAATGCTTTTAAAATTATTTGAAAAAAATCTGAGAAACAGTGTTGACAAATACAAGACAGAGTGTTATAACACAAGTATAGCAGATAGAGCTAATAGAACTTGATCCGCTAAATCAGATTTTTGGAGGAAAAGATAAATGAATACTTTAAAAGCTGAAAAAAGAGATCTGGCCGTGAAGGCAAAACGACTGAGAAGAGAAGGTTACGTGACCGGTAACATATTTGGAAGGGAAGTGAAAGGCTCCATTCCGATCAAGATAGAGCGCAAGGACGTGGATCGGCTTCTGAAAACGGACAATAAGGGAAGTCAGATCATGCTGGATGTGGAAGGAACCATGTATGATGTCCTGATCAAGGATGTTGAGTTCAATCCGCTGGCCGGCAAGGTAGACGAGATTGACTTCCAGGCGCTGGTAAGCAATGAGGAAGTACATTCCACCGCAGAGGTCATTCTGCTGAACCATGAGAAGATCGTGGAAGGCGTCCTGCAGCTGGAGATGGAAGAGGTTGCCTATAAGGCACTGCCCGCAGCCTTGGTAGATAAGTTGAAGATTGATGTGGCCGAGATGAAGATCGGCGACGCTGTGAAGGTAAAGGATCTGCCGCTGGCTTCGGCAGCCGGTATTACACTGATTTCCGATCCGGAAGCCGTTGTTGTACGGGTAACACCGGTTCGCGGCGGTGAGGTTCCGGAGGAAGCAGAAGAGGAAGCTGCAGAATAATATTTTAAATAAAGAAGTCCCGGATGGTTTCAGATACGCCTGAAGAAGGAGAAAAGAAGCCGTCCGGGGCTTTTTTGCATGATCGGAAATTACGTCGTCGATGGCGCCTGTTATACCCTGCCCGAAGGGAAACGGAGACGCACGCGGTACTTTCCCTGTTGTCCTTACAGCACAGGTATGTTAAAATGAAGACAACAGGAAAGCGTGACAAAAGTATAAAAAAATCTTCTCATCTTCCTAATGATTCATCTTTTTTTATAGTTCTTAAGTCAGTATCGCCCCTTAACATTCTGTTATTTTGAAATGCTTTAGAGCATATACTTTATCAATTTGACAATCTTTTAGAGATTATCCAATACAGATATCAATATTATTCCTATCTTTGCCGACAATTAACAATCAACAATCCTATGAGTTACTTGATAAAACCAAAGAACTATAAACCGTTACTCGACTTAAAACAAACAGAGTTGGGAATCAAACAAATAAAAGAGTTCTTCCAGTTAAACTTGTCATCCGAATTACGCCTCAGACGCGTGACAGCCCCTCTTTTCGTATTGAAAGGGATGGGTATCAATGACGATTTGAATGGTATAGAACGTCCCGTTTCATTCCCTATCAAGGATTTAGGTGACGCACAAGCAGAAGTCGTTCATTCATTAGCCAAATGGAAAAGATTAACTCTCGCCGATTACAATATCGAACCGGGATACGGTATCTATACCGACATGAACGCCATCCGTTCTGATGAAGAACTCGGAAACCTCCATTCGCTCTATGTAGACCAATGGGACTGGGAACGTGTCATCACCAACGAGGACAGAAACGTAGAATTCCTGAAAGAGATCGTAAATCGTATCTACGCTGCCATGATCCGTACAGAATACATGGTATATGAAATGTATCCGCAGATCAAACCTTGTCTGCCCCAGAAATTACATTTTATCCATTCGGAAGAACTACGCCAACTCTATCCGAACCTGGAACCCAAATGCCGCGAGCATGCCATCTGCCAAAAATACGGTGCCGTATTTATCATCGGTATCGGTTGCAAGCTAAGCGACGGCAAAAAACATGACGGACGTGCACCGGACTATGATGACTACACATCCACCGGCCTGAACAACCTGCCCGGACTGAACGGTGACCTTTTACTTTGGGATGATGTACTGCAACGCTCCATCGAACTATCCTCTATGGGTGTTCGTGTAGACAGAGAAGCGCTACAACGCCAGCTCAAAGAAGAAAACGAAGAAGAGAGACTGAAACTTTATTTCCACAAACGATTAATGGACGACACACTTCCACTATCTATCGGTGGCGGTATCGGTCAATCCCGTTTGTGTATGTTCTACCTTCGCAAAGCTCATATCGGAGAAATACAAGCCAGCATCTGGCCGGAAGATATGCGCAAAGAATGTGAGGAACTTGATATACACCTTATATAATTGCTATGAACGTACAAATAGAAGAAAGCTGGAAAACACACTTACAGCCGGAATTTGAAAAAGATTACTTTCGCACACTGACGGAATTCGTAAAAAGTGAATACAGCCAGTATCAGATTTTCCCTCCGGGAAAACTTATTTTCAACGCCTTCAACCTCTGTCCTTTCGACAAGGTGAAGGTAGTAATCATCGGACAAGACCCGTACCACGGACCGGGCCAGGCACACGGGCTCTGTTTCTCTGTAAACGACGGAGTACCTTTCCCTCCTTCTTTGGTCAACATCTTTAAAGAAATAAAGGCAGACATAGGTACAGACGCTCCTACTACCGGAAACCTGACTCGCTGGGCTGAGCAAGGAGTATTATTGCTCAACGCCACTCTGACTGTACGCGCTCATCAGGCAGGCTCTCATCAGAATCGTGGATGGGAAGCTTTTACAGATGCCGCTATCCGCGCACTGGCAGAAGAACGGGAACATCTTGTATTTATCCTGTGGGGAGCTTATGCTCAACGAAAAGGAGCTTTCATCGACCGCAACAAGCATCTGGTACTTAGCTCTGCCCATCCCTCTCCCCTTTCTGCCTACAATGGTTTCTTCGGAAACAAACACTTCAGCCGTGCAAACGATTATCTGAAAGCAAACGGAGAAACGGAAATAATATGGTAAGAAGTTGAGAATTGAAAATGGAAAGTTGAGAGTCGGCTGCACAATAAATGATGACGCTGCATAGTAACTCTCAACTCTCCATTCATCTTATTATTGCTAGATATTGTTATATATCTGTCTACACTTTTCTATTCTTAAATATCCGCATTAGCTTACCTTACACAACACTAAGTCTATTTAATCTTAAAAAAATATTTCTCATACATAAAGCTAGCCAATAGATCAATCCTATAAAACAAGATTAAATCCAAACACCATATAATATTATCAGTATTTATTTCACTACTACAAAATATACAATGAACTATTGTTCATAAATTCTATAGAATTGAAAATCATTAATTTAAGTTCAGTTCTTTTTCCATAAATAATTCTACCTTTGCTTTGTACTCATGAGACAAAAAATTATCAACCTTTAAACCAAAAGTAAAATGAAACGAACAAATTTATTTTTCGGTTTGGCATTTGCATTATTCTGCTCATTGCCAATGTATGCACAAACAGTATCTGAAGATGTAGATATCAACACTACATCAGAATCTGCAACTCCCAGATTTGTCAACATGTTCATTAATGATAATGGTGCCATTTATCCCATTTACGTACCCAATTTATCTGAAAACACAAAGATTCAGGAAGTTTGGAATGAAGCCTCTGCTATCTTGGGCACAAGGTATTTTGATCTTTACTATAATGGTCAAAAGTTGAGCTTAGACAAGAGTTTCGCTGATTATTGGATCACAGGTAATATTTCTGTTTACCTTGAAGTTAGAAGGCGTTAAGTTAACAATTACTTTTCTTACAGAGAGAGTGTGTTGTCCGGAGCACACTCTTTTAAACAAATACTTTTTCTTAGTCTATTTCTCTCTCTTGCCTAAATAAATTATATATACTATATTGATCAAACACATGCATTTTCATTTCTTCATCGCCAAAATCTGTATTTAATAGACTTTTATCTATTTCGTATCTGAATTCAAATCACAAAATACAAAATTAAGTGATTATATATAAATGATAAATATATTCTTAGATAAATATTCATCATTCATAAACTTAAGTTCATCAACACCTCTATATTTGCATTTTTTATTACTAATACATATTAAACGCATAGCATTTTCCATTACATTTATAACAAAAAGCCTACCATAACTCATAATAAAACGAATAATATGCATAGTAAAAATGATTTCAACATTGAAAATTACATAAAAGCTCTATCCACATACATACCAGCGTCCTCCATGGTCAAACTAAAAAAAGCATATAAAGCCTTCACTTTTACAAAACACCCTAAATCAACTATTCTTGAAAACAGACAACTGAATGATTCATTTTGCATCCTTATATGTGGGACCATAAGACATTACACAATAGATAGTAACACAGCAGAAGAACAAACATTACGATTCACCCTCTCAGGCAATTTACTGTGTCAATATGGAACCGCTACAGAAGCAACAGAATATTTAAGCTGCCTATCTGAATGTACCATTTTATCTGTCTCAAATACAATTTTAGCAGAGATAGGAGAAGAAACAAATTTGAGAATATACTGTCAAAATATTATAAAAGAAAACTTAGAGTTAGAAGTGGCTCTATTAAGAATGCCACCAGAAAAGCGATATATAAAACTATGCAAACAATATCAAAACATATTTCTGACGGTCCCATTAAAATACATTGCGTCATTTTTAGGAATCACTCCCCAAGCTTTATGCAGAATTAGAAAGCGTTTACTAATAACACCCTAATACCACTGAATATTACTTTGCGTCTGACTTCTCTGCTCATATTTCAAGTCTTGAAGAATACTTGCATTAGCACGAATCGTAACATTATAGTATTTCCAACGTCCAAATGGTGAAAGACTGGCAGACAAGTTAAAGCAGTGCAAATCACGAGAAATCGTACAGGAAGTCTGCGTTATTTCCTTCGCTTGGAAATCGTAACCCGAATTGAACGAAAGCGACCAGTTATTGGAAATCTTCACATTACCATTCATATTGATATTGTGAGTATAAGTAAACGGATATCTCATCGAATAGCGATTAATAGGCTTAGTCCTATCTTCACGAATATTAAATGAATAACTGAAACTTAAAGACCAAGGCATCTTGAATACTTGATAACCATCCGGGTCGGCTTGCGCCTTCTCTACTTTCTTGGTCGTAGTTCCATCTTCCGTACCTTCAGAATCTTCTCCGTCTCCATCTTCTGACTCCTTCTTGTCTTTATCCTTCTCGTCTTCCTTCGGACCGAACCACTTTTTCCAGGTATCGTTATTAAAGGTATAGTTAAAAGAAGAACCATACCCCTGAAAACGTCCGAAACGTCCATACGACCATTCAGTTCGATTACCTTCGACCACATTACCACTTTTATCAAACGTATAAGCGTAAGTAGCAAATGATGCATTCATATTGAAAGTATAATTCTTTGTCAGTTTCAGTCGAAGATTCATACTCAAGGGGCTCCATGGCTTTTCCTTTGCAGCCATATTATATGACATATTCACACTCAAATCATCAATCAAGCTGACTTTCTTTAATGTATCCTTCTTAGCATCATAATATTTCATCTCCAGATTATTAGCAATCGAGAAACTAACCGTTCCCGAACCCTCACGTGAAGGGACTCCAAAAGGCTGTCCCGTATAGGGTGAATAATACTGAGTATTTCCGTTATTATCCGTATACTCTTCCCAGTATTTACTAAATGCAGGAGCACCACTGATACCAACCTGCGGAGTGACAACGTGGCGAATCTGTATCTCTTTCTTCTTCATGAAAAGAGGTTTGTACATACCATACAGTTTAGTACTTAAAGACAAACTGGCTGAATAGTTGGAAACACGATAAAAGCCATTAATAGTATCATTCAGATTCTGTTCCAAACGCCCTGTTTCCTCATTATACGTCTGATTTATCTTGCGGGTGTACCAACGCTCCGTATAATTCACCGAAGGATTGACCTGCAAATACTTGAACAGTGTAAAAGTAGCACTGATAGGAATATTATGATTCATCGCATTTTCCCATCCGCTGATACCGGTCTTGAACAGACGGTCGTCCTTAGTACGGATACTGTTCGTCAGACGTCCTGTATAACTGATTGATATCTTCTCATACCAACGCTCGGCTCCGGCAGCCTTCTTCCGCTTGAAGGGAAACAGACGGCTCAATGTAATATTAAGGTCAGGAAGCGTCACTGCAATGGATGAGTCACGCATAGTCTGCGCAATATTGGTCGTTCCCGACAAGGTCAGACCGATATCGGGGAAACTGCGGGAATAGCTGATACTTGATGTCTTTGTATTCTGAGTCAACAACTGAGAGTTATAAAGGTTGTTGATGTTAGATCGTTCGTAACTACTGGTCGAGAAGTTCACACTGGCGGAGAAAGTACTGTTCGGACTTGCCTTGGCATCCTGACGGTGGTTCCACACTACCTTGAAGTCTTTGGCAACCGTATAATCCGGCATTCCTTTGTCTCCGGTCTTGGTCACCTGATAATCCGCCTGCAATGTACCGGAGTATTTGTACCTCCTATTATAATTGGTCAATCCAGAAAGCCGCCATGAACCTTTCGTGAATATATCTCCTGTCAGCTTCAAGTCCATGATGTCACTCATAGCGAAGTAATATCCGCCTTCCGCCAGACCGAAACCACGGCTTGAATCATCCATATACGTCGGCATTATGAAACCCGAAGAATAGCTGCTGGAGAAAGGGAAGAAGAAAAACGGCACAGCCAGCGGCAGGGGAACATCTTCCACCACAAGATAGGCAGGTCCTGTCACTACATTCTTCTTGGGGCGCACTTTGGCTCTTGTCAGCTGCATGTAGAAGTGAGGATGGTCATGATGATCACAAGTCGTGTAGCGACCGTGCTCCATAAAAATTTCATCATTTGCTCCCTTCTTGGCTCTGCTACCGGTCACATAACCTTCACCCTGCTGAGTGATAATATCGGTGATTCCCGCTTTCTTGCTCTTGAAGTTATAACTGATTGTTTCTGTATCGTATGCAGTTTCACCTTCTTTAAAGACAGGTTTACCTTTGATCGTTCCCGTTGTGTCTTTAATACCGTAGGCGTGTACTGTACTACTGTCCAGATTCATGGAAATCACTTCCGCTGCCAGCTCGATGTTCTGATAGTTGACTTTGCCGCTACCATAAAGCGTAGCGGCACCTCCCAATGTAAAAGTGGTGGAGTCGTTAGATTCATAAATAACCGGTGCATCGAGCGGTTGTTTCTTTGTCGGTGCTACAGAGTCGACGCGTACCACAACTGTATCCGCCCCTAACGAATCTTTCCTGTTAAGGGAATCCGTTTGTGCAGTGTTGGAGGCAATCATCCCTCTTCTTCGACGCTGAGACGTAGCCTCATCAGGAAGCATCAGCAAGACAATCAGCAATATGAATGATATAATTATTTTTGCTCTCAATGGCGCCATTAACTAATAGTTTTACGCTTGAAGTGGCAAAAGTACACAATCTTCATCAATAATGCGTGAGAATCTCCGTTATTTAATTATTTTTTAGTGCTATAAAAACAAAGAGCACCACCCATCAAAGCGGTTTAGACCTTCTTCACCATATTTTGCAATACTTTTCCGGGCTTTTTCTACTGTCTTTTCTTCGTCAAGATGAGTTTTAGAAAAGAATTTATCGGCAAAACAGATTATTTGCTCTTCCAGAGTGACGGGCACCATCTCACGATGAGGAACAGGAAGCTGGCGTTCTATGATTTCTTCCAGTGTCAGTCCGGCTCCGGTGTGACGTTCGCAAACCAGTGCATGGCGTTCAAAACCTTCTTTTCGCAAAAGGTCTGCACCCAGATAGCCGTGTGCGATATAGGGATGTTCTCCGAAACATTGGATGGTGGGAGCATCGGTCATAAAGATTCCTATATCGTGCAGAAGCGCGGCTTCTCTGACAAAGCTGCGGTTGATAGGTAAGTTAGGATGTGCATCTACAATCTTCAAAGCTTTTTGGGCTACAGAAAGGCTATGTATTAGTAGAATGTGTCGTTGTTCCGTATCCTGCGGATAAAATTTGTCGATGATTTCTATTGGATTCATACTTTTTCACTAGTTATTACTTGTTCCCTTACTGATAAATGATATTTTTGTGCAATATTACAAAAATTTACTGATATGCAAGCCAGAAGTTCCCTCATTCTTTTCTCTCTGTTCATAATACTGTGTTCTACATACGCCAGTGGAAAAGTAATTACGGGTGCCGAGCGTATGGATCAATACCTGCCGTTAATCAAAGGAAAGCGGGTAGGAATGGTGGTAAACCACACTTCCATCGTCGGCACAGAGCCAATTCATCTGCTGGATACTTTATTAAAACAAAAAATCGATATAGTGAAAGTCTTTGCACCGGAACACGGTTTCCGCGGCAACGCGGATGCCGGTGAAACAGTAAAAGACGGAAAAGACAGCCGTACGGGAGTAACCATCGTCTCGCTCTACGGAGATAATAAAAAACCGACTGCCGCCCAACTGAAAGATATCGATGTAATCTTGTTCGACATCCAGGATGTGGGCGCACGTTTCTATACATATATCAGTACGATGTATTATGTAATGGAAGCTTGTGCGGAAAACAAAAAAGAGATGATTATACTGGACCGCCCCAATCCATGCGATTACGTAGAGGGACCTGTATTAAAAGCCGGATATAAAAGTTTTGTCGGAATACTGCCTTTGCCGGTTCTTCACGGTTGTACTATCGGAGAACTGGCGCAGATGATCAATGGAGAAGGATGGATGACTACTCAGGCAAAGACTTGTCCGCTGACTGTGATACCCGTAAAAGGGTGGAAACACGGACAGCCCTATGTACTTCCCGTGAAACCGTCTCCCAACTTGCCCAATGCGCAGTCCATCCGCCTTTATGCCTCACTTTGCCCTTTTGAGGCAACACGTGTCAGTGTGGGACGCGGAACGACCTTTCCTTTTCAGGTGTTAGGCGCACCTAACAAAAAGTATGGCGATTTTGCCTTCACTCCGCGTTCCTTGCCGGGATTCGACAAAAATCCGATGCACAAAGGAGTCACTTGTTATGGCGAAGATTTACGGAACGTAACAGACGTAAACGGTTTCACGCTCCGTTACTTTCTGCGTTTCTACCGTTTATCCGGCGAAGGCGCAGCATTCTTCTCCCGTCCCCGATGGTTTGACTTACTGATGGGAACGGATTCAGTACGCAAAGCGATCCTTAAAGGAGAATCGGAAGAGGAAATCCGTGACAGCTGGCAAAAGGAGTTGCAGACCTACCGTGATATGAGACAGAAGTATTTACTTTATTAAGGAACGGTTCCTCCACTTCTCAGCATTCCGTTCGAACTCTTCGGCTTTCTTTCCACTCAACCTTGCAGGCATTTCAAGTATCTCCGGAATGTCTTTTGCATTGTCAATGATTTGAGTGCCGGAAGCGTTCTTCACAATACGGACATCATCGTACAGTGAGTCATTCTCCAGATAAGCCTGCATCCGGAGCGTGTCTCCCGTCACGTCGATATGCTGGTAGAAACGGCGGTTCGTCCCGAAACGATCATACTTATCATTGAAAGACAAACGGTAACTCTTCGGGGAAGCGTGGCTTACCAGATACAACGGGGTGGTCATTTCGCCCTCATCGTTCTTATTAGTCATACGGGCATAGTTATGCTCATGTCCCTGAAGCACCAAGTCTACTCCATATTCACGGAACAGTCCGTCGAACATCCAGCGCACGGCAAGGTTGTTCGTCTTACCCTTTATAGAATATACCGGATGATGGAGCATGACGATCTTCCATTTCTTTTTCGAAGCCTTCAGCGTTTTCTCCAGCCATTCCCGTTGAGAGAAGAGGAACCAAGGATCACGGTTACTATCCAGCGTGATGATAGTGGCATCGTTGTAATCAATAGAATATACATTATTATTTTTATACCTCGATTCGAGCAGATAAGAAAAGACATAAGCAAATCGTTTCTCCAAAACACGTACCAGTCCTTTTACATATTCATGATTTCCCGGAGAAACCAATATCGGTTTGGTGGGAGCTATGGAATCCACACTCTGATAGGCTTCATCCCAGTAACAGTTCATCGGACGCTCTGCAAAGTCACCGGCAAACATATAGAAGTCCGCCTGCGGATAGCGATGGCGCACATTTTCCATAAAGCCACGTGTCTTTCCACGCAAAGTATCCTGCACGTCACCTATAAATACAAAAGAGAAATGATCAGTCGAATCGGGTTGCATCGTGAACGAATACCAATCGGATGAGCGATCGTCATTCCATACCCGATAAGAGTAGGAATCGCCATAAGAGAGTTCTTTAAACTTTGCCCAGTTGGCATAACCGAACCCGCCCAGCGTACGAAGAAATTTGGAAGAGCCGTCAACGAGAAGAGTATCTCCGGAACCGATCTTTGTATATTCCAGCTTTGCCTGCTTGGAAACGCCTCCGCACACCCAGCTCACATTACGGGACAGTTCGCCGTCATTTCCGAATGTCAGAAATACCCGTTGCGGGTCTTCCGTCAGCACATAGCGTATTTCAGGGATATTGTGGAACCAGACTTTCCAGCGTATCTTACAAATGACACCACCGGCAATCAATATCAGGAGAACGATGCCCCAAGCTATTTTCTTCTTCGTAATCTTCATTTTTCCGATTTTAAAAACTGGTAGCAAAGATAAATATAGTGTCCCATAAATCGGAAATTATGTCCTTTTTTAACCTTTAACAAATTCACCTCTACATGAGAATTTAAATATCTAAAATTGCTGTCATCTGTCACCAAAAGCTAAATAACACACTGATTATAAGCTAATAAAGAGGTGACAGCAGGGCGTGACAGCATTGTGACAGCACATTTTGTTGTCACAATGCCGTCACGCTTTGCTGTCATATCCTGCTACTATCATATATTGCTCCTTGGAATGATAAATCAAAGAATAGCTTAGTCTAGTTGGTTTCCATGCGATGAAACTATAGTTCCAAAGCATTGAAACCAATAGTTTCAAGCCGCAGAAACTTTA
>OGZW01003596.1_pt1 | contig 11351 bp, 13 predicted proteins | sample 1577001 | NCBI WGS metagenome assembly OGZW01 (sample SAMEA3541519, study PRJEB24748) | human gut metagenome | biome: human gut; feature: human-associated habitat; material: faeces | place: China | collected 2012
ACTACGATTCAGGGGTGTAGTTCATCGGTAGAATAAGAGTCTCCAAAACTCCAGATCCATTTTCAATTAATCCATAAGCATCATCTATTTCATGGAATAGTTCATGTGCTAATGTATCAACCTTTGCATTTTCCGCTAAATACACCGTCTTTTCACTAGCCGAATATTTAGACTTTCTTCCTTTTGCCCTTTTTATAGTAGTCCTTTCCAACGATTGGGTTAATAATGTTCTTACACAAATATCATTTATATTTTCAACTTTCTGTTCAAACATCTTTCTCTGTTTTGATATCCCAGTAATACGATCTACTATTTTCTGTCCGATATCCGATTCTAACTCGTCAGGATGATTTTTCTCATATGCCGCAATCAATTTCTCATCCGTAACTGGGATGATCGTACACCGACAATTCGCATGCAGCGGAACGTGAACACACTTCTCGATCGGATAGACCTTTTCATCCAGATAATCAAGCAGCGCCTGTGCCCGCTCCACAATCTCTCCGTCACCAAACCAGAGCTTGATATCTTCACATTCTCTCCGGCATTCTTCCTCCCGGCCGGCTCTCTGATACAGCTTTGCAAGCTCGTATGCCCATTCCTCTACATAATCCTCTTCCTTGAGTCTCTCCAGCGTCTCGATCAGGCGGTTAAAAGGCACTCCCTTTGCCTTATCGATACGATAACGCAGGATCAGGCTCTCCTGCTCACTGTGATTGAGGTCCTGAAACTCCTCATAAAACTCCTCCGCCTCGTCGAGATGATTGGTCCGAATGGCGAGATAGATCAGACGGTACAGCACCTTTTTATTTCTGTTTCTTTTGTAGATCCGCAGATAGATTGCCTTTGCTGCTTCAAACTGCTCCGTCTTTACATAAACCTCTGCAAATGTCTGCAGCTCCGACTGGGACTTCACCTGACGCACATCTATCGTCGAAAGCACTGCTGCCGCCTTCCGATATTTTCTTTCCTCTACCAGATTCTGCACCTGGGAAATCCTCACTGCCATCTCATATTTACTCATAAACTCTGTACCTTCCTTATTTTTTCGTATTGCTGTATATAAAAATCATTTCTGCGGTCACACTTCATCTGAAACTTCTGCCGGAGTCTCTCTGCATCCTCTCCAATATCACAGACAACGATCCCTTCCTGCCCGTGTAATGTACCGATCATCTGTCCCAGAGGATCAAATATACTGCTGTCACCACTGTAGCTTAGCCCGTCAATATCTCCCACGCAATTTACCCCTGCCATATAAGACTGGTTTTCAATGGCTCGTGCCTTCAGCAGAGCCAGCCAGTGGTCTGCACGGGAAGCCGGCCAGTCCGCAATAACTACCATCAGATCAGACTGATCCGATACCGCCTGGAATATCTCAGGAAACCGCAGATCATAACATACAAACAAGCTGATCCGGTGTCCACAAAACGGTACCGTTACCAATTGATCTCCTCCCTGATAAACATCCGCTTCCCCTCCATACCGGAACGGATGCAGCTTGACATACTCCGTCAGCTCCTGTCCATCCTTGTCCAGTAAGGTAAAACGATTTGTTCCCTTCTCCTGCCCCGGCTCCGGCAATGCTGCCCATCCAAAGCCCACAGCCATTTTGTACCGGACTGCCAGCTCTTTCATCTGACGAACCGTATCCGAAGCCTCTCCGGATTCTCCGATCTTTGCCAGATTCATCGAAAAGCCCGTGAAAGACATCTCAGGAAAAAAAAGGATATCTGCCTTCTGTGCCGATGCCTGTTCCATCAGTTTTTCTGCTTTTTGCAAGGACAACTCTTTGTCCTCCCACACCATATTTAATTGTCCCAATGCAATTCTCATATGAAGTTTCACACTCCTTTGAGTTTTCTACCGCTGTAGTATCTCTATCTTTACATATTCTTTTATATTATATCTTTATCCCCTCCATATGGCAATAGCAAACTTCTCCCAGAAGCATTCCCTCTTCACAAAAAATATGGTACAATTATAAATATAACAAACGGCCTTTCAGGCACAGAAATGGAGGAATATTATATGAAGATCCAATCAGTATTTGATGATGCATTCCGTACATACGGACGAGTTGTAGATGGCTATGATTACAAACTGCTCCTGGAGCGTCTGGAGGCAGGTACACCGAAGCCTGCAGACAGCGTAGTTTATGTTCCGTCTGTTGCAGAACTTGAGGATACTCCTGCTTACGCACAGCTTCGCGATAACTGCTATGGCGGTATGCCAATCGAGATCGGTTACTGTAACGGTACCAATACCAAGCTCAACTGCTTTGAGTATCACAGAGACAGTGAGATCGACATTGCGGCAGATGATGCAATCCTTCTGGTGGCAAGACAGCAGGATATCGTTGATGGCAAGATTGACTCATCCAGGACAGAAGCTTTCCTTTGTCCAAAGGGAACCGGTGTTGAGCTTTACGCCACTACCCTTCACTACGCACCATGCAGTGCCAAAAAGGGCGAGGGCTTCCGTGTTGTGATCATTCTTCCAAAGGGAACCAACGAGGATGCCCCTGAGATCACAGTGGCAAATGACAATGATAAATATCTCTGGGCAAGAAACAAATGGCTCATTGCCCATCCGGATTCTGCTGAGGCAGCTGACGGCGCACAGGTTGGTATTACAGGAGATAATATTGATATCATTGATCTGATCTAATAGGAGACTGACTATGCCAAAAATATTACCACCTGATTTTCTCCGGGAGAGACAACCACTTCTCGGATCAGAGTGGGAAGCTTTTCTACAGTCGTATGATACGCCGCGGGCCTACGGGCTCCGGCGTAATCCATTTCAGGACTGCAAGACACTTCCCTTTCCACTGGAACCTGTTCCATGGGCAGCGGACGGTTACTATTTCCGGCCGGGGGATCGTCCCGGCAGACATCCTCTTCATGAGGCCGGAGCTTATTATATCCAGGAGCCCAGCGCCATGTCCGTGGTAAGCCTGTTGGACCCGCAGCCCGGAGAGCTGGTCTGTGATCTGTGTGCGGCTCCCGGTGGCAAAAGCACCCATATTGCCGCGCTTTTGCATGGAGACGGTCTGCTGGTCTCCAATGAGATTTTTCCAAACCGCGCCCGGATCCTCTCCCAAAATATCGAACGCATGGGAATTCCAAATGCTTTGGTGTGTAACGAATCCACCGAAAATATGGCATCTCATTTCCCTATGTTTTTTCACCGCATCGTTGTAGATGCTCCATGCTCCGGAGAAGGCATGTTCCGTAAGGATGATACTGCCATTCAAGAATGGAGTCTTGACAATGTCGCCCTCTGCGCAGAACGCCAGAAAATGATCCTGGAGCATGCCGATCAGATGCTGCAGCCGGGCGGAGTCCTTGTCTACTCCACCTGTACCTTCGCACCTGAGGAGGACGAAGCAATGATCCAGTGGTTTCTGGAAACACATCCCGATTACACACTGACTGACTGGCATGAAACTTCTCTGGGCCGACAGGTAGCCGGTATTCCGGGATATGCCGGATTGTCTGATGGGCTTGCAGGCATTTTTCCGGACGAGATCTCTTCTAAGGTACTCCGCCTCTGGCCTCATAAGCTTCGTGGAGAAGGTCATTTTGCGGCACGTCTCCAAAAATCCGGTACACCGCTCCCGGTCTCTTTGCTTTGCGACGCTGCCGCAGGGACCAAAAATTCTTCCAAAGGCAAAAAGAAAAAAGGGAAACAAAACAAAAAAAAGCCTGAACTGACAGACTTTACCGAATTTAAAGATACTTATTTAAACACGTCATTCTCTCCATATCCTGCCCTTGCCGGCGGCAGAATGGAATTATTTGGGGACGAGCTTTATCTGATCCCGGCTCCGGTTCCGTCCCTCGCCGGTTTGAAGGTTCTGCGAACCGGGCTTCATCTTGGAACCCGCAAGAAAAACCGCTTTGAACCGGCTCATGCTCTGGCAAAGACTTTGGTTCCAACGGACGCACAGCAAAGTCTCGATTGCAGCTATGAGGATGCCTGCCGCTATCTCCAGGGGGAAACCATCTCATGTCCTGACACCTGGAAGGGGTGGACCCTGGTCTGCTATGAAGGCTGCACTCTCGGCTGGGGCAAGGCCCGGAATGGACTTCTTAAAAACCATTATCCAAAGGGACTCAGAATCCAGGGATGGAATGATCCTGAAAAGAAGTAATGACCGGGCATCCGCATGACTGCAGACTTTGCAGATCCTGATGGCCGCCACTCATTAAAATACAATCAATACCAAGGGCTTGAGACACATCAAAGTCGTGAACGGAATCACCGATCATGACTGTCTCTGCCTTTGGTATTTTATTTTGCTCAAAATACCCCACAGCCCGCTCTATCTTTCCTGCTGCCAGCAGATCGTCTGCTCCAAGCACTGCCTCAAAATAATCTGCCACTCCAAACAACTTCGCATAAAATTGAATGATCCTTGTGGCGGAAGAGGACAAAATAATCTGATGACATCCCTTCTGGCGGCAGTATTCCAATAATCCCTCTACCCCCTCATGCAGCCTGAGCTGATCCTTATGGTTCTCATAATAACTCTGAAAACGCTCGGTGATCCAGTTAAAATCCGTTGCCTTCATATCAAAAAACTGCTCATAAAAACGAAGAATAGGAGTATCCATTGCATTGCGATACTCCTCTAAGGTAATCTCCGGTCTGTGCTGCTCCCGGAGCATATCATTGACTGCGTCCAATGCAATACCTGCATCATCGACAATCGTTCCATTCCAGTCCCAGATTATATATTTTTTCATTGTCAATTCCCCTTAATACATTGTGTCAGCATATCCTCCGGCATATGTGTCTGTCCGCCGCCCTGCTCTCACACGGCTCCGGCTGTCTCATATGCCTTTTTGTAGCTCTGTACCCTATTAACATATGATTTGCAGTAAGAAGGTATGCCACCATATCGTTTTACCGCTCCACTGCCGGCATTGTAAGCAGCCAGTGCCATTCTCTCATCCCCGTTAAATTCTTTGAGCTTCTGGGAAATACACTTTGCTCCTCCCATAATGTTCTGGCCGGCATCATAGGGATCTGTCACACCAAGACTTTTCGCTGTGGCAGGCATCAGCTGCATCACTCCCATTGCCCCGGCACTGGAAACACTTTTGGCATTAAAATTGGATTCCGCTTTTGCAATCCCCTTGAGAAGGCTTTCGGAAACATTATACTTCTGCGCCGCCTTCCGGAACCACGAATCATACTTTGTCTTTTTCATGGAATCCACTGTTGTCGTCCGGGATGCTGCTGATGCGCTCCCCGTCCGGGTCGTGTGCTCCGACGTGTCAGCTGCTGCCACATCCTCATAAGTAACAGCCTGTCCTGTCACCGGATCAGAAAAAACCACCTTATGGGTATCGGAACTGCTTTGACCGGTCTTCTCTGTCTCTGATGCCCCAGTATCCTTCTGCGTCTCTGTTTTCTGTGCAGATGTTCCTGTGCTGTCCTGAATCCCACTCTCTTTATTTTTCAGAACCTTTTCAAAGGAGGTCAGCGTTGTTTTGCGCTGCCTTCCATCATTATATGTTCTGACCGGCTTTATATCCAGCCGTAATATATGATCTACCATTGCCGTTCTTCTCCTCTATTCCTTCTCCTGTTGAAACAACTCCTGCAACGTCATTTCCTTTTGTATGGATGCCAGATGTCTCTCCTCGATCACCGGCTTCGTCGCCCCTGCATCACTGACGCTTGCCGTAACCGGCACACCCCCGTCCTGTTGATCCACCGGCTCTCCATTAAGAACTACCGGCACGGTCTCCCGTCCTGCCGCAGTCTGCACACTATGGTAATGAAGCTTTTGGTATACCGGATCTGAAACTCCCCGACAGACAGCTTCTGCCGGCTTCCCCTGCTCTGCTGTCCTTGTCCTGATCTGCGTCACGACTGCCTGTTTTCCCTGTATGATCTTCATGCCTGTAACCACACCCTTCCAAAAGACAGATATCCGAAGCGCCCCTTACAGCGCACTGTAAATAATATTGCGAAGCACCTGTACATCCCGGTAACCATTGCCACCGCATTTCTGGATCACATAGATGATCGCCAGATCCTCTGCCGGATCCATCGCTACATAAGAGCCAAGCCATCCATCCCAGCCAAACTCTCCCACAGAGCCCAGACCATAAGAAGCCGGTACATCCATCATCTGACGCATCAGATCACCATAACCATATCCCCGTAACGACTCCCAGTCATACATCTGAAGCTGCTGCGGTGTCAGATGATTTGTCGTCATATGCTCAATAGACTTGCGTCCCAGAATGCGGACACCGCGGTAACTGCCCCCATGCATCATCATCTGCACAAAACGGGAATAATCCTCAACCGTCGATACAAGACCTGCCCCACCGGACTCAAATGCCGGTTTCTTTTTGTGCATATAGGATAAGCCCAGATGCTGCCAGGTACATGGCTCTAATGTGCCGCTCTCCGGCTTATATTCATAATTCTCCATAAAGCGGTTCTGCTTGTCCTCCGGCACATAAAAGTCCGTGTCCACCATACCCAGCGGTTCAAATATCGTTTTCTTTAAGTATTCCCCATATGTCTTTCCGGTAACCACCTCAAGCACTGCTCCCAGCACATCAGCACAGAAGGAATATCTCCAGCCCTCTCCCGGCTCAAACTCCAGTGGCTGCTGACCGATCAGATTGGCCAGATCATATGTCGTGGTTGGCTTCCCTGCCTCCAGATCCGCATAATACTGGTCGATCATATTCTGCATATATGTACCGGCCGGAAAACTGGTATCCGGATAGGTCACTCCTGCTGTCATGTCTAACAGATTCTGGAGTGTTACCTTATGCTCAACCGAAACAAGCTTTCCGTCCTTGAGAACCTTCTGATCACGAAATCCCGGCAGATACATATCCACCGTATCACTCAGCGAGATCAGCCCTTTCTCTACTGCCGACATCACCGCTGCTGCCGTAACAGGCTTTGTCATAGAATAACAGCGAAAAATCGAATCCTTTGTCATCGGAATATTCCGTGCCACATCCGCCATACCAAACTGACGGAAATATACGGTATCCCCTTTATGGATCACACAGAGACTGGCTCCCTTGATCTCATCCCCGTTAATTTTTGCCTGGATCACTTCATCTGCTTTATTTAATATATTGTAGTTCATTGTAATACCTCTGCTTCTTTTTATAAGCTGCTTTTATCCAAAAAGCATACCTTTATACAGTGTAACATATTCCAGTCCATTTCTTCAATAGACAGGTATAAACAAAAACAAAAAATATCATACTAATTCTGTCAATCATTTACATTAGAAAGGTATGGTATTTATATGGCTCTTTCTTCTCTTCAGGCATATTCCATTATATTTTTTACCGGAGGATTTCTTTACTGCGGTATCGAAATCCTCTATCGCGGATATTCCCACATCTCTATGTTTTTTACAGCGGGGATCTGTTTTCTGCTGATTGGTTTCATTGAATCCCTCTCTCAGGGGCGTCTCTCCCTGTTGCTGCAAATGCTTCTGTGCGGAATCATGATCACCGGCATTGAATATCTGGTCGGAGTCCTGGTCAACCGCCAGCTCCATTTAAATGTATGGGATTATACCGGACATCCTTTTAATCTTCAAGGACAGATCTGCCTGTTGAACAGCTGCCTGTGGTTCCTTCTTTCCGGCCCTGCCATCCTGTTGTTTGATCTGATGCGTTACCTGCTGCTTGGGATTCCTCTGCCCCATTACCGTATCTTCTGATTTGCTGCCGTGCCCGTCTGTTACCGGATCAGCTTTTCACCTTCAGATACGAAGGGCGGTTCCATGTACCGTTAGCCTTCTTGTGATGCCAATGATCCTTTTGTTTATCATAGCCACTGACCACCAGATACTGCCAATTACTTGCTGTCTTTAAAGACCGGTATACCTTTTTCAAATGGATCCACCTCCGGTTATGATCCGGATCTCCGGAATCCGCCAGAAACACCTTGTCTGTTTTCTCCTGAAACTCAAAGATCGTCACATAGTGCCCCGGTGTGTTCTTCCAGTGTACGGTAGAATTTGCACTGGAAACCAGCACAATGGCACATTTCGACTTACGGATATTATCCCGGAACTCCTGATATGTTTCCTGCTTCCGCTCCACATGGCAATGCAGCCCCAGCGAAGTCAATCCCCTGCGGATATATCCCCAGTCAATCGCCATGCCGCCTCCATACCCCGTCTGCTTCTTAACATATCGGTACATGTCCACCGGAGAACACTGGTATGGTGTCAGGGAAGAATAAATATTGGCCATACAGCACAAGCCACAGCCAAACCCGCCAAAAGATCCCCCGTCCATATAGCTCTCTCCCCACTCTCCTGACCAGTCAATCCCCTGATTCCACGACTTCGGTCCCTGCAGATAAGTATAGATCTGCAATGTTTTGTCCACCGGCTTTCGTGTCGGCTCTGTCGTAGGTTCTGCCGTTTTCTCTGTCTCCGGCCGCTTTTTTTCTGCCGGGTCAAAGGTTCTCTCGGATACCTGTGCCTTCCGCTCCTTTTCTTTGGAAAACCTTCTTGTATCGCTCCATATAGAAGAAACCACGAAAGAAATACATACAAATACCATGCAGGCTCCCATAACCGTCCAGCGTACTTTTCTCCGCCCCCAGCGTTTCTTTCTCCTTGGCTTTTCCATTTCATTTTCCTCCGTATGATATTATAAATATTTTCCTATACGCTAAGAAAAAAAGGTGCCACACTGTCACCAGTGCGACACCCTTAAGCTTCATCACAAAAGAATGTAATTATTTAACTCTTACATTAACGGCTGCTTTCTTCTTACCAACCTTAACAGTCAGTTTTGCTCTTCCAGCCTTCTTAGCCTTTACCGTGATAACAACTTTCCCCTTCTTAGCTACTGCGGACTTAACCTTAACAACTTTCTTGTTAGAAGATGTAACCTTAACAGCATCTGTTGTAGCCTTCTTGTTGTTCTTAGCCTTAACAGTCACTTTAATCTTCTTTGTCTTATTCTTCTTGATCACAACAGTAGATTTCTTTGCAGTAACCTTCTTTGCAGGATTCTTAACAACTACCTTAAGAACTGCCTTCTTAGAACCAGACTTAAGAGTTACCTTTGTAGATGTGCCGGCCTTAGCGGTCCGAGGTACAGAAACCTTAACTTTCTTTTTACCCTTTATAAGAGTAGCCTTGGCAATCTTCTTATTGGCAGATGACACAGTAACCTTCTTTGCAGCGTCTGCTGTAGCTACCTTCTTAACGGTGTAAGCAACCTTTGTGCTCTTACCCGCAGCTACTACAACTTTATTCTTCTTGAACTTAAGAGACTTTGTAGCCTTTGTCTTAGCTGCGCCCTTAATTGTTACAAGAACTTTAGCAACCTCTTTATTAGCAGATAATACGCTAACTGCTGCATCTGTACATGCTACAGCGGCCTTAGTAGCTGTAACTGTAACCTTGATCGCATCTCCTGAAACTACAACTGCGGAAGCAGAAGCAATACTTGTAGCAAGCTTTGCATCATACTTGCAGGCAAGTGCACCCTTTGTAGAAACAGCAACACCTGTTACTGTTGTGGAAGCATTAACTGCCTTATCCTTTGCTGCAGCGATTGAAAGCTTTGCTGTAGGAACAGCGGCTGCCTTCTTGGCATTAGAAGCATCTGCTACATTTGCAGAAAATACACTTGTAAGTGCAAGTGCTCCAGCCAGAGCCAATGAAAGTACTTTCTTCATAGAAGTCTTCATGATTATTCCCCCTTATAATAATGGATTTCTTGTTACAGACGGAATTCTAGCATGGCATCTGACACAATTCAACCGTCACAATACACAAAAGATTATTAAGTTTTTATTACATATCCGTCACTTTCTCCAAAACTAAAAAAAAGATGGTGATTTTGTCGAACAAACAAAATCACCATCTCTTTTCCTTGTCATATGTGCTCATTTTCATGACACGTTTTTGCCACATTTCATATTAGAAAGTAAATTTTCCCTCAAAATATTTTGGCAGATCCTCGATCTTAATGCGCTCCTGCTCCATGGTATCACGGTCACGGACTGTCACTGCACCGTCCTCCTCCGAGTCAAAATCGTATGTGATACAATATGGAGTACCGATCTCATCCTGACGACGATAACGCTTTCCAATATTTCCTCTGTCATCATACTCACAATTGTATGTTTTGGACAATGTCTCATAAATCTTTTCAGCCTGCTCACCCAGCTTCTTGGATAATGGAAGCACACCGATCTTTACCGGAGCAATTGCCGGATGGAAATGCATTACGGTACGGACATCTCCACCTTCCAGCTCCTCCTCATCGTATGCGCTGCAAAGGAATGCGAGCGTCACACGATCAGCTCCAAGAGATGGCTCGATTACATAAGGAATATATTTTTCATTCTTCGTATCATCAAAGTAACTCATATCCTCACCGGAGGTCTCTGCGTGACGGCTCAGATCGTAATTGGTACGATCAGCGATACCCCAGAGTTCACCCCATCCAAACGGGAACAGGAACTCAATATCAGAAGTTGCTTTACTATAGAAAGAAAGCTCCTCCTTATCATGATCACGAACACGCATCTCATCCGGCTTAATTCCCAGAGTCTGCAGCCAGTTACATTGCGGAGATAGGACAGGGCCAGACCGTACACCGCCGTTCGGGTGCGGCGATATAGTTCGGCCAGATCGTCTTGGCTTCCTGCGGCCACTCCCGAAAGCAGCCGCCGAAGCTCCTGGACCTCCTCCGCAGGGAGGGATGAAGTTGTGTTGTCAATCCTGTGCAGCATCTCTTTTGTCTCCTGTCATCTGGATAATGCACGGCAAGGCGGTTTTATTGCGTCCCCCGAAAAAATTTTCCCAAAATTTTTCTTTTATTTTATCATGCCGCCTCACGGATTTCCAGCTTGTCAAAAAATTCTTTTTTGACAAGCCGCGTGCGTCTCTTTCTGCTCCTTGTACAAAAGAATAAAAAGAGGTATAATAAAACGGATCAAACGAATTAGGAGGTCCCTTCCATGAAGCTCATGGTCCTGGACGGCAACAGTATATTGAACCGCGCCTATTACGGCATCCGCCCCCTGTCCACCCGGGAGGGGCTGTATACCCACGCGGTATACGGCTTCATCACCACCCTCCAGCGCCTGCTGGACGAGGAAAACCCGGAGGCCCTATGCGTCACCTTTGACCGCCGGGAGCCCACCTTCCGCCACCGGGCGGACGCGGATTACAAGGCCCAGCGCAAGCCCATGCCGGAGGAGCTCGTCGTGCAGATGCCGCTGCTCAAGCAGACGCTCGACCACATGGGCATCCGGCGGCTGGAGCTGGCCGGCTTTCGGCATCATAGCGCAGCCAAATAGTAAATCGTAAA
>OGZW01003602.1_pt1 | contig 11347 bp, 5 predicted proteins | sample 1577001 | NCBI WGS metagenome assembly OGZW01 (sample SAMEA3541519, study PRJEB24748) | human gut metagenome | biome: human gut; feature: human-associated habitat; material: faeces | place: China | collected 2012
CCTCCGTCTTCCATAATCATTTTGCCGTTTTCATGACGTTTAACTCCAAGTCCCCGCATGTATCCATATGGCTTCCCTACTTCTGCATAAACGTAAATATAGCTGGAGTAATTACCTATTTGAAAACGATCTACACCTTCAATCAGACTTATTACTTTAGAGTTGTTTTTTGCCCAATTTAGATTAACTTCCCATGAGAAATTTTTGTTTTTAACTGGTGTTCCATATACCATTAACTCAATACCTTTATTCTGAATTTCCCCAGCATTATAATAACGTTTTTGGTAACCGGATGAAGTCGGGAGTTGTGCATTGATAATTTGATTTTTAGTTGTGGTATTATAATAGGTGAAGTCAATGCCCAATCGGTTCTTGAAGAAGCGTATATCAGCTCCTATTTCCCATGAGTATGTTTTTTCTGGTTTAAGATCCGGATTATTCATGGTGGTAGATAATGATGCTAAAGTTGCATCATTAAATATCCCATTGAAGGAATAGCTGTCATATACTCTATAAGGGCTGGTGTCGCTACCTACGATAGCATATGAACCACGGATTTTTCCAAAAGAAACGATGCTCTTATCCATTTTAAAAGCTTCTGAGAAGATAAAACTACTTCCAACAGAAGGATAAAAATATGAATTGTTTTTAGCAGGTAATGTACTGGACCAGTCATTACGACCAGTGATATCTAGATATATGTAATCATTGAATCCAAGGGACACAGCTCCAAAGATAGAGTTAATTTTCTTTTCACTTAGCTCCTGTGTATCTGTTGGATACTCCGCTGAATTTGAAATATTAATTAATCCCGGCTGTAATAAGGAATTGATTTTTTGGGTATATCGGGTCTGATTAGTACTATACATGATGATACCGGCATTGGCCATCACAGAAAACTTCTTAAGTCTTTTGTTATAAGTTAGTAATCCTTCGATATTATAATTTTCTAGTTCACGTTGGAATGTTTGCATCTGTCCGTCTGCATCATTCATACTTCCTTTATTGTTAAAGGTATATCCGTTCCAATTATACGTATCGATGCCTGCTTTGGCTTGGAGAGATAGGTCTTTGCTAAAATCAATTTTTAGTACAAATGATCCGATTACACGTTTCTTTGTATCTTTATTCTCATTCTCATTGATAATCCAATATGGATTACTGAAATTCCGGTGTGTACCAATTTCGTTCCCATTTGCATCTTTCCATGTATATAGTTCGGATAGAGATGTGCTCCGTGCCATATGGATATATGAATTCATTGGATTTTTATTGTCACTTTTAGAATATTGTCTGTTAGTTACTCTGTCGTCTATATATGTAATTTTAGAATCTAAACTTAACCAACTAGTGAATTGATTGTTAAGTCTTAAATTGAATGTTGACTTGTTGTCAATATTGAAATTGTTGACAACGCTATTAGAGTGATTATTTGTATAAGATATGCGATACTGATTTTTATTGTTTCCACCTTCTACAGAAATAGAATTAGTCCACATTGTTGCTGTTTGATAGAAGTCTTTTACGTTATCTGGTTCCGGAAGGTATGCTTTTAACTTTCCATCCAAACCAATAACAGGTTGTCCCATCATTGGACTTCCCCAACTTCTATAATTTGTTTTAGATAGGGGAGGATTGTTCTTATTGTCAATATAGAAGCTGGTTCCTACTCCATAGGCATTCTGATATTCTGGAAACTCTGTTAAAGTCTGGAACATGCAGTTGGAGTTTATGTTTACTTTGAATTTTTCACCTCCTTTTTTGGTAGTAATGAGTATTACTCCGTTTGCTGCTCTTGAACCATATAATGCAGATGCGTTGGCACCTTTTAAAACCTCGATATTTTCAATGTCATCAGGATTAATATCTGCTGCTCCGTTTCCATAATCCAGATTACCATTTTCGCCATCCGAATTGTCGATCGGCATGCCATCCACAACGAATAGTGGTTGGTTATTGCCTGTGACTGAATTGTTACCTCGGATAACAATACGTGCAGAGCCATTGTTCATGCCTGGAGGGGTGATTTGTACACCTGCAATTTTTCCAGAAAGAGATGATACAATGTTTGAACTTTTTGCATCATTTATTCCATCCATATTAACTCCTTGTGTTGAGTAGCTTAAAGCTTTGGCTTCGCGTTTAATCCCAAGAGCTGTAACAACCACTTCATCGGTTGTGATAGCATCTTCCTCCATAATCACATTAATGATTGTGCGGTTACCAATCTTTTCTGTGACTTCTTTCATTCCAATAAAAGAAAATTTTAAGGTCGTAGCCCCTTCTGGAATTTGGATTGAGTAGTTTCCCTCCATGTCAGTTAAAACTCCATGTCTTGTCCCATTTTTATCAAATGTGGTGACAGTGACTGCAGGAATTGGCGAATTGTCAGCCTGATCGGTTACTTTCCCTTTTAGCGTACGTTGCTGTGCAAACAAACTTAGGCAAGCACAGAGATAGGCTGTCAGGATGATTAAGTGTCTTTTCATAAAATGATAGTTTTAATTTGATAACTTAATTGTTGTCTGATTGACTGGACAAATATCATTATGACGGATTAAAATCATCTTAAAAAACGATGAAAATAAGCCATTAAAATCATTTTAATGGGAAATGTTATGTAAATGTAATACTGGCTACGAATGAGTGAGTTATTGTAATAGCTATTGTGGCTATTTCTTTTGAATAATATCAGAAAATGATGTTTTGAATTCTGTGTTTAATAGTGCTAAATAGTTTTTGCAATAGGTGTCATAGGTATTTTTGGCTTGTCCCTTTCTTCCTAGAATATAGAGTGTCTTGCATTTCTCTATAAGAGCATCTTCATCCAGCGAGTCGAGCATTAAAATCGTATTGCATATTTTGCATTTTAATTCATTGGAGATGCTTACTATGTCTAATAGCAGTCTTAAGGATTCAATAGCTTGGTTCGTGTAATTGGATTTGTATTCGTCAATCCATTCATTTTGTATACTAGGTAATAAGGTGCCTAATGCTAATTGATTAAGTATCTGGTTTATTTGATTTTCAGATAAAGAATTTGGATTTTCTTGGATAGATTCCAGTGATTGGCTTACATTTTTGTAATCGCATGTGATAGAATCGGATAATTCAATTGTCCAATATCCGTTTGAATGAACTACTTGGATAGGTCCAACTTGTTCTAATAAGGAACGTAACCGCTTAATATTCACACTTAAGTTGTTACGAGCACTGGACTCATTTTTGTCATACCAAAAGCGCTCAATTAACATTTCAGAGGAGATCCCTTTCTTTTTGGTCATTGTGTTAAGTAGTATTAGTACCAGTAAATTCTTTAGGGTAGGGGTAAACGCGCCTGTAATATCATCTCCGTTAATGCCGATGACCTGAAAGCCTCCAAGGAATGTAATGGAAGATTGTCTTTTTTTCAGGATGTGAGGTGTGTTTATTTCTGTATTAGTTTCTTCCATGTTGGTGGTAAACTTTTCTATAATTGGATAAGTAGGCTTTTTCTTTTGAGAATGTCTCCTTTTTTTGTGTAGATAACAGAAAATCAATAATGTAATAGCGAAAAGTAAAAGGCTAATAAGGTAAATGACGCTATGATTAGAAGATGATGTTTGAAGTTGATATATCTCAGAGTGTGTTATAGGAGGAAAATTTAGACTATAAATGCTTATCTCATATTGGTTTTGTGTACTTAATTCTTGGACTAAAGCAATAAACTTGTTCGATTTTTTGTCAAAATAGAGGTCACACATGGATTCCGTATCATTGAACAAGAAAGGAATGGAATCTGCCAAGATTGTTCTAATTGGCTTCTCTAGAGAAAATTTATTTAGATAGATGTATGAGTGATATTTTTCACTGGGATAACAGAGAGTATAAAAGCATTTCTTTTCAGAATCGATGACCATTGAATTACCTTGCACGAAACTATTCTCTAAGTTATCGTATTCCCATATCTTTTTTATCACATAATTTTGAGGATTCAATTCATATAAATCATAAAAATAGCGTGGTGATACTTGTTGTTCTCCAGTTTGGCTACCATATCCTCCGAAAATGTAGACTTTACCGGAAGATTGTCCTAATGCAGCAAGATATCTTGGAGTTATATATGAGCTTAAGTCTTTTTCTTGCCATTGTTTAGTTTTGAAAGAAAACTTCTTTAAGATACTTTTGTACAGATGCTGACGCTCTGATTCCTAAAGGCAATTGCCCTTTTGTCTTTCCTATGCTATCTTATTATTGTTCAAAAAGCAATATGATTCAAAGGAGATTTATTATGTGCCAGAATATACCAAACGACCCGGTGATGCTTTTAAGTTTTGTCAACACACAGCTGCGCGACTATTTTACCACTCTTGATCTTTTCTGTGAAAATTTTAACGTAGACCGCAGTGAGCTGGAAGAAAAGCTAAAATCTATCGATTACGAATACAACGCAGCCACCAATCAGTTTGTATGATTGACATGAGACTGTCAGACGCCTTCCTCGTTGAGACGTGCACGCACATTTTTCCAGTCCGGGAAATACTGTGAGACATAACCCCAGAATATTTTATTGTGACTTGCCTCTAAAATGTGACACATCTCGTGGACAACCACATACTCAAGGCATTCAGGTCCTTTTTCATAAAGAGCCAGATTGATGTTGATATGATGCGTTTTTACATTACAGGAGCCCCAGCGCGTTTTCATCTGCCGGATTGTGACACCGGATACCTGCACCCGCATCAATTGCTCATACTTCTGGATCAGCTTTTCCACTGCTGCTTTCAAAAGTACTTTTCTGCGTCTGATCTCCGCCTCACTCAAAGCCGGTCTTAAATCCTTCTGCTGTTTCAGTTCCTTATATTTTTCCTGATATTCCCTGATCCACGGCAGGCGTTCCTCCGCAAATCTGCGGATACGAAGATCACTCATCTGATACGGTGCAGAGATCAAAACCATGCCGTCCTCTTTTTTGATGCGCAGATACATGTTTTTGATGCGTTTTTTTGTCACGGTGATCACAATGCCATCTAACACAATCTGATACGTTTTTTGTTTCATACTGCACTTACTTCCTTCATTATTTCTGTCTGTTATTTCGAATAACATGCCAGAATTTCCCCAAGATATTCCCGGTACTGGTCAACCACACGCTCCGGTGCTTCAATTTTCAAGGCATTTCCCAAACCGGTCACCCAGCCGAAAAACTGGCGGCTCACTGCCACATTCACCCTTGCTGAAACCGTGTTTTCATCCATTTTCCGCATTGCGACATCTTTCCCGAACCGGTCGATCAGCACCCCTGTCAGTGTTCTGTCACAGTGGAGTGTCACGGTTTCTTCTTTTCCCGCAAACATGCCAAATGTTTTTTTCGAATAAGCGGCAATGTCAAAATCCTCAAACTGTTCCCTTCCCTCGCGTTTATCCACGGAAAGTTTTATTTTGAGCATTTTATCCACACGGTAATGTTTGATCATTTCTGCTTCATCATCATACGCGATCAGATAATAATTTTCGTCATCCCACGTTAAGAGCCACGGACTTACCTCATATATTTTTCCATCCCGGCGGAGTTTCATTTCCTTGCTGACATCCCACTCAAAATACTGGAACTGTATTTTCACATTTTCGGCAATTGCATTGTAAATGATATCCACATTGTAGTAAATGTTTTCATTGACTGCCTTATTCCGGTTTGTCACCACTACCTGTCTGTGCAATTGCGTGGCTTCATACTTACTGCACAGCGTTTCCAGTTTTCCGATCAGTTCTCTCGACTTTTTCGTTGTGATAAATTTCGAGGACTGCACCGCATCTACTAACAGTTTTAATTCTGCGCCGGTGAAGGCGAGGGGCACCGTCGCCATGACGATGAAGGGCGACAGCAGGCTCTGGAACTGGGCCACCATCACCAGGTAGATGAGCACGAGGCCCAAGACGAGCAGCATGGTCATCTGATCGAGCATGGTATCGATGTTCTCCAGCTCGCCGCTGAAGCTCATGGAGTAGCCGTCGGGGAGCTGGAGACCGTCCAGCTTCTGCTGAAGCTCGCGGGCCAGCAGCGCGTTGTTGTGGCCGTCGGCCACCTCGGCGGTTATGGTAACGGTCTTCTGGGAGTTCTCGTGAGCGATGGTGGCCGGCGCCTCGCTCTCTTCCAGTGTGGCGAAGTCTCCTATGGCCACTTCCTTCGACTCGCCGTCGCGCCCGGTGATGGTCACCTTCTCGTCCAAGATGTTCTCGCGGGTGATCGGGTGGGTCTCGTCCACGATGCTCACCTGGGCCCGGGTCCCGTCCATCTCGAGGATGCTGGAATCGGCCTCATGAGACAGCGCCCCGGCCAGATATTCGTACAGCTGGGCCACCGTCCAGCCCTCGCGGGTGAGGGCGTCCTCGTCGATGACGAGCTTGAGCTCGCGATCGGCGTCCTCGGTGCCGGTCTCGATCTCGGTGTAGCCCTCCACCTCGTCGACAAGCCCCGCGACTTCCTCGGACAGCTCGGCAAGTTTGGCCGGGTCGTCGCCGGTGAGGGTGATGGAGAGCCCGCTGCCCGCCATGGAGGTCACAGACGAGTCCGACGACGTGCTGGGAATCACCTCGCAGGGCAGTCCTTCGGTGCGGGCCATCACCTCGTCCACCACCGCGTTCACCTCGCCATCGGTGGCTATGCCGTCGTCCATTTCCAGGTAGAACATGAACTCGTCGAAATTCTCGGCCCCGGTGTCGGCGGCCGCCGAGGAGACCACCGAGGCCGAGGCCGTGCCGTCGACGGCCGCCACGGTGCCGACACCCTCCACGGAAAGCGCCGCGTCCATAACCTGGTCGGCCACGGCGAAGGCATCGTCCTTCTCGGTTCCCTCGGGCACGGTCACGGTCAGGGAGACCGTCCTGGACGTCATGGAGGGAAGAAGCGAGATACCCATGCCTGCGGCCCCGACCACCGCGACCACCAGAAGGCTCGCGGCCACCAGGAGCGGCAGCGCCTTATGGCGCAGAGCGAACTGCAACGAGCGTCCGTAGGCACCCTTCACCTTCCCGGAGAAGTCGTCGCGGCGCGGGCGGTAGCGGCGAAAGACGAACCGCGAGAGCGCCGGCACGAGCGTGAGGGCCACCACGAGCGAGGCGGTGAGCACGTAGGTGAGGGTGAGCGCGAAGGGCATCATCATCTGGTTGACCATGCCCGTGGTGAATGCGATGGGCATAAAGACGCAGACGGTGGTCAGCGTGGAGGCCACCACGGCGCCGGATATCTGCTTGGCGCCCTGAACCGCCGCCCGGGCCGGGCTGATGCCGCGCCCGCGCAGGCGGTAGATGTTCTCCAGCACCACCACGGAGTTGTCGACGAGCATGCCGACGGCCAGTGACAGGCCGCCCAGGGACATGATGTTTGCGGACACGCCGGTGAAGTACATGAGCAGCAGCGCCAGCAGCACCGAGAACGGGATGGAGACGGCCACGAGCACGGTGGGCTTCCAGTCGCGCAGGAAAAGCGCCAGCACCACCACGGCGAGCAGGCCGCCTAGAAGCAGCGAGTTCAAGATGGACGAGATGAACGTGTCGATGAGCTCGCCCTGGTCGGACACTATGCGCAGATCCAGCGTGGGGAACTCCTCTGCAAGCCCAGCCACGGCCTCGCGGCAGGCGGCCGACACCTCGTTGGTGGAGGCGGTGGAGGACTTGTACACCGACAGCAGCACGCCGTCGCCGCCGTTCAGCGACATGTAGGCGTCGCCCACGTTGTCCACCACGGTGATGTCGGCCACATCGCGCAGGCGCACGTCGCCCACTTCGTCGATGGTCACGAGCAGCAGGTTCTCCAGCGCCTCCAGGCTCTCGATGTTGTCCCCTACGTGCAGAAGCCACTGATGATCCTCGTCGGCGTTGCCGAGGTATCCTGCCGGCATGGAGAAGTCTTGGGCGCGGATGAGGTTCGCCAGCGTCGTCTTGTCCACGAGGGCGTCGACGTTGGCCTGCTCGATGGCGCTCTGGCGCGCGTCCTCGTACTGCTCGCGGGCCTGATCGAGCTGGCTGCGGCTCTGCTCGAGGGTGGATTTCGCGCTGGCCAACTGGGCGCCTCCATTGCCGAGGTGGGCGGCGGCGCTCAGGCTGCCGGCCTCCACCTCGGCCAGCTGCTTCTGGTAGCTCTGCAGTTCGCCGGTGGCCTCTTCCAGCTGTTTTTGCAAATCGGCGGCCTTGCCGGGCATGGCCGTGAGAGTCTCGCCCACCTCGCCCAGGCGCGTGCCGATGTCGGTCAGCTCGCTGGCGGCGGCCTCGAGCGCGTCGGTGGTGTCCTTCAGCTTCAGGGCGATGGTCGCCGCCTCTTCCAGGGAGGTGGCCGACTCCATCTGAGCTTGCAGTTCGCCGGCCTCAGCCTTAAGCTCCTCGATGCTCTTCTGCAGCTCCTCGGCCCTGGCCTGCTTGTCGGCCAGCTCGCCTTGTAGCGATTCGCCTTCGGCTGCCAGCGTTTGCAGCTGGGCGCCGAGAGAGGACACTTTCGTGGTAGCCGAGGAGACGGCCAACGTCAATCCCGAAGCGGCTTGGCCCAACTGGTCGCTCGTCTCCTGCTCCTTGTCGGCGAGGGCCTCCTGCTGGGCGGTGATCTCTTCCTCGGCCGCCTCCAGGTCGGCCTCGCCGTCGTCTATCTCGCGCTTCGCGTCGGCCAGCTCGCCGTTCACGCTGGCCAAGATGCGATTGTTCACGTCCTCGATCTTGTCGTCGGAAAGCCTCACTTCCGCGGTTTGCTGCACGGCGCCGGCCAGCGACACGTCGGCCACGCCGTCGACCCGCTCGAGTCTGGGGACCAGCGTGTCGGCGGCGAAGTCCGACAGCTCGTAGATGCTCTTCTCGCCATCGGCGGCGGCCACGTACATGGTGGCCATCATGTCCAGGGATATCTCCATGATGTTGGGAGTGCCCACGGCTTCGGGCAGCGTGCTCTCCACCTGGTTCACGGCCGAGGACACCTTCACCATGGCCGAATCCATGTCGGTGCCGTCCTCGAATTCCAGAAACACCATGGCGTAATTGTTGGCGGATTGACTCGAGATGGAGGCGACCCCGTTAACGGTGGACAGGGCGCTCTCCAGCACGTCGGTCACCTCGGTCTCCACCTTCTCGGCCGAGGCGCCCGGGTCGGTGGCGATGACGGCGAGGTAGGGGACGTCCATGTCGGGCATGAGGTCGGTCTTCATCTTCGCGAGGGACACGCCGCCCAGGATAAGGCAGATAATGACCGTCACTACGATGAGGTAGGGATGTTTGACGCTGAATCGTGAGAGCATAACGACCTCTTTCGTCTGCTGGCTTGCTTTCCGAAATGGCGTGGCAACGGGTGCGGGGAGACAGGCGGCGGCGAGAGAGGTGGCAATTGCCTTCGGGGTCGCCGCCTGTTCCAGGACCTATCGAGAGAACTTCCCGGGATACACCTTCCCCAGGTGCATGAGCTCCCAGATGGCGGGCGACTCGTAGTGCTCCACGGTGGCGCCATCTTCGATGACGTCGATGGAGGCGGTGCCGGCGAAGCGGATATAGGAGGGGTCTTTGCCGGTGAGCTTGGCACCCAGCCGCATGAGTTTCGGCAGCTGGTCCACCATTTTCAGATAGGCGATGTCGCGCTCGCGCTGGAACGTGATGCGGTAGAGCGTGCCCTCGGGGGACTCCCATTCGTAGACGAGAGTCGCGGAGAAGGGCTTGCCGGTATTCGGGTCGGTGCTTTTGTCGGTGGCGGTGAAGCGGAGCCCCCCGTCCTCGTTGCCCGTGATGAGCTTCCCGTTCTTGGTGAGCATGAAGACGGGCGTTTCCGCGAATCCGAACTGCTTCTCGGCGGTGAGCCACGCGCTGATGATCATGTAGGGGCCGATCTGCGCCCTCCCCCAATACCAATGATGCACGAGGTTGGCGATGGACACGTTGCCCCAGTTGTGATCGTGGTAGCCGCTGCCGTTGTAGGTTTTGGTGGTACCGTGGTCGGAGACAACGGCCCGAACGGCGCCGGACGGAACCGACGGAAGCCAGAAGAACTGCTTGGCCTCATCGTCTCCGTAGAGCGTGCCGCCGACGCCGGGACGCCATGAGGGCACCGTGCCGTGCAAGTCGAGCTCGGCCGTGACGTTCTTGCTCTGGAAGTGGATATGGTAGTTGGTCAAATCTCCGGTCACGGTGCAAGGGCCGATCTTCACATCGCAGCCGTCGGTACTGAAGCGGCATTGGCTCGGGGTTGCGTCCACGCGCTCCTCGGTCTTGCGACCGTCGGGGTAGGTGATCTCGATAGTCGCGAAAGGGGTCAGCGGCCCTTTCGCCGCGATCATCGACTTCGTGTAGAAGACGACGACGATTTGCGTCCCGTCGTCCATGTGGGTGTCGAAATACCACCACTCGTAGCCGGCCTTGTCCAGCTGGGTGCGCAGGCCGTCCTCCCACGGTTCGATGACGTTCCTCTTGAGGCCGAATTGCTTGAAGTGGGCATCGTCCCAGGGTTGAAGGACTTTTTGCGGTGCGGTCATGGTGCCTCTCCTTTCCCGGCGCCTTTCGGCTTGGCGCATCCCCTTAACTTTAAACAGGCTCGCTCGTGGAATCCCATGCAAGTTATGCAAGGGTGCATCAGAGGTCGCATGAGCCTTCTTTCTTCGCATGGGGGTACCTGAAATTGCAAAGTTGGGGAGACTTTTGCCTGCGTATAGTGGGGCCATCGGAGAAACGATCCCGAAGGAGGAGACAATGGAAACGAAAGAGACGCTGGAGATGAGGGACGAGGAGGCGGTGCGGGCGGCCGCACCGCGCGCCATGCGCTCGATGAGCCCTATGGCCATGCTCGGTCGCCGCGGCTTCCTTATGGGCATGGGTGCCTTGGGCTTGGCCGGCATCACCGGCTGCGCGCCCCAGGCTACGCCGAGCGATAGTGCCCCCATGGCGGAAACCGGGGAAGCGGCCACCGCGCCGGCGAGCACCGAGGTGACGGCCGACACCATCAAGTACGAGCCCATCAAGACCGAGATGACGCTGGAGGAGCTGAACGAGCGCCGTCAGCAGCTCATCGACTCCAAGACCGAGGACTACGTCTGCGCCGACGGCACGGTCATTCCCAACGTGTACGTGAAGCTGCGCTCGCTTCTGGACACCTACGGCAACGGCGTGGGCTCGCAGGTCCATGATGGCAGCTACGCCGAGGTGATGTACCTGTTCACTCCCGAGGATGCCCAGGCCTATCTGGAGATGCCCATGGGCGTGATGTTCACGGCCGCCGATTACGCCGCTGCGTCCGGACGAGCCGAAGACGAGTGCGCTCAGATCTGCGAGGATCTTTCCGCCCGCGGCCTTCTGTTCCGCAGCCGCTCCAACGGCACGCCGGAGTACCACCAGCTGGCCGAGGCCC
>OGZW01003606.1_pt1 | contig 11335 bp, 12 predicted proteins | sample 1577001 | NCBI WGS metagenome assembly OGZW01 (sample SAMEA3541519, study PRJEB24748) | human gut metagenome | biome: human gut; feature: human-associated habitat; material: faeces | place: China | collected 2012
GGGGACATTATAACGTTGGCCAAGGAGATTTATCGGACACAAGATATAGGTTATCGGACAGGTTGTTGAAGGCGTCGGCGGTGATGGCCACGGAGCCGCTGAGGGTACCGGCGAAGAACTTCCCGGCAAACAGCAGGATGTTCAGCCCGATGCCCACAAAGCCGCACAGCTGGCCATAGGCCCGGCGGACCCGGGGGTCCGTGACGTTATCCCGGTCCCGGATGAACCAGCGGGAGAGAAGCTCCATCATGTCACGCCCTCCCCGGAATGGTCAGGGTCATCTGGCAGCACAGGCGGTCCAGATCCTCGTCGGTGGCGGCGGGCAGACGCAGCTTGCCGCCGCAGTCCTGGCAGCACAGGTCCACGGAGTCCCGGTGGACCTGGATGCCGTAGCGGGTGCTGCCGCAGCGGCAGCGGATGCCGCCCCGGGCGGCGATGTCCTTCAGCTCCGACAGCACCTCATACATAATAATGTTGTCGGTGAAGGCCTCCGGGTCCTCCGCCTTCTCCTTGGCCAATCGACAACTGTGGAAAGAGTTCGAAACAAACGAGCTCGTTCCGACGGCGATAAACTGGACGGAGTCCCCCCTCCAAGATACACCGTAAAAACAGGTTCGTCCCTTAGCTCATGTATTCTCAATTCAAGTTCCCGACAAACGGCATCTATATAGCCACGCTTGAACGAAAAATCGGTCGAGGAAAAGAAGTCGCAATAAACACAGCGGCTTGCACAAAACGGTATATGAATATAAAGCCCAGCCATTACTCGACAAAAATACAAAACTTCGATTCATAAACAATGTTTTGTAACATAGTTCTTACCATTGCTTTTTAAAAATATAATTCATAATTTGCGAACGCTTTGTTAAAACGTAACCAAGCGTTTTTGTTTTATTAAAACTTTAATATCATGAAAGTCTATCAATCTCACGAAATCAAAAACATTGCTCTATTGGGCAGCAAAGGTTCAGGCAAGACCACCCTCGCAGAAGCTATGCTCTACGAGTGTGGTGTAATAAAACGTCGCGGAACCGTCGAAGGGAAAAACACTCCGACGGGAAGCTCTTTACGCGCAGCAAGAAGCGCGGCGACTATAACAAGGCGCTGCAGACTTCGTCCTCCGCCGCCCCGCAGAGCAGGGCGAAACGGCGGAGCAGATCCTGACCCGCTGCAAGGAGGTGCTGGCATGGTCACACTGATCGGAATGGGGGCCGGGCTGTCCGGCTCCCTGACCGCCGAAGGGCTTGCGGCTCTGCAACAGGCCGACCTCATTTTAGGCGCCCGGCGGCTGCTGGAGCACCTGCCGGACGGCTGCACCGAACACCGGAAGGCCCTGTACAAACCGGAGGAGATCCTGACCTGCCTTGCGGAGCATCCGGAGGGAGACGCGGCCCTGCTGTACAGCGGCGACACCGGATTTTATTCCGGGGCTTCCAGGCTGCTGCCCATGCTGCGGGCCTGCGGCATCTCCTGCCGCGTCCTGCCCGGCATCTCCAGCGTCCAGCTGCTCGCGGCGGCGGTCGGCCGCCCCTGGCAGGACTGGAAACTCGTCTCTGCCCACGGCTGTGCCTGCGACCCGGTGGCCGAGTGCCTGACGGCGGATGGCCGACCGGTCTTCTTCCTGACCGGCGGCTCCGAGACCCCTGCCACCCTCTGCGGCACCCTGACCGCCGCCGGGCTGGGGCAGGCCCATGCGCTGGTCGGCGAACAGCTCGGCACACCGGAGGAGAAGATCTTCTTCGGCACCGCGCAGGAAGTTTCCCAAAAAAGCACGGCATCCCTGAGCGTTCTGCTCATCGAACATCTGCCCCAGCCGCCCCGGCGCTGTGCCGGGTTCCCGGACGAAGCCTTTCTCCGGGGAGATGTTCCCATGACGAAGCAGGAAGTCCGCGCTGCCGCGCTGGCAAAGCTGGCCGTCCGCCCCACGGACACGCTGTGGGATGTGGGGGCCGGTACCGGCAGTGTCAGTGTGGAACTGGCCCTTGCCGCCCCGCGCGGACGGGTCTATGCCGTGGAATGCGACCCGGAGGCCTGCGCTCTTATCCGGAAGAACCGGGAGCGCTTCGCAGCCTGGAATCTGACCCTCATCGAGGGGAAAGCCCCCCAGGCGCTGGAAGCTCTGCCCGCCCCGGACGCCGTTTTCCTCGGCGGCACCAAGGGCAGCATGGAGGCCGTGGTGGACGCTGTGCTGGCCAAAAACCCGCAGGCCCGCCTCTGCATCTCCGCCATCGCGCTGGAAACGCTGAGCGCCGCCGTTGCGGCCCTGACGGCGCGGGGGCTCACCGCCGAAGTCACCCAGATCGCCGTCAGCCGCACAAAACCGGCGGGCAGGCTGCATCTGCTGATGGCCAACAACCCCATCTTCCTCATCACAGGTGAACGCAAATGATGCAATTTCTCGTAGCAGCGCCCTGTTCCGGCAGCGGCAAGACCACCCTGACCTGTGCGCTGCTGGCCGCGCTCAAGCGGCGCAGGGCCGACCCCTGCGCGTTCAAGAGCGGGCCGGACTACATCGACCCCATGTTCCACCGGGCCGTGCTGGGGGTCGAGAGCCACAACCTTGACCTCTTTTTCTCCGCACCGGATACCGTGCGCGCCCTTTATGCACAGGGTGCCGCCGGGCACGGGGCGGCGGTGTGCGAGGGGGCCATGGGCTTTTACGATGGTCTGGGCGGCGTGACCGACACGGCCAGCGCCTGGCATCTGGCCGACACGCTGGGCCTGCCGGTGCTGCTGGTGGTCCCGGCCAAAGGGGCCAGTTTGACCCTGGCCGCGCAGATCAACGGGCTGAAAACGTTCCGCACCCCCAGCCGCATCGTCGGCGTTCTGCTCAACGACTGCACCTCGGCTTTGTACAAAATGCTCAAACCGATGCTGGAACGCGAGACCGGCCTGCCGGTGCTGGGGCATCTGCCCCGCCTGCCGGAGGCGTCCATCGAGAGCCGTCATCTGGGGCTGAAGACCGCCGGGGAGATCGCCGGGCTTCAGCAAAAGATCGCCCTTCTTGCGGATGCGCTGGTGCTGGACTGGGTGCAGTTCCAGGCCCTGACCGACCGGCCTGCACCGCAGGCTCAGCCTGCTGCCCGCGCCCCGGCGCGCACCCGTATCGCCGTTGCGCAGGATGAAGCCTTTTGCTTTGCCTACGCAGAAACGCTGGAGGCCCTGACCGCCGCCGGGGCCGAGCTTGTCCCATTCAGCCCCCTGCACGATGCGGCCCTTCCGCCGGAGCTTGGCGGGCTGTATCTGCCGGGCGGCTACCCGGAACTGTACGCAGGGCCGCTGAGCGAGAACCGCCCGATGCGGGCTTCTGTGCGGCAGGCCGTGGAGCTCGGTCTGCCCACCGTGGCCGAGTGCGGCGGCTTCCTCTATCTGGGGCAGACGCTCGAAGACGCCGACGGCACCGTCTGGCCCATGGCGGGCGTCCTGCCGGGCAGCGGTTTCCCGGTCGGGCGGCTGGTGCGGTTCGGGTACGCGGAGCTGACCGCCTGCGCCGACAGCCTGCTGTTCCGCGCCGGAGAGGCATTCCCCGCCCACGAGTTCCACCACTGGGACTCGACCGCGAACGGCACAGCGTTGACCGCTGCAAAAGCCAATGGCCGCAGCTGGGCCTGCAGCTTTGCCAATGAACATCTCTATGCGGGTTTTCCGCATCTGTACTGGGCAGGCACCCCCCTGCCCCGGCGGTTCGTGGAAGCCGCCGTACTCAATCACCAGAAGGAGCAGACCCCATGACCGAACCGGAACTGAAACAGCTTCTCACTACCATCACCCCGCCCAGCGAGACCGCCCGCGCGGCCGCACACGCCCACTGGGCCAGCCTGGCCAAGCCGCTGGGCGGGCTGGGCGCACTGGAGACCCTGCTGGAAGATGCCGCCGCCCTGACCGGCACGGCGCAGCTCGCCTTTGACCGTCGGGCCGTCCTTGTGCTCTGCGCGGACAACGGCATCGTGGCCCAGGGCGTGAGCCAGACCGACCAGAGCGTGACCCGCGCCGTGGCCGAAAACCTAGCGGCGCGGCGGACGAGCGTCTGCCAGATGGCAAAAACGGCCCGCTGCGAGGTCGTGCCGGTGGATATGGGCATGGCAGGCGCCCCGGTGCCGGGCGTCGTCCCCCGCCGCATCGCCGCCGGAACGGCAGACTTCACCCAAGGCCCCGCCATGACCCGCGCCCAGGCTGTGGAGGCCATCGCGGCGGGCATCGAACTGGTGCGGGCGCAGAAGGCGCAGGGGTGCCAGCTGCTCGCCACCGGCGAGATGGGCATCGGCAACACCACCACGTCCAGCGCTGTGGCGGCAGTCCTGCTCGGCCAGCCCGTTGAGGTCATGACCGGGCGGGGCGCGGGCCTTTCCGACGCCGGGCTGGCCCGCAAGCTGGACGCCATCCGGCGCGGCATCGCCCGCAACCAGCCCGATGCTGCTGACCCGCTGGACGTGCTGTCCAAACTGGGCGGCTTTGACATCGCCGGGCTGTGCGGGGTCTTCCTTGGCGGCGCACTGGAAGACCTGCCCATCCTGATGGATGGTTTCATCAGCGGGGTGGCAGCCCTGTGCGCGGTGCGGCTCTGCCCCGCCGCCGCCAAGGCCGTGTTCGCCAGCCACTGTTCCACCGAGCCTGCGGCCCGGCTGGTGCTGGAAGCGCTGGGCAAGGCCCCGCTCCTGACGGCGGGGCTCCACCTCGGCGAGGGCACCGGGGCTGTGGCCGCGCTTCCGCTGTGGGATCTGGCACTGGCGGTCTACGACCACTGCTATTCCTTCACGGAGGGCGGCATCCCGCCGTATACGCCCCAATGCTGACGCTGGTGGTCGGCGGCGCAGCCAGCGGAAAAAGCGCGTACGCCGAATGCCTTGTGCTGCAGACCGCGCTCCCGCGCTATTACCTTGCCACGATGCAGGTATGGGACGCCGAGTGCGCCGCACGGGTGGAAAAGCACCGCCGGATGCGGGCGGAAAAGCAGTTCGAGACGCTGGAGTGCCCCCTGCATCTGGGCACGGTGCACCTGCCCGCGCGGGGCACCGCCCTGCTGGAAGACCTCGGCAACCTGACCGCCAACGAGCTTTACGACCCCGCCGGGGCGGGCGAAGCCGCCGCTTCGGCCATTCTGGACGGTCTGGACAAATTGGCCGCGCAATGTGAACACCTCGTCGTCGTTTCGAACGAAGTGTTCAGCGGCGGGGCAAACTACGCGGGCGACACCGACCGGTATCTGAAGGCTCTGGCGCAAGTCAACAACGCCCTTGCGGCCCGTGCCGATGCAGTGGTGCGGGTGGTATGCGGCATCCCGGTCTATCATAAAGGAGGCCCGTCATGATCGTTTTGCAGACCATTGCCGTGGCATTTGCCATGTTTTCAGCCATCCCGGTGCCGCAGTTCGACTGGAACGAAAAGAACATGCGCTACGCGATGTGCGCGTTCCCGCTCATCGGCGCGGTGTGCGGAGCCCTGTGGTGCCTATGCGGGGCACTGCCGCTCCCGGCACTCGTCCGAGCGGGCGGGTTCTGCCTCATCCCCGTCTGGGTCACAGGCGGCATCCATCTGGACGGCTACGCCGACACCTGCGACGCCCTTTCCAGCTACGGCGGCAGGGAAAAGAAATTGGAGATCCTGAAAGACCCCCACTGCGGGGCCTTTGCCGTCATCCGGCTGTGCAGTTATTTTCTGGCTTATTTCGCGCTGTGCACCGCCGTGCAGTTCACGCCGCGCATCGGCCTCTGCTGGACGCTGGCGCTGGTGCTGGAGCGGGCGCTTTCGGGCCTTGCCATCGCCTCCTTCCCGCTGGCCAGGAACACCGGCCTTGCCCACACGTTCGCTTCTGCGGCAGACCGCAAGGCCGTTCGCAGCGTCCTGCTGGCGCTGGCGGGCCTGCTCTGCGCTGCGCTGGTGCTGCTGGGCGGCGGGGCGCTCGTCCTTGCGGCGCTCCTTGTTTTCTGGCGCTATCGTGTTGTTTCTGATCGGCAATTCGGCGGCATCACCGGCGATCTGGCCGGATGGTTCCTGCAAAAAGCGGAGCTTTGGATGCTGGCGGCACTGGCCGTCTGCCAATGGGGAGGGCTGTTATGATCTTCATCATCGGGCCGCTGTACAGCGGCAAGCGCACCTTTGCGCAGAACTTCCCCGGCACCCGCATCACCGATGTGCAGGAGCTGGCCGCAGCGGCGGAGGATCTGGAAAGCCTTGCAGACCGCCTCGCCGCATATGACCTCGTCCTCGCCACCGAGGTGGGCGGCGGTGTCGTGCCCATGGACGCAGCCGAACGCGCCGCGCGGGAAGCCGCCGGGCGGCTGGCCTGCCTGCTGGCCGCGCGGGCCGACTGTGTGGTCCAGATGTTCTGCGGCCTGCCCACCGTCCTGAAAGGAGAACTTCCCCCATGCTGATCTATCTTCTGCGCCACGGCCTGACCGCCTACAATGCCGAAAAGCGCTATCAGGGCCAGCGGGACATCCCGCTCTCGCCCGAAGGGCGGGCCCAGCTCCGCCAGGCCGACCTCCGGCCCCGGACGGTCTACATCACCCCGCTCTGCCGCACCCGCCAGACTGCCGAGGTGCTCTTCCCAGACGCCGACCTCGTGGAGGTACGCGATTTGCAGGAGATGTGCTTTGGCAGCTTTGAGGGGCGGAATTTCATCGAGATGGAACACGACCCGGATTACCTCGCCTGGGTGAACGCCAACTGCGAAAGCCCCTGCCCCGACGGTGAGACGAAGGCGGTCTTCTCCGAGCGGGTCTGCAAGGCGTTCTCCGCACTGGTGGACCGGGCCCTTGCCGACGGCGAGGAGTCCCTCGTCATCCTGGCCCACGGCGGCACCCAGATGGCCGCTATGGAGCGCTATGCGCTGCCCCATGCAGATTACTACCACTGGTGCGCCCCGAATGCGGGCGGCTATCTGCTGGATGCCCGCGACTGGGCCGAACAGCGGGTGCTCCACCTCGTGCGCACCGTGCAATACACAAAGGAGGCGGCAGAATGATCGGAGCAGCTGTTTTGGGCGGGTTCGTGCTGGATCTTCTCTTTGGCGACCCGGCGTGGCTCCCCCACCCCGTGGTGTACATGGGCAGGGCCATCTCGGCGCTGGAACGGCGGCTGCGGGCTCGCCTGCCCCGGACGCCGCAGGGCGAACTGCTGGGCGGTGCCATTCTGGCGTTCTGCCTGCCGGTGGGCACCTTCCTGCTGACAAGCCTCGTCTGCCTGGGGACCGCAGCGCTCAGCCCCTGGCTGGGGCTGGCCGTGCAGATGTTCTGGTGCGGGCAGGCGCTGGCCGCAAAGGGGCTGGCGCAGGAGAGCACCCGCGTCTACCGGGAGCTCATCAAGCCGGACCTGCCCGCCGCTCGCCGGGCCGTGAGCCGCATCGTGGGGCGGGACACCCAGAACCTGACGCTGGAGGGCGTGACCAAAGCCGCCGTGGAGACCGTAGCCGAAAACGCCAGCGACGGCGTCATCGCGCCGCTGCTCTATATGCTGCTGGGCGGTGCCCCGCTGGCCCTGACCTACAAGGCCATCAACACGATGGACAGCATGCTCGGCTACAAAAACGAGAAATATCTTTATTTCGGCCGCGCCGCCGCCAAACTGGACGATGCGGCGAACTATCTGCCCAGCCGGATCGCCGGGCTGCTCTGGGCCGCTGCGGCGGCGCTCACCGGGAACAGCGCTTCGGGCGCGTGGAAGATCTGGCGGCGCGACCGTCGGAACCATGCCAGCCCCAACAGCGCCCAGACCGAAAGCGCCTGCGCCGGGGCTTTGGGCGTCCAGCTGGCGGGGCCCGCCTGCTACTTTGGCGAATATTATGACAAACCCACCATTGGCGACCCTCTGCGGCCCATTGAGCCGGAGGACATCCGCCGCGCCAACCGGATGATGTATGCCGAAAGCCTGCTGGCACTGGCCATCGGGCTGGCAATCCGGCTGGCGGTCTGTAGATTCATGTAAGGAGACGACCCATGGAACAATTGGTACACGGCGGCGACTGGGCCGGATACCGGGCACAGTTCGGGCGGGATGCGCTGGACTTTTCGGCCAACGTGAGTCCGCTGGGCTTGCCGGAGGGGGTGGCAAAGGCCATCACGGCGGCACTCCCCACCGCAGACCGCTACCCGGACCCGCTCTGCCGGGAACTGCGGGCAAAGCTCGCCCTGCACGAGGGCGTGCCCGCAGACCACATCCTCTGCGGCAACGGCGCGGCCGACCTCATCTTCCGGCTGGTGTGGGCCAGAAAGCCCCGCCGGGCGCTGGTCACCGCCCCCACGTTCGCCGAGTATGCCGCCGCACTCGAAACCATCGGCTGCACGGTGGAGCGCTTCATCCTGCAGGCGGCAGACGATTTTGCGGTACCGGAAGCATTCCTCTCCGCCATCGACGACCGGGTGGACCTCGTCTTCCTCTGCCAGCCCAACAACCCCACCGGCCAGCTCACCCCGCCGGACTTCGTGGCCCGCATCCTACAGCGCTGCACCGCCTGCGGGGCGCTGCTCGTGCTGGACGAATGTTTCCTCGATTTTCTGCCCGACCATGCGCAGCTGACCGCAAAGCCGCTGCTGGGCAGCGGCGATCTTCTGATCCTGAAAGCCTTCACCAAACTGTATGGCATGGCAGGCGTCCGGCTGGGGTACGCTCTGAGCGCGGACACGGCCCTGCTGGACGCCATGCAGTACACCGGCCAGCCCTGGGCTGTTTCCAGCCTGGCGCAGGCAGCGGGGCTGGCCGCGCTGGACGAGACCGCCTACGTGGAGCAGGTCCGCGCCCTCATCGCGGCGCAGCGGCCCCGGCTGGCCTCCGGCCTGCGGGCTCTGGGGCTGCGGGTGTTGGATGGGCGCGCCAATTATCTGTTGTTCCAAGGCCCCGAAACGCTGGGCGAGACCCTGCGGCAGAAGGGCGTCGTTCTGCGCAGCTGCGCAAATTATCCAGGTCTTGACGGCAGCTGGTACCGCACCGCCGTGCGCACGGCGGCGGAAAACGAGCAGCTGCTCCAGACCCTTTCGGAGGTGTTTTCATGAGCAAGGCCCGGTGCATCATGGTCCAGGGCACGATGAGCGGCGCGGGCAAAAGCCTGCTGTGCGCGGCGCTCTGCCGCATTTTTGCGCAGGACGGCTACAAAACCGCGCCGTTCAAAAGCCAGAATATGGCGCTGAACAGCTTTGTGACCCGGGACGGCCTCGAAATAGGCCGCGCACAGGTCGTGCAGGCGCAGGCCGCGGGCGTCGAGCCCGATGTGCGGATGAACCCGATCCTGCTCAAGCCGAGCAGCGATGTGGGCAGCCAGGTCATCGTGAACGGCGAGGTCCGCGGCGATATGCCCGCAAAGGAATATTTCCGCCGCAAAAAGTCGCTGATTCCCGATATTCTGCGTGCCTACGACAGCCTTGCCGATGAATTTGACATCATCGTCATCGAGGGCGCGGGCAGTCCCGCCGAGATCAACCTGAAGGCGGACGACATTGTCAACATGGGGCTGGCAAAGCTCGTGGACGCGCCGGTTCTGCTGGCGGGCGACATTGACCGCGGCGGCGTCTTTGCGCAGCTGTACGGCACGGTGGCGCTGCTGGAGCCGGACGAGCGCGCGCGTATATGCGGGCTTATCATCAATAAATTCCGCGGCGACGTAGAAATTTTGCGCCCCGGGCTGGCAATGCTGGAGGAAAAAACGCAGCTGCAGGTGTTGGGCGTCGTGCCGTACCTGCGGGTGGACATCGAGGACGAGGACTCGCTTGCGCCGCGGCTGCAAAGCAAAAGCGCGGTCAAGCCGCTGGACGCAGCTGTTTTGAAATTGCCGCATATTTCCAATTTTACCGATTTTATGCCGTTGGAACAGCACCCGCTTTTGGGTGTGCGGTACGTGCAGTCCGTGCGGGAGCTGGGCGTGCCGGACCTGGTCATTCTGCCCGGTACCAAAAACACGGTGAACGACCTGCTGTGGCTGCGCCAGTCCGGGCTGGAGGCCGCTGTGCTCAAGCTGGCAACAGGCGGCACGCCGGTGCTGGGCGTCTGCGGCGGCTATCAGCTGCTGGGTGAGACGCTCGACGACAGTCAGGGCACCGAGAGCGGCCATCCGCAGACGCTGCGCGGGCTGGGCCTGCTGCCGACGCGGACGGTCTTTACAGCCGAAAAGCGCCGCGCACAGGTCACGGCGACGGCTGCCGCGCCCTTTGCCGGGGCTGCGCTGACCGGATATGAAATTCACACGGGCCGCACCGCGGTGAACGGCGCACCGTTCTGCCGCTATGCCGACGGCACACCGGAGGGCTGCGTGCAAAACGCCGTGTTCGGCACCTACCTGCACGGCCTGTTTGACAGCGGCGGATTGACGGAGCAGCTGGCCGCATACCTCTGCCGCCGCAAGGGAATCGCGCCGGAAACCGCCGCGCCGCTTGCGATGGCCGACTACCGCACACAGCAGCTGGACCTGCTGGCCGACGGCGTGCGCAGTGCGCTGGACATGGGCGCCGTCTACGCGGCCATGGGTCTGCACAACCCCAGAGGAGGGAAAAAATGACACCGCAGCATCATCTGCCCGCCGATATTGAGCGCACGAGCATGGGCATTATCACAGCGGAGCTGGCCGCGCGCGGGCTTGCGGTTCCGCCCGAGAACGCCGCCGTGGTCAAGCGCGTTATTCACACGACAGCGGATTTTGATTACGCCGAGAACCTGCGCTTCACACCCGGCGCGGCGGCGGCGGGCGTCGCGGCCATGCGTGCCGGGGCAGTGGTCATCACCGACACCAACATGGCGCTGGCGGGCATTACAAAGCCCGGTCTGGCCAAATTGGGCGGGCAGGCACTCTGCTTTATGGCTGACCCTGCTGTCGCCGCTGCTGCGAAGGCGGCGGGCTCGACCCGGGCCGCCGCCGCCATGCACAGGGCCGCGCGGGAGTACCCCGGTGCGGTGCTGGCCGTCGGCAACGCCCCCACGGCGCTGCTGACGATTGCGGACGAGATCGAAAGCGGTCTGCGCCCTGCGCTGGTCATCGCCGTGCCTGTCGGCTTTGTGAACGTGGTGGAAAGCAAGGAACGGCTGTTTGCGGTTTGCACGCAGTACGGCGTGCCCGCCATCGCCGCCATGGGCCGCAAGGGCGGCAGCAACGTGGCTGCCGCCATCTGCAACGCGCTGGTGTATTCCGCTGCTGAGATGCTCGACCCTGCGGCAAGAGGATGGCAGTAATACACTTTCTACCCCCGGTGTTTCCCTACAACCGAAAATTTTGGCGCGGAGGAGGCGTTTCGCCTCCTCCGCTTTTTGTTTATAAAGAGCTTGCACTTTGTAAAGGCAATACCGCATAATTCCCGCCTTACGGCTTAAGCACCGCTCCGGCGGCTGCCGCACCTCGCTCGCCGTATCGGCACTT
>OGZW01003608.1_pt1 | contig 11333 bp, 9 predicted proteins | sample 1577001 | NCBI WGS metagenome assembly OGZW01 (sample SAMEA3541519, study PRJEB24748) | human gut metagenome | biome: human gut; feature: human-associated habitat; material: faeces | place: China | collected 2012
GGTTCCAACAATCAGTTTCAGCATAGGGGGTTACCTCCTTATATTCGTCAGCGCGTATAACGCGTAGTTCCTTAGTCTTTCAGGGCTGCTTCCAGCTCTGCTTTACGGTCCTCATAGCCGGGCTTGCCCAGCAGGGCAAACATATTCTTTTTGTAGCTCTCAACGCCGGGCTGGTCAAACGGGTTGACGCTCAGCAGATAGCCGGAGACTGCGCAGGCCTTCCAGAAGAAGTAGATCAGCTCGCCGACATCGTGGGCGGAAAGGCTGTCGATCTCAATCAAGCCCAGCGGCACGCCGCCATCAGTATGAGCAAGGATCGTGCCCTCCATCGCCTTGCGGTTGACAACACTCATATTCTGGTTTGCGAGGAAGTTCAGGCCGTCAAAGTTGCCTTCCAGTTCCTCAATGTAGAAGTCCTCGCGGGTGTTCTTCACATCCACATAGGTCTCAAACATGACGCGGGCACCGTCCTGCAGGAACTGGCCCATCGAGTGCAAATCGGTGGAGAAGATGCAGGAGGTGGGCATCAGGCCCTTTTGATCCTTGCCCTCGCTCTCGCCGAACAGCTGCTTGTACCACTCGTTCATCATGGTAAAGTCAGGCTCAAAGCAGGCCAGCGTTTCCACGCTGCGGCCCTTGCGGTACAGGATATTGCGGGTCATGGCGTAGCGATAGGCATCGTTATCCATGCTCAGCTTGCCGAACTTCTCGCGGCCATCGGCAGCACCCTGCATCAGCGCGTCAATGTCAATGCCTGCGCAGGCGATGGGAAGAAGGCCCACAGCGGTCAGGACGGAATAACGGCCGCCGACATCATCGGGAACCACAAAGGTCGGCCAGCCCTGCTCGGTGGCCAGCTGCTTCAGCGTGCCCTTGGCGCGGTCGGTGGTAGCGTAGATGCGCTTGTTGGCCTCCTCGACGCCAACGGAATCCTCCAAAAGCTTGCGCAGCACACGGAAAGCGAGGGCAGTCTCGGTGGTGGTGCCGGACTTGGAGATGACATTGATGGAGAAGCGCTTGCCCTTCGTCAGCTTGATGATGTCATTGAGCGCGGTCGGGCTGATGGTATTGCCGCAGAAGTAGATCTTCAGGCCGTCATCAACCTCATTATGGTACAGGCCCTTAACGGCCTCTACCACGGCGCGGGCACCCAGATAGGAGCCGCCGATACCGGCGACAAGCAGCACATCAGAGTCGGAACGGATCTTCTGTGCGGCCTCCTTGATGCGGGCGAACTCCTCCTTGTCATAAGCAACAGGCAGGTCAAGCCAACCCAAAAAGTCATTGCCGGCACCGGTTTTGGTTTCCAGCTGCTTATGGGCCAACTCGACCTGCGGATAGATTGCTTCATATTCTTCAGGACGGATGAATTTTGTAAGATGCTTACCGTTAAAAGTAACAGCCATCTTGAACTCCTCCTTTGTTATTTTTATATCCCAATCATACCGTTTTCTGTCGGTATTGTCAAGCAAAACCCGGGGGCTTTTTTCGACTTTTTCATGAAATTTGCACAAAATCAGTTTTGCAGGATGAGGCTTTCGGCCAGTCTGCGCAGGCAGTAAGCGAAACTTAACGCTTCAGCGTCCTGCGCCGATGTGATGGGGTAGGACTGTAGCTCAGTGCCGTCGTTTCGTATCGTCACGCGGCCTACTGTCTGCCCTGCCGCTATGGGTGCCGTCAGACTTTCGGGCAGCTCCACGACCGCCTGCAGCGTGCCGCCCTCCCCCTTTGGCATCAGGTAGCGCCCCGGTGCTGCATAGGTCAGCGCCACCGCGTCCGTAACACCGCGCTTGACCGGGAGGGTCCGGGGCGCATCGGCAGGCAGCGCTGCCTCAGAGCTTTCAAAGTGCGAAAACCCATAGTCGAGCAGTGTGGTGGCTGCCTGAAACCGCTCCTTGCCGGAGGCTGCACCCAGCACCACCGCAATCAGCCGCAGGCCGTCCCGCTCGGCACTGGCCGAGATGCAGACGCCCGCCTTGCCGGTCGTGCCGGTTTTCAGGCCGGTGATGCCAGTATAGCTTTTCAGCAGCTTATTTGTGTTGACCAGCTGCGTAGCGCCGCCGCGCAGGGTGTCCATCCAGACGGAGCAGTAATCCCGTACCTCGCTATGGCGAAGCAGTATCTCACGGCTCATCAGGGCTACATCGCGGGCGCTGGACAGATGCCCTTCTGCATCAAGGCCGCAGGCGTTGACAAAGTGGGTGTTTGTCATGCCAAGCTCTGCGGCGCGGGCATTCATCTGCTCAGCAAAGGCAGCCTCGCTGCCGCCGATATATTCAGCCACCGCCACGGCGGCATCGTTGGCGCTTGAAATGCAGATTGCCTTGAGCATCTCATTCAGCGTCATCTGCTCCCCCGGCTCCAGCCAAATCTGGCTGCCGCCCATATGGTAGGCGTGCTCACTGACAGGGACAGTATCGTCAAGCCGGACCTTGCCCGCCTCCAACGCTTCAAAGGTCACAAGCAGCGTCATGACCTTGGTGATGGAGGCAATGGGGCGGCAGTCATCGGCATTCTTTTCATATAATACAGTGCCGGAGTCCTCATCTATCAGGATAGCCGCCGCACAGGGCAGGTCAAAATCGGCCGCCGTTGACGGTGTAATGCCCGCCGCCGAGGCCGGAAAGGCGCGCAGAATCGAAAGCGCTGCCAGCATCAGACAGAGCAGCAGAGTCACAGCACGGTTTTTCATCGCAGCACACCTCCGGCGCAAATCGCTTTGTATAAAGCTATGCAGCCATGTTCCGAATTAGTATTGCGCTTTGCTGCAGATTCCATTATAATGAATTGTATATGTACACTCTATTGAAAGTAAAGGAATCACAAACCATGCGGGTAACTTTTTACACCTTGGGCTGCAAGGTAAACCAGAACGAGACCGGCGCGCTGGCGCAGCTGTTTGAGGAAAACGGCTATACCGTTGTCGCCAATGAGGAAAGCGCCGATGTATATATCGTCAACAGCTGCACCGTGACAAACTTCGGCGATCAGAAAAGCCGCAAGTGGCTGCGCCGCGCCAAGCGCGAGAATCCCGGTGCCGTGACGGTGCTGACCGGGTGCTACCCGCAGGCATTCCCTGAGGAGGCCGCTAGGATTGCTGAGGCCGATGTCGTGACCGGCTCCGGCAACCGCCGCGCCATTCTGGCCGATGTGCAGAAGGTGCTGGACGGCGAGGCTGAGCGTGTGGTGGACATCCGCCCGCATGAAAAGGGCGAGCGGTTCGAGGAGCTGCCGATGGACAAATTTGCCGAGCACACCCGCGCCTTTGTCAAGGTGGAGGACGGCTGCAACCGCCGCTGTGCCTACTGCGTGATTCCCCGTGCCCGCGGGCCGGTGCGCAGCCGTGACGAGGCCAGCATACTGGACGAGCTGCGCCGGTTGGCGGATGCCGGCTACAAGGAGGTCGTGCTGACGGCCATCAGCCTGCCCAGCTACGGCACCGACAGCGGCACAAGCCTTGCAGAGCTGATCGAGAAGGCGGCCGCCGTACCCGGCATCGAGCGCATCCGTCTGGGCAGTCTGGACCCCGATATGCTGCACGATGAAGATATTCATCGGATGGCTGCGGTGAAAAAGCTCTGCCCACAGTTCCACCTGAGCCTGCAGAGCGGCTGTGATAAGACGCTGCGCGCAATGCGCCGCCCCTACACTACTGCACAGTACGCCGAGATTGCTGATAAGCTGCGTGAAGCCTTCGGCGCGGAAAATGTCAGCTTTACCACCGATGTCATCGTAGGCTTCCCCGGCGAGACCGAGGAGGATTTTGAAGCCAGCATGGCCTTTGTGACGGGTATGCGTTTTTTGAAGGTACATGTGTTCCCCTACTCCCGCCGCGAGGGTACGGCAGCCTACGATTTTCCGGACCAGCTGCCCGAGCACGAGAAGGAGGCCCGCAGCCGCCGCATGACCGCCGCTGTGGAGGAGGTGCGCGCCGCCGAGGTGCGTGCCGTACAGGGCCGCACCGCCAGTGTGCTGCTGGAGACCCCGCTGTCCGCCACGATGTTCACCGGCTATACCCGGCAGTATCTGCCCGTGCTGGTCAACGCGCCGGGCTGCAAGACCGGCGATATTGTAGAGGTAACGCTCGGCGAATGGGACGGCAAGCGCTGCCGTGCTGCGATTGTGTAATCTATGTAGCTGCAGGGGCGGATGCTTGCATCCGCCCGATGGTCGATGCTAGCATCGATGCCTGCAAATTCAGGATGCCGCCATGCAGCAAAAAGAATTCTACCCACGCGCAGGAAAATTTCTGGATTTTACAGAGATTTTCCTGCTTTTTTGTTGCCTGCCCTCTTGCAATAAATACGGTTTTTTGGTAAAATTTTAACAGGAGCGGGTTTGCCCGCCGACAAGTCACTTTTGTAGCAAACGGAGCAATTAAAAAGGAGCAAAAACAATGAGAGGCATTTATACACCCGTAACGGATATCCGTCGTAAGGTGTTCACTGAGGTTGCCCGCATGGCCTATGAGGTCAACGAGCTTTCCGATTACGAGAAGCTGATGCGTGAGCTGCCCTTCAAAATTATTCCCGGTGAGGAAAAGTCCCTGCGCAGCAGCATCTTTCTGGAGAGAGCAATTATCTCTGAGCGCGTCCGCCTGGCCATGGGCATGTCCCTGCGTCCGCTGGACGAGAGCGTACCCGCCAGCGAGGGCTTGGAGCACAGTCTCATCGCCGACAAGTACTACGAGCCGCCGCTGATCAATGTTATCAAGTTTGCCTGCAACGCCTGCCCGGAGAAAGTCATCAAGGTCACGGCCATGTGCCAGGGCTGCCTTGCCCACCCCTGCCAGGAGGTCTGCCCGAAGCATGCCATCAGCTTCCGCAACGGCAAGAGCCACATCGACCAGAGCCTCTGCGTCAAGTGCGGCCGCTGCGTCAACAGCTGCCCTTACAGCGCCATTGTTAAGACCGAGCGTCCCTGCGCTGCAGCCTGCGGCATGGGTGCCATCCACTCCGATGCACACGGCCGTGCCGAGATTGACTACGATAAGTGCGTTTCCTGCGGCATGTGCCTTGTCAACTGCCCGTTCGGCGCCATCGTTGACAAGGGCCAGATCTTCCAGCTGATCCAGTCCATCAAGCGCGGCGATGAGGTTGTTGCTATCGTTGCCCCCGCTTTCATCAACCAGTTCCCCGGCATGACTCCCTCCAAGCTGAAGGAAGCCATGCGTCAGCTGGGCTTTGCCGATGTGGACGAGGTTGCCATCGGTGCTGACCTTTGCACCATCGACGAGGCCAAGGACTTCATGGAAGAGGTCCCCGCCAAGATCCCGTTCATGGGTACCTCCTGCTGCCCGGCCTGGAGCGTTATGGCCAAGAAGCTCTTCCCCGAGCAGGCCGAGTGCATCAGCATGGCCATGACTCCCATGGTACTGACCGCCCGCCTCATCAAGAAGGAAAGACCCAATGCCCGCATCTGCTTCGTCGGCCCCTGCGCCGCCAAGAAGCTGGAGGCCAGCCGCCGCTCCGTCCGCAGTGAGGTCGACTTTGTTCTGACCTTTGAGGAGCTGATGGGCCTGTTTGAGGCCAAGTCTGTTGACTTTGCCTCCCTGCCTGACAACCCAGCAGACGCCTTCAACAGTGCCAGTGCCGATGCCCGCGGCTTTGCTGCCTCCGGCGGCGTTGCGCAGGCCGTTGTGAACGCCATTAAGAAGATGGACCCCGACCGTGAGGTCAAGGTCATGAGCGCACAGGGTCTGGCCGACTGCAGAAAGATGATGATGATGGCCAAGGCCGGCAAGTACAACGGTTACCTGCTGGAGGGTATGGCCTGCCCCGGCGGCTGCATTGCCGGTGCCGGTACGCTGGCTGACCCCGCCAAGAGCGTTGCCATGCTGAACAAGTACAAGAACGAGGCCAGCATGAAGGTTGCCACCGAGACCCCGTATCAGGATTCTCTCGACCTGCTGCACTACTAATTTATAAATAGCAAACGCCCTGTGGAGCGATTCGCTCCACGGGGCGTTTTGTTTTGCAAAAAATTATTTATGGTATTTCATTCCCGCATTGATCGTGCAGGCGCGGTAGAGTTGTTCCGTCAAGACAAGGCGGGCAAGCTGGTGAGGCAGTGTGATGCGCCCCAGACTGATGCGTGCCTGCGCCGCGCGCTTAACACTGTCGTCCAGCCCGTGGGAGGAGCCGATTACAAAGGCCATATCCCCTGCACCGCTCATGGCGCGGTCGGCAATCATAGCAGCCAGATCCTCACTCGACACCTGTTTGCCCTCCACACAGAGTGCGACAAGATACGCGCCCTTGCGCACCGATGCAAGGATGGCCTCGCCCTCCTTCTGCAGAGCCTTGGCAATCTGCTTATCACTGGCATTTTTGTCCGCGATCTGTACCTCCGGCAATTCTACGATGCGAAAGCTGCAGAAGCCGCCCAATCGTTTCTGGTACTCGGCTACACCCGCTGCAAAGTAGGCGGCGTTCATCTTGCCGATGCAGATCAAATCAATATTTTGCATGGCAGCCCCCTTAAAACTCGATGTACGGGCTTACCTCGTTGCGGGACTGCGTCTGGATCAGCACATCCCGTCCCGGCTGTATGCCCGCTGCAAGCAGCACATTGTACACAGTGGTCATCACCAGCTCAGGCGAATTATTCGTCTGGCTCAGGTGGCACAACGCGAATTTTTTACAGCCGTCCTGAATGAGGTCCAGAATTTCCGCTGCGCAGGCCTTGTTGTCAAGGTGGCCGCGGTCACTGGCGATGCGCACCTTCAGATAATAGGGGTACGGCCCGCCGTGCAGGCTGAAGGCATCATAGTTTGCCTCAAGCGCCACAAGGTCACAGCCCATCAGCCTGTCCTGCACCACCGGCGTCAAATAGCCAAGGTCTGTTGCCAGCGCCATGACATGGCCGTCCGCCGTGCGGATGCGATAGCCGCAGCAGGGCACATCATGGCTGGTGGGAAAGCTCGTCACCGTGAAATCACCGATTTCCAGCGTCTGGCCGTCCACGGGCACGGCGTCCACGGCCGGCGGGATCGTACCGCGTGAGGCAAGCGTGTCCAGCGTGTCGGCACAGCCGTACAGCGGAATGGGGTGCTTTTTCAGAAAGGTATCGAGGCCGGAAACATGGTCAGAATGCTCATGGGTGATCAGGATGCCCACACAGTCACTGACCGCCAGACCGAGGGATTTCAAGGCTGTAAGGGTCGTGCGGCAGCTTTTGCCCATATCAATAAGCAGATATTGCTGCCCGCAGCGGACAAGCCCGCAGTTTCCGGAGGAACCTGAATACAGGGTGGTGAAATATGCCATTTATTCTTCCTAACGCTTTCCATAAAAATTGGGCCGCCAGAAAGCGGCCCAAGGTGCTTTTACATTGCCCGGCTCACAGCGCTGGCCGGAATTTCCACGCGGCGGATATCCGCCCCCAGCGCCTGCAGCTTTTCTACGATATTCTCATAGCCGCGCTCGATATGGATGGTCTCATCCACCTCACTCACGCCGTTGGCCGCCAGCGCTGCCATGACCATCGCAGCACCGGCCCGCAAATCGGTTGCGCGCAGCGGCGCGGGGTGCAGCTCACGCACACCCTCGATGACGGCCACCTGACCGTCCACCTGAATGTTAGCTCCCATGTGGACCAACTCATCCACATAGCGGAAGCGGTTCTCCCAGATGCCCTCCGTCACGATGGAGGTGCCCTTTGCCAGCGTCAGCAGCGCCGTCATAAGGGGCTGCATATCCGTTGGGAAACCGGGATGCGGCATCGTCTTGAGCTTGAGCGGCTTCAGCTCTCCGCTGCGGGTGATGCGCAACGCATCGTCAAATTCTTCGATCTCACAGCCTGCAGCCCGCAGCTTGGCCGTAACAGGCTCCATGTGCTTGGGGATGACATTGTGCAGCATGATGTCACCCTTTGTGATAGCGGCGGCCACCATATAGCTGCCTGCCTCGATCTGGTCAGGAATGATGGAATAGTTGCAGCCATGCATCTGCTTGACGCCGTGGACCTTAATGACATCGGTACCGGCGCCGTGTACATCAGCACCCATCATGTTCAGGAAGTTGGCAAGATCCACGATATGCGGCTCACGCGCAACATTTTCAAGGACGGTCGTGCCCTCGGCCAGCACGGCAGCCAGCATGGCATTCATCGTAGCACCAACAGAAACCGTGTCAAAAAAGACATGTGCGCCTGTCAGATGCTCAGCCTTGACATGAATCTGGCCGTACTCAACGGAATCCTCTGCCCCGAAGGCGGTAAAGGCCTTGAGATGCTGGTCAATGGGGCGCGGGCCCAGATTGCAGCCGCCCGGCATGGCAACCTGACCGGAGCCGAAGCGTCCGAGCAACGCGCCCAGAAAATAGTAGCTGGCGCGCATCTGGCGGGACAGCTCGTTCGATACCTCGGTACATTCCAGATGGGTCGTATCAATCTCATAGGTACTGCGGCTGACCATGCGGATGCTGGCCCCCAGCTCGCTTAAAATCTGCAGGGATGCCATCACATCGCTGATGCAGGGCAGGTTTTCAATCAGGCATTTTCCGCCTGCCAAAATCGTGGCGGGCAGTATTGCAACCGCGGCGTTCTTTGCACCGCCAATGTTGACATCGCCAACCAGCGGCTTTCCTCCGCGAATAACATATTTTTCCAAGTGTAGCTCTCCTTTGTGCGGCGGTCTGTCCGACCCTCATTGCAGGGCAAACCTATAGTACACACTTTCCTAGATTATACAACATTTTGCGATGGTTGAAAAGTCCTGTTCTATATATTTGCAATAAATTTGTAAAATAGTACAAGTTGCAGGCCCGGCGGTGAAAGCTTTTTACAGAATCACATACCCGGGAACAGGGTGTAAGCACTGAACAAAACACCGTTACGGAGCATCTCAAAGTGGCAGTGGTTACCGGTGGAGTTGCCGGTAGAGCCGACATAGCCGATGGTCTGCCCCTGCGTGACAGCCTGTCCCTGGCTGACCGCCGTGGCGGACATGTGGGCGTAGAGCGTCTTGTAACCGTTGCCATGGTCAATCTCAACATAGTTGCCGTAGGAGTAATGCCAGCCGGAAGCAACGACTGTGCCGGAGTCGGAGGCAATGATCGTTGTGCCGTAGGCGGCGCAGATGTCCGCGCCGCGGTGTCCGCCCGGAAGGCTTGCCCAGCGGCTGACATACTTGTAGCCCGGCACCGGCCAGATGAAGGAGCCGGAGCCAATTTTGGCAACCATGCCGCTCTTCAGTTTTGTGCCGGTCACGGTGATTTTCGGTGTAGCGGCCTGCAGCACATTGTAGGCCACGGCCTGACGGTCCGTTACGGTCCCGTCGATCATCGTGGTCTCATAGGTGATCTCCTCCGAGCCGTCAACACCCTCCTGCAGTGTCACGACCTTGCCAAAGTCATACTGGTCAGACTCAGAATTCTGGGTGTCATAGGGGATCGGAACCGTTTCTGTATCACGGCGCACAACCTTGACCTTGATCAGCTCCGCCGAGGAGGCACCGGTCAGCAGAACCGTGCCCTCCGGAATCTCCTGATCCAGCGTCAGCAGCTCCGGGTTCATCTGCGCCAGAGAGTCGAAGGAAACGCCGGTCGTATAGACGACGCTCTGCACCGTATCCCCCTCCACTGCCGTGTAGGTGTGGATGCCGCCGCCCTCCGTCAGGGCGCTGATAACATCGGCATAGGAGCTGATGGATTTCTGCAGGTAAACGCCGTCCACAAGGCGGATGTTGTGCGCAAAGGCGGTGTAGACATTGCTGTCCATCGAATCCTCAAACGGCGCCTTGACATTTTCAAGATAGGTGCGCAGGTGGTCACCCTCGGTCGTGACATAGAGCAGCTGATCATCCACATAGACAGCCGTGCCGTTGATGATCTCATCACTGGCGGTGCGCAGGATGGCGTTTGCGATCTCGCTCTCGGTCATTGTCTGACCGCCGATGGCCAGCGTATAGGTCGGGTAAACATCCCAGTTCATATCCGCCGCATCGGAGCCGGCGGCCTGCAGCAAACGCTTGGCCGTATTGATACGGGACTGCACATCCTCGCGGGCGTTTTCAAACACCTGCTCGCTCTCCACGGCACCGACATGCTCGCCGTTCACCTGAACATTCAGCACAAAATGCAGGCCCAGACCGCCGCGCACAACGACCACAAGCGCAGCCGCTGCCACAGCAGGCAGTATGTAGGTGACAGCGTTCCACAGAAGAACTGAATATTTCCGGATACCGCTGGCCAGATATCGCGCCTTGGCTGCGCGCACCTCCCCGGCACCGCTGTCCTCCAACTGGGCGGGCAATTCACGGATATGGCGGATGCCCGATGCAATGCGCACAAAGGGGCCGGTCAGATCCTCGATCAGGGTGATCAGGCCGATCAGAATCGGGCGCAATAGGATCAGAAGCAGATTGAGCACGGTATCCGTGATGCCGTGCATTACAGTACTCACCTTACGGCGGACGCACACACCGACATACTCGACCCAGAAGCCGACCATGTACAGCATATCGCCGATTGCATTCCGGCGGTTGAGCTCCTTCATATATTGGGAGGCTCTGCGGCGGTTTTCACTGCGCTTTTTCTCCTGATTGGTATGCGAAAAACGCTCGACCGGCTGATTTTCCGTCTCGATGCGGTTTTCTTTTTCAGTTTGCGTGGGATTCAAAATACGGAAGCTCCTTTCCGTGTGAAGCGGTTTTGCAGCCCTCACTCACAGGGCAGCTGCGTCAATGTCCAACCCTGCAGCAGGTTTTCAGCTTCGGCCAGTGCGGTCATATCGGCAGGCAGTGCGCTCTCGACCCGGACACTTTCTGCTGTCAGCGGGTGTGCAAAGCAGATAATTCCGCAGTGCAGCGCATGGCGGGCAATCAGCTTATCCGAGCCGCCGTAGAGAGAATCGCCTGCCAGCGGGTGGCCGATGTGGGCCATGTGTACCCGGATCTGGTGGGTGCGGCCGGTACGCGGTATGCAGGCGGCCAGACTGTGGCCGTGCCCTGCAGCCAGAACCGTGTATTCGGTCAGGCTGTACTTGCCGTCTGCGCGCACGCAGCGGCCGATGATCGAATCGCCGCGCCGCGCAATGGGGGCCTCAATACGGCCCGGGCCGAGCGGCATCGTGCCCTCCACGATTGCAAGGTAGCATTTACGGGCGCTGCCTGCCAGCAGCGGAGCGGCGAAAGCGTTCTGCGCGCAGAGCACCAGTCCGCTCGTGTTTTTATCAATGCGGTTGACAGGACGGAAAATACCGTCCTTCCCCTGCTGATGCAGCCGGTACAGCCAGCCGTTGGCCAGCGTGCCGTCCGGGTAATTCAGTGTGGGGTGCACGGCGATGCCAGCCGGCTTGTCCAGCACGGCAGCAAACGCATCCTCATAGGCAAC
>OGZW01003614.1_pt1 | contig 11325 bp, 10 predicted proteins | sample 1577001 | NCBI WGS metagenome assembly OGZW01 (sample SAMEA3541519, study PRJEB24748) | human gut metagenome | biome: human gut; feature: human-associated habitat; material: faeces | place: China | collected 2012
TTTCAAGTGTAGAAATAACTGGTGTTGTAAGAGAAGTCAACGAAGATGCAATGTATAAATTCCTTGCAGACGAAGCTCCAAAGCCGAAAAAACGCCTGGTTATTGTTAATGATGTAAGAATTTATTTAAACAGTGTAAAAAAGATTGTCAGCACTATCAATGATGCCGGTATTCCTGCGCAAATCAAGCAGGAAGTTGACGGTGATGATGTTGTTGTAACCTTGCGCATAAAAAATACCAAAAAGCCGAATATTGCCAAAAATAATTAACACTGTGGATAATGTTGTTATTTATGTTTAAAACAGAAACTGAAAGAGGTTTCTGTTTTTATTTTGCCTGATTTTGAAATTTTATTATACTGTTAGATGAAGATATGGTACAATAAAAACATGAGTGAGATGATCGGAACAATGTCCGGAAAAATCAGGGGGGGGGAACGGGAAAAGTGACAGAATTAAAATATATGTATTCTATGATGCAGGTTCGAATTGACAGATCCGGAGAATGTGCATATTGTGATGAAATTCAGATACTGTTGGTTCTGGATGGAAAAATGACGATGAACCTGAATGGGAAAAGAATGGAATTATTGTCGGATGATCTGGTTTTTTTGAATATTGGTGACAGATATTCTTTTTCCTGCAGCAAAAATATCTTTTTTGTCAGTGTTACCTATCCAGGGGAACAGCTGGCAGAGTGTGCGGAAAAACAGCTGGTACTGGTTTCGGACCCGATGTCTCAGGAACCGGAAAGATGTAATGAAATCAAAAGTATGCTGCAGTCTATGCTGACGAATTACTGGAAACTGGAACAGAAGATGGAGCGGGCCTCAATTTTGCTGACAGAAATAAAAGCACAGTATTATCAGTTACTGGAATTTTTGATGCAGCACTACAGATGCAGTGATCTGTCTGGCAGAGCAAATTCGCAGAATGAGGATGTACGGATGCATCAGATCAGTCTGTATGTGCATCATAATTATGCAAAAGCGGTCAGTCTGAAGGAACTGGCCGGACAGCTGTATCTGTCAGAGGGATATCTGTCACGGTATGTGAGACAGAAATTTGGAATGAAATTTTCGGATTATGTGAAAAAAATCCGTCTGTCACATGCGAGGGAAGATTTACAGCATACAGAAAACAGCATTACGCAGATTATCTATGAAAGCGGTTTCTCCAGCCCGGGATTTTTCTACCGGGATGCGTGTTAGAAATTAAATTAAAGAAAGAAGAATATTCTGATTTTATAAGAGGAATAACACCATTAATTGTTGATATATTTGAACAGATATTAAAAACAAAAATGGATATAAATGTTGAATTATTATGTGATATCCGTAATGGTGTAAAAATATGGAATATAGGTAAGTTAAAGAATAATGATATTTTTGATATATTAAATAATTCATATATAAAAAAAGGCGGGATAAAGGAAGGCCCGGTATATTCACACGCACTTGCACATATAATCAGGGCAAAAAGTAATGATAATATACTAAAAAGTAAGGTTGACGAAATAGTTAATGTAGAACAGAATATTCGAAATTTAGCAGCACACCAGATTGTTTCAGTTACAGATAAATGGTTTGTTGACAAGTCTGGAAAATCGCCTGAGGAAATTATGAATATTATAAGATATTTACTTGTTCAGGCTGGAGTTGGAGCAAAGAAAGAAGATTGGGATACATATGATGTTATGAATGATAAGATTGTTAGATATTTAGAATGATTCTAATGCATTGTTTTATAATAAAGATAGCCTTTAAAAATTGCCCAATATCATATATAATATTATTTACTGAGCTTAAATCAAGTACAACAGAACAGCTAAGAGAGGTATTATAAAATGGAAATTTATGAAATGATAGACCTACAGGATTGTCCAAGATGTTTAGGACCTTCTTTGTTAGAGGAAGTAGACCATGGTTTTTATGTAACTTGCCTGGATTGTGGATGCCAGTCAGCAACATTCAGATACAATAATGACGAAGACAAGCTTGAAGCTGCGAAGAAGACAGCTGAGTTATGGAATACTGGCAAGGTAATCTATACAGGTTATGGAGATTAATAATATATCTATGCATAATTTTGAAGCATGATATATTTTGTGTACAATAATCCCGAATGTGATATATAAGATAGGAGAATTAAACGATGAAGAGTCAGGAAGAACTTTTTAATATGACAGTAATGGAATTAAGAGAGTATATGAATTCACTTTCTAATGAAGAGATAAAGCAGGCAGCAGAAATGTTTGAATATGATGAGCATGAAAGAGATCCACTTACACTTCTTTCAGCACCTAAGCTTTTTGAGTATATGAAATATGCAAATGGAACAGTAGATATTGATTTTGGCGAATAATGCTATAATGAGGGAGATTGATAATAAAGAATATTATATGGAATATCTTGACGGACTGACTAAGGATATGCCAGAGGAGTTTGTAAAGCTTGCACAGGTATTTGAACTTAGTGTGTTCGAGCCTGTTTATATGGAAGGCGAAGATGATATATATGCAGCTTATCTTATGAATGATTCAGTTGAAAGTTATTTTGTTTTTGAGAACTCTATAATGACAGGAGAATATAAGGATATTGACTGCGAACAGGTAGCTGGAATAGAAACACTTAGTGACGGATATATGCTTATAGTTAATCAGGGCGGCGAGAATATATTTACAATAAGATTTAATAAGCTTGGTATTAGGACTACATATTTTAATTATGGCAGTATGGGACATTTCTGGGTTAAGGGATATGAGTATTTAAGACAACTGGAGTATCAGCTTGCGGATGTCAGGGATAAATACAGATATCTTGGAAGCTCGTCTTGTACCAGTAAGGAGCTTATATTTATGCAGCTTGCAGATTTTCCACCTATTAAGAAGTACAAATCAGTGCCAGAAGCTTATTATGTGCCATATCCTGATGCAGTTTATTCTGAGGCTGTTGATTATCTTATAGATATGGCAGTGAGTGTTGGCGATAAACGTATGGCAGGTATGCTTAAATGCTATTTGAATAAACCGGACATAATTAAGTGTAATATTATTGCAGCTATGTTTCATAGAAAGGCACATAGTAGATTTATAGATAAGCTTATTATGGATGTGCGGAACGAAGCTGACAATTATGCCAACAGGACGTTTAACGGTGACGAGGAAGCACAGTATAGGATAGTTCATAATAAGGCCCTTAAGGCACTGGATAGATACAAGGAAGCAGGATATGAGTGCCTGTTATATAGGGAAGAACCATTTATGTATTCCAAGGATTCAATTACATATAAAGAACACATATTAGTGTTTAGAAACGGTCGTATTAATAGAAAATGTGATATATATACATATGAAGCATAGTATATAAATGTAATATATAAATAAAATTTATACTGTTCCACAACATATTTTAATAAAATTTACTGCATATATAATGAATATTGAGAAAAATATGTCATTCACGCAAGAAAAATGTCATTTCGCGCAGATGGCATTTTTTTTGTGTTTTTTTATTGTATAATAATGCCAACATATAAAGCTTTCGTAATATTTTCAAATACTGCATACGTTTTTATTGCAGGGAAAGTACGATAAGAGAAAGGAGAGTCTATGAAATATTTGAAAAAAATTATAGCAGTGGCATTAGCTGCAGGTATGATTATCTCCAATGCACCTGTGGCAGGTTCAGCTGCAAACCAGAACAGCAGGGCATCTAAGAGAAATCATAATTGGTATGATAAGTGTGCTGACGATATTGATGAGAATTATACTTATGAGGGTTCAGACCTTGGGATAGAGGCTACTGAATATTATACAACTTTTAAAATATGGGCACCAAGTGCAACGGATATAAAAGTTAATATTTACAGAAAAGGTGTGAATGATGACGATGAGTCATCAAAAGTTGGATCGTATACATTGGAAAAAATGTTTACTAATGGGAATAGAGATGCGTGGACAGGTGTATGGACGATACAGCTGGTAGGAGGAGACTTAAGAGGATTCTATTACAATTATACAATTTCTACGACAGACATAACTGGTGCACACGATACAAAATATCAGGTTGCAGACCCATACTCAATAGCTGTAAGTGCAGATGGCAAGCGCTCTTATATTACAGATCCGGATATGGTATCTCCTGATGGATGGGAGAATGATAAGCATATATATGTAGATACAGCCAAAGCTAATAATGTATACAAAGTAAGTATTAAAGATTTTTCAACAGATACATCATCAGGTACGACATCAAATGGCAAATACAGTGCATTTACAGAAAAAGGTGCAACTGTAAATAATGCAGGTGAATTGTCATCAGGTATTGATTATCTTAAAGAATTAGGTGTTACAACCGTACAACTTGCACCATTTTCAGATTATGTTTCTGACGATGAATATGTAGTTGCGAATTTTAATGCACCGGAGCCGGATTATGCTTCTGATGCATCAAATAGTGAAGCAATAATAAAAGAATGTAAAGCAATGATTCAGGCACTTCATAACGCGGGAATTTCAGTTGTAATGGAAATGCCATATACGCATACGGTTACACCAACAGAGTCTGTATTTGAAAAAGTAGTTCCTGGTTATTATTTCAGACATAATACGAATGGAACTTATTACACTACAACTGATTATGACAATGAGTGTGCCACGGAGCGTGCAATGTATCGTAAATATGTTGAAAATTCCATGAAATACTGGGCAGAGGTATATCATATAGATGGATTTTCAATAGATTTAGTTGACTGCTTTGACACAAAAGGATATTATGCAAGACTGGATAAATGGTTAGATGAAGTAAAAGAAAATGTTGCAAAGACAGATCCCAGACTTGTTATATGGGGCGATAATTATACCAAGACAGATAGACAGAATAAGACATCTATATATGATAATATAATTAGTTCTATTAATGGAAGCACATATGGAGCAAGAAATGAAAAAGCAATAAAAATGTATAAACAGCAGGCTGCAATGAAATATGCAACACCAGGAATATTATATATGGATGCAGGAGAAGAAATGTGCAGTAGTGTTGAAGGAACAACACAGCAGGACAAGTCAGTGCTTGAATGGCAGAAATGTATAGATTATACAGATGTAGTATCTTATTATAGAGGTCTTATGGATATTAGAAAAGCCTTTTCACCACTTGCCGATAGTCAGAATATTAGTAATAATAAAGAAGCTTATGTACTGACTAATACAACAGAAGGTGAATGGAGCACTATGGCAGTATTGAATAATGATACAGCTGATGATAAAGAGATTGCAATTCCAGCTTCAAGAGAGGCTGCAGACTGGGTGATTATTGCTAATGGGGAAAGTGCCGGTTTAGTATCACTTGGTGAAGTCAGTGGTTCGACTGTAAAAGTGCCGGCGTATACGACAATGATTCTTGTAGACAAGGAGAGTTCATTGCAGGTATCAGTGCCAGAAGAAAAAGGAAGAGTAATTATTGATTATCTGCGGACAGATGGTTATGGTAATAGCAGTTTTGAGACACCATTAAGAGAGTCGATTACGCTATATGGTACAGTAGGAACAGGGTTTGTTGTGCCACAGAATCTTAATATTTCATCTTATTATGATCTTATTAATGCGGAATATGGCAAGAAGGGTGTATTTGAAACAGGCACAATCAGGCTGCGATATTATTATAGTGCTAAATATAAGCCAGATAGTTTGGTAGATGGAATTGTTAATGATGGTCATTATTGTGAAGAAGTACGATTCAAAGTAACTGATCCGGCTTATACAGAGGTAAGAGTTGATGATAAGAAGCTGACACCAGATAGTAATGGTTATTATACTGTCTCATATGCTGATAAAGAACAGACTATTAAATTAATAGATAATAATGGCTGTAATGTGCAGCTTTATATAAAGGTACTGGAAAATCATATACCTAACAATAACGATTGTACTAAAGATTCTGTTTGTACTATCTGTGGCAAGGTATTTCCTGCACAGACAAGTCATAAGTACAGTGATAGTTGGTCAAAAGATGATACTTACCATTGGAAAGTATGTGAGAATGATGGCTGTGAAGTAACAAGTACTAAGACAGAGCATAGTGGTACAGACGATGGAGATTGTACAACACCTGTAATATGTGAATGTGGACAGATTGTTACAGCGGCTAAAGCAGAACATACTTATGGTGAGTGGAAGTCTAATGGTGATGGCACACATACAAGAAAGTGTACAATACAGGGCTGTACAGCAGAAGAAACTAAGGATTGTGAAGGCGGAGAAGCAACATGTACTAAAAAAGCTGTATGTACATATTGTAATTCAGAATATGGTGCGTTAAATCCATCTAACCACAGTGGAAGTGTTGAATGGGTGCAGACGGAGGGTACACACCAGAAGAAATATGAATGTTGTGGTGCTGAATATGAAGCTGTTGAAAGTCATAAGTGGGAAAATGGACATTGCAGTGTATGTGGATATGGCTGTGAACATACAGGTGGAGAGGCAACCTGTACAGAAAAAGCAGTTTGTGCTATTTGTAAGCTTCCTTATGGAAAAGTAGATGCCAATAATCATACTGGAACGGAGGAATATATTAAGACATCAACAACACACGAGAAGAAATATACCTGCTGTGGTAAAGTAACATTAGTTAAAGAAAATCATAAGTGGAAAGACGGTGTGTGCGAAATCTGTGATTATAAATGTGTACATACAGGAGGGGAAGCTAATTGTACAAGTGGTGCAATATGTGAAAACTGTGGTATGGAATACACAGATAAAGAGCCTTCAAAGCATACAGGAAATCCAGAGTGGGTGCAGACCAAAGATACACACAAGAAAGCTTATGATTGCTGTGGCTTAGAGGTATCAGCAAGAGAGGAACATATCTGGGAGGCAGGAGTATGCAAGATATGTGCTTATCACTGTCAGCATACAGGTGGAGAGGCAACCTGTATACAGAAAGCACAGTGTGCAATCTGTAATGAGGAATATGGAACATATAATCTTGGTGTGCATAAAGGTTTAAAGTTAGTAGAAGGAAAGGCGGCAACTAAGACAGAAGAAGGTAATATTGAATACTGGCATTGTGAAGATTGTGACAGATATTATGTAGAAGACAATGGCTATGTCGAGATACAGAAAGCAGATACAGTAATTGCCAAGATAGCTGATAATAATAATTCAAATGGAGCAGGCTCAGGTGATGCAGGTTCGAATGGTACCGGAGCAGGTTCAGGTGATGTGGGTTCGAATGATACCGGAGCAGGTTCAGATGATGCAGGTTCGAATGATACCGGAGCAGGTTCAGGTGATGTGGGTTCGAATGATACCGGAGCAGGTTCAGGCAGTGCTGGTGCTAACGATACCGCTACAGAAGTGAAAGAGACTCCGGATACAGCTGACAATAACAGTATATTTGTATGGCTTCTTATGTTATCTGTTGGAGGAATGACAGTATGTATGGCTATTAGCAGTAAGAAAAGGAGAACTAACAGATAATAATAAAAAATAACAGAAAGAAAAGCTGACAAATAATATCAAACAGAATATTATGATTGGCAGAATATATTCAGAGGCAGTATATTCAGGTATTTATAATAATATAGTTTTAATGGCGTGTGAAAAATAGAAATTTTTCACACGTCTTTTTTATGTTATAAGATATAGTATATGAGTGAAAACATAAGAATATAAAATAAATTAAAAAAATTGATTGACATGTCAGCACTAACATGTTAGTATGATGACATCAAAGTAATTATGCAGCATAATATTTATGGATAATTGGTGCACGTATTAATTAATAATATGAAGTGCATTATAATAAAGTGTTTTTTTGATTTTATTTATTATATTTTAATTTAAGGAGGATTTAGCATTATGGATATGACATTAAGATGGTATGGACCAGGTTATGACAGTGTAACACTTAAACAGATAAGACAGATACCAGGAGTTAAGAATGTTATTACAACATTATTTGGAAAGCAGGCGGGAGAGTTATGGCTGCCTGAGGAGATAGCTGAACTTAAGAAGGTAGTATGTGATGCTGGTCTTGGAATAGCCGGTATTGAGTCTGTTAATGTATCAGATGATATTAAGATAGGTACAGCTAAGAGAGATGAACATATTGATAATTATATTAAGACATTACAGGCTCTTGGCGAAGCTGACATCCATATGGTATGTTACAATTTTATGCCAGTGTTTGACTGGACACGTTCTGAGCTTGCAAGAGTAAGGGAAGATGGTTCAACAGTTCTTGCTTATAATCAGGATACTGTAGATATGATTGATCCTGAACATATGAAAGAGTCAGTTGAGAAGATGTCTAATGGTTTTGTTATGCCGGGATGGGAGCCGGAAAGACTTGACAGATTAAAAGAACTTTTTGAAATGTATAGTGATGTGGATGCAGAAAAGCTGTTTAATAATCTTGTATATTTCCTTGAAGCAATCGGACCTGTATGTGAAAAATATGATATAAAGATGGGTATTCATCCAGATGACCCAGCATGGCCAATATTCGGACTGCCTAGAATTATGACAGGTAAGGACTCAGTTACAAGACTTCTTGATGCTGTTGATAAGCCTTATAATGGAATTACGTTGTGTACAGGTTCATTTGGTTCTAACCAGAACAACGATTTGTGTGAGATTATTAAGGCCTGCAGGGGCAGAATTCCATTTGCACATGTAAGAAATCTTAAGTACAACTCTCCAAGAGATTTTGAAGAGGCAGCACATTTATCATCTGATGGATCTATAGATATGTATAAGATTATGAAGACTTTATATGATACAGGATTTGACGGAGTCATAAGACCAGACCATGGAAGAATGATATGGGATGAGGTTGCTATGCCAGGATATGGTCTTTATGACAGAGCATTAGGTGCCACATATCTTAATGGTCTGTGGGAGGCTATTGATAAGTCAGCCAAATAAATTTTGTATTAAAATATGATTTTATATATGGATATGTATATAGGAATGGAGGATTATCATGAAACTTTCAATACAAGGTATTAAAGATAAAGAAGCATGGGAGAAGGCTGGAATAAAGCTTCCATCATATGATGTTGAAAAAGTTGCAACAGCTACAAAGGAAGCACCTGTATGGGTTCATTTCGGAATAGGCAACATTTTCAGAATATTTATAGGTGGAATAGCAGACTCATTATTAGAGCAGGGATTGTCAGATAAAGGAATTACATGCGTTGAAACATTTGATTATGATGTAGTTGATAAGATATACAAGCCATTTGATAATCTTGTTATGGCTGTTACATTAAAGGAAGATGGAAGCACTGATAAGAAAGTATTAGGTTCACTTACAGAGGCTGTTAAGGCACAGTCATCAGTAGAGGCAGAGTGGTCAAGATTGAAGAAAATATTTGCAAGTCCACAGCTTCAGATGGTTTCATTTACAATAACAGAAAAAGGATATGCACTTCGCGATGCAAAAGGAGAGTATTTTCCATTTATCAGAAGTGATATAGATAATGGTCCTGATAAGGCATCATCAGCTATGGCAGTTGTGTCAGCACTTTTATATGAAAGATTTAATACATGTAAGGCACCTTTAGCCGTTGTGTCTATGGATAACTGCTCACATAATGGTGAAAAGTTAAGAAATTCAATAACAGATATGGTAGGCGAATGGCAGAAAAAAGGTTTTGTTAGCGAAGATTTTGTACAATATGTCAATGATGAAAATACAATATCTTTCCCATGGTCTATGATAGATAAGATTACTCCAAGACCAGCAGATACTGTGGCTGAGTCGTTAAAAGAAGCCGGGGTTGAAGATATGGACCCTGTTATTACATCAAAGAGAACTTATATAGCTCCATTTGTTAATGCAGAAGGACCACAGTATCTTGTTATAGAGGATAGATTTCCGAATGGAAGACCACAGCTTGAAAAGGCAGGAGTATATATGACGGACAGGGATACAGTTAACAAGGTGGAGAGAATGAAGGTTACTACATGTCTTAATCCATTACACACAGCACTTGCGGTATATGGCTGTGTATTAGGCTATGACCTTATAGCTGATGAGATGAAAGATAAAGAGCTTTCAGAACTTGTAAAAAAAGAAATCAGCAAAAATTCCATGAAACAAGAGGAATATAAACCTACCAGCAAAATAATAATCATTTTAGGTTATATCTTTTCTTTACTTGGAGGACTAATTGGAGTAATACTGGCAATTTACCTTGCAACAAGAAAAGATCCTGTAGCTAAAAAACACGGATATATCCAACTAACAATTTTAGTATTATATGGAATTTTAATATTAACACTATACTTAACTGGAAATCTTGATTTGACTGCAATTGATAATGCTACCCAAATGTTAAGCAATAATTTAACCAGCATTAAACCTTAACCGGCAGATACATAACGATAGCACCATCACCGTTATTGTAATAATGTGGAACTTTTCTATCCACTTCAAAATTAAATTTTTTATAAAATTCAATAGCTCCTTCATTATTTTCATTTACTTCCAAAAGTATTTTGTTTATTTTAAATAATGACAGGACATTTATAGCTTTCAGCAGCAATTTTGTTCCTGCTTGTTTTCTTTGATAATCTTTATCAACAGCCAAAGATATGATGTGGCCTTCATTTTCATATTTTATCCAAAACAAGACATAACCTACAACATAACCATCATCTTCAGCTACTAAAAAACCTGCACCAATATCATACAACTGCTTAAACATGTTTAGCTCATAAGACTCATCAAAAGACATCTTTTCTATTTCACAAACACGTTTCAAATCATTTGGGACAAATTCTCTAATTATCATCTATAAACCTATAATTTAAATTAATCTTGAAAGATATATATCATTAGATAAATATATAATTTTTGAGGTTAGAAAAATGTGGGATGATTTCGCAGAGTTCATTTTAACACAGGCAACTGAAAATCCGACAAGAATAGTGGAAATAGCCGTCGGGAAATTTGACGGAGTGTACCAATACCTAAAGAGAAACGAAAACATAGAAATTATCAAAACTGATATTTTGCCAAATGATGATGAAGTAATAAAAGATGATATTACAAATCCTAACTTGGAATTATATGAAAATGCCGATATTATATATTCCATTCGCCCTCCAAGTGAATTGCAACCCCATATAGAAAGACTGTCACGAAAAGTTGACGGAACTTTTATCATAAAACCTTTGTGTAATGAAGATTTAAATATAAGTTCACACAAAGTGAAATTGAAAAATTATAAAAAAGCAAGTTTTTACATATTATAGGTGTGTCTCATTGTGTTGGGCGGTAAGCTGGGATATACACTGCTGGCTCTTGTC
>OGZW01003617.1_pt1 | contig 11318 bp, 8 predicted proteins | sample 1577001 | NCBI WGS metagenome assembly OGZW01 (sample SAMEA3541519, study PRJEB24748) | human gut metagenome | biome: human gut; feature: human-associated habitat; material: faeces | place: China | collected 2012
CAATTTCCGGAAAGACCCTGCTCCAGATAAAGGATTTCCTGGGACGTCCGTTTGTATGTTCGCGCATACGCCACGAGGGGCACGTCAGTATCCCCAATCATGAAACAATATTCCACGTAGGAGACCAGCTCTTCATCGTATGTTCCGAAGAAGATGCCGAAGCGGTGGCTGCCTTTATCGGAAAAGAAATACACGTAGACTGGGAAAAGCAGGACACTCCGATGGTTTCCCGCCGTATCCTCGTCACCAAGTCCGAAATCAATGGCAAGAAGTTGGGAAGCCTCCACTTCCGCAGCATGTACGGTGTAAATGTAACCCGTATCAACCGTTCGGGTATGGACTTGTTTGCCGATCCCAATCTGGTACTTCAGGTAGGTGACCGCGTAATGGTGGTCGGCCAGCAGGATGCCGTAGAACGTGTAGCCGGCGTATTGGGTAATCAGTTGAAACGTTTGGACACTCCGAATATCGTAACTATTTTTGTGGGAATCTTTTTGGGAATCCTGCTGGGTAGTCTACCTATCACATTCCCGGGTATGCCGACACCGGTTAAGTTAGGTTTGGCTGGTGGTCCGCTGGTAGTGGCCATCCTCATCGGACGTTTCGGTCACAAAATGCATCTTGTGACATACACCACCATGAGTGCCAACTTGATGTTGCGTGAAATCGGTATCGTGCTCTTCCTTGCCAGCGTCGGCATAGAAGCCGGTGAGCATTTTGTGCAGACCGTGGTAGAAGGCAGCGGATTGCTGTATGTGGGATATGGTTTCCTGATAACCGTTATTCCTTTGTTGATAATCGGTATGATTTCCCGCTTCTACTGCAAGGTGAACTACTTCACGTTAATGGGTCTGATTGCCGGTAGTAACACAGACCCTCCTGCATTGGCATATGCCAACCAGACATCGGGCAATGACGCTCCGGCAGTAGGTTATTCTACAGTATATCCGTTGACTATGTTCCTGCGTATCTTGGCGGGGCAGATGATATTGCTGACAATGATGTAATAGGAAATGCAATAACCTCCTTAAAATAAAACCTCCGGTCTTTTCAAAACTATAATATGAAAAGACCGGAGGTTTTATTTTGAAGATTATCCATCAACGGCAACGATCAAAGAAAGATTCTATCGCCTCCTTATCCACAAAGTAGCCTTTCACCCCGCATACCATGCGGTTGTTCATAAGCAACCCTTCATACCCATTCCGGTCCACATCCAGCACCTCCTTCTGATAGGTTTCTGAAACGGTATGCGCCTTTTCGTCAGCAGGCAATTGCTGGTAAGTACCAATGTACCAATTGCCGTCAAACAGATTGTTTGTAGAGCTTATCATAGAGAATCTGCTTGCCTCGGCAGCATAGAAAGTATTCTGTTTGAAAAACGTGTCATCGGCCAAACCATCCCAAGAATCGGAAGTAATCATCGTACGGTCCACGTTAGCAGCCAGCTTTGCATTGGCATGAATAATATTGTGTTCTACCAGCGTATGTTTCGCAGGACCGGCAACATGTATGCTCGGCGAAAACATCCCTGCACGGGTTTCTTTGGGACGAATACCATCGCCGATACTGATATTATAGCGTACCACGTAGAAGTCCTGCCCATTGTCCCAGGAGTTACCGGTGTCCTTAGGGTCGAAATATTTCATGACGTAGACCATGGACAAAGAAGCGGCTGCGCCACCGTACCAATTGCCTTCCCCGCCCTTGCCGTTCCACGACATGCCGGGTACAAACAAAGTGCTGTAAAGCCGTGGGTCACGGTTGGCAAAATGGGCGGCATTGGGGCGCGTCACATCCAATGCTCCATTGTTCATTTCCCCGTAGTTACGGTCGGTCACCGGAGTACCGTCCGTCAGGTAATAGTCATCCACCAGGTTTAGTGTACCATTCATTGATTCGATAGGAGTATTCCAGTGTGCATTGAAAGACATCCGGTCCACACTTGCCGAAGTCTCGGAACTTCCGTATACCTTTATACCCGGCAGAAAGAACACCCACAACAGTAAGAGGAATCTCAATCGTGACATACCGAGCACTCAGTTTACCTGAGATTGAGTTTCTGTTTCACAAATTCCTCTATGAAATCCGTCGTTCCCTCAACTCCCAATACAGAGGAATCGATACACAAATGATATGTCTCGGCAGCCCCCCATTTTTTATAGCTGTAGTAGTTATAGTATTCGGCGCGTTTCTTATCCGCTTTGTTCATCATCTCCTCCGCTTCACGCTCAGAAATGGAATGCATTCGGCAAAGGCGTTTGATGCGCTCTTCATTGGAGCAGGAAATGAAAACATTGACACAGCGTGGATTATCCCGAAGAATATAATCAGCACAACGTCCCACGAACACGCAGGACTTCTCCTCCGCCAATCGGCGTATCACGTCACTTTGCACTTTGAACAGAGCATCATTACTCAGGCAATTCGTAGCAGGGATAGCCCCGTCACTGACAAAAGGGAAACGCATGCCGAAGAGCCCTCCAATAATGCCTTGTGAAGCTTTCTCATCAGCTTTTTCAAAAAACTCACAACATAGTCCACTCTCTTCGGAAGCCAGCCTAATCAGCTCCTTATCATAAAAATCAATTCCCAGACGGGTAGCCAGCTTCTCGCCTATCTCCCGTCCACCACTACCCAACTGACGGCCTATATTGACTATAAAATTATTGTCCATATGCTTGTTAATCTATTAGTTTGCAGATAGCAAATATAAATATTCTTACGGAATATCTACAGAAAGCATATGAAAAATTTTATTTTAATGTGCTGCAGCAGTCTTAAACTTACGGAATTGATAAACCAGCATCACCAGTGCTATCAAGCTTGCAAGTAAATCGGATACCGGCATACTATACCACACCCCGGCCACGCCAAAGAAGTGCGGCAGAATAAGCAGACAAGGAAGCAGAATCAGCATCTGCCGCGTAAGTGAAAGGAATATCGCCTTGCCCGCCATCCCTATACTTTGGAAGAAATTGGAGGTTACCATCTGGAAACCGATAATGGGGAAGAACATCACCGTAATACGCAATCCCGTAGCCGAAAGTTCCGTCAATTCTGCGTCTGATGTAAAGATACCCACCACCAGATTAGGTGCCAGCATCCCTACCAAGAAGCCAAAGGTTGTCACACAGGTGGCATAGATTATTGTCAGTTTCAGTACCTTGTTCACCCGGTCGTACAACTTTGCTCCGAAGTTATATCCGGCAATGGGCTGCATTCCCTGGTTTAATCCCATCACAATCATAACTACGATAAACACCAAGCGGTTCACAATACCAAAGGCACCGATAGCCAAGTCGCCTCCGTACTTCTTCAATCCCTGATTGATAAGGATTACAATAAGGCAAGCCGCCAGGTTCATCAGAAAAGGAGACATACCGATAGCCAGTGAATCAAATACAATCTTACGCTTCAGACGGAAGATACCCCGGCGGAAGTGCAGCAATTCATTGGCGTTATTGAACTGCTTGAGTTGCCACAGCAAGGCAATGACCTGCGCAGACACCGTAGCAATGGCAGCCCCGCGAATCCCCCAGTCGAACATAAATATAAAAATAGGAGCCAATATCGTATTGATAGCCACCGTAGCAATAGTGGCATACATCGCCTGCTTGGGATGTCCCGAAGCACGCAGCACCGCATTCAGACCCAGATAGAGATGGGTAACAACGTTGCCCAACAAGATTATCTCCATAAACTGCCGCGCATATTCCACCGTCTCATCACTGCCACCAAAGAAATAAAGGATAGGATTAAGAAAAGGAAAGACTATAACGGTAAACGCCAAACCCAACAAAATATTCAGTACAAACACATTGCCCAGCACCCGTTGCGCCGTATCATAATCCTTCTGTCCCAGCTTTACCGAAATCAGTGTAGCAGCACCTACGCCTACCAATGCACCGAAAGCAGCCCCGAGGTTCATCAACGGGAAAGTCAGTGCCAATGCCGACAGAGCCATGGTCCCCACACCGTGACCGATGAAAATACTATCTACCATATTATATAAAGAAGATGCCGTCATGGCAATGATTGCCGGCACGGCATACTGCATCAAGAGTTTTCCGATGCTCTCCGTACCCAACGCTGTGGGTGTCTTTTGTGCTGTCATACTATATACCTATTTCTTTTTACCGGGTGCAAAGGTACGTATTTTCCGTCAAAAGGTTCGCTATCTGAAAAATGTTTCGTACTTTTGTACCCAAATTGAGTGAAATATAGCGAAATGAACGTATTAGAACTAAGTGAACAAGAAATCATTCGTCGCAACAGTATGAATGAACTTCGCGCGATGGGCATTGAGCCTTATCCCGCAGCAGAGTATGTAACAAATGCTTTCTCTACCGATATTAAAGCTGAATTCAACGACGATGCAGAGCCTCGCCAAGTGTCCGTTGCCGGACGTATCATGAGCCGCCGTATCATGGGTAAAGCATCTTTCATCGAATTGCAGGACTCCAAAGGACGCATCCAGGTATATATCACCCGCGATGACATCTGCCCGGACGAGGACAAGGAGATGTACAACACCGTGTTCAAACGTTTGCTCGATTTAGGCGACTTCATCGGTATCGAAGGATTCGTATTCCGTACCCAGATGGGCGAAATCAGCATCCATGCCAAGAAGCTGACCGTACTTGCAAAGAGTATCAAGCCCCTGCCTATCGTGAAATATAAGGACGGCGTGGCTTACGACTCTTTCGAAGACCCCGAACTCCGCTACCGCCAGCGTTATGTAGACCTTATCGTGAACGACGGCGTGAAAGAAAAATTCCTGAAGCGCGCCACCGTCATCAAGACCATGCGTGCTGTGCTGGATGAAGCCGGCTACACGGAAGTGGAGACGCCGATTCTTCAATCCATCCCCGGTGGAGCAAGCGCCCGTCCGTTCATCACCCACCATAACTCTCTGGATATAGACCTCTACCTGCGTATCGCCACCGAGCTTTACTTGAAGCGACTGATTGTGGGCGGATTCGAAGGTGTATATGAAATAGGCAAGAACTTCCGTAACGAGGGTATGGACAAGAACCATAACCCGGAATTCACTTGTATGGAGCTGTACGTGCAGTACAAGGACTACAACTGGATGATGAGTTTTACGGAGAAATTGCTGGAACGCATCTGTATCGCCGTAAACGGCTGCACAGAAACCGAGATAGACGGCAAGAGCATTAGCTTCAAAGCTCCCTACCGCCGTCTGCCCATCCTGGAAGCCATCAAGGAAAAGACCGGATACGACCTCGAAGGCAAGAGCGAGGACGAAATCCGCCAGGTGTGCAAGGAACTGAATATGGAAATTGACGACACCATGGGCAAGGGCAAGCTGATTGATGAAATCTTCGGAGAATTCTGCGAAGGTACTTTCATACAGCCCACTTTCATCACCGACTATCCCGTAGAGATGAGCCCGCTGACCAAGATGCACCGCAGCAAGCCGGGACTGACCGAACGTTTCGAGCTGATGGTGAACGGCAAGGAACTTGCCAACGCTTACAGCGAGCTGAACGACCCGATAGACCAGGAAGAACGCTTCAAAGACCAACTCCGCTTGAGCGAAAAGGGAGACGACGAAGCGATGTTCATCGACCAGGACTTCCTGAAAGCATTGCAATACGGTATGCCTCCCACATCGGGCATCGGTATCGGCATCGACCGTCTGACCATGTTAATGACGGGCGAATCCTTTATCCAAGAAGTACTTTTCTTCCCGCAGATGCGTCCGGAAAAGGTTATCCCCAAAGATGCTCCTGCACGATACACAGAGCTGGGCATCCCCGAAGACTGGGTGGCTGTAATCCAGAAAGCCGGCTACAACCTGGTGAGTGACATGAAAGATGTGAATCCGCAAAAACTCCACATGGACATCTGCGGTATCAACAAGAAATATAAATTGGAACTGGCAAACCCGACCGTAAACGAAGTTGCTGACTGGGTCGGAAGAATTAAGAATTAAAAATTAAAGAATTAAATAGGCAAGATTAAAGATAAGAGGAGGAGGAAGGTACTCCTTTCCCCTCTTTTAATTTTTAATTTTTAATTATTAATTTCGATATGAAACTACCCGGTAAGATAGCCATCATGGGCGGAGGAAGTTGGGCAACTGCCATTGCAAAAATGGTTCTGTCACAAGCGGAGTCTATAAATTGGTACATGCGACGCGATGACCGTATTGCCGACTTCAAACGGCTTGGTCATAACCCTGCCTACCTGACGGGCGTCAAGTTTGATACCAAGCGTATCAACTTCAACTCCAACATCAATGATGTCGTGAAAGAATCTGATACGCTCATCTTCGTTACACCTTCCCCTTATCTGAAGGTTCACTTGAAGAAACTGAAGACTAAGATTAAGGATAAATTCATCATCACTGCCATTAAAGGTATTGTGCCCGATGACAACTTGATTGTCTCGGAATATTTCACTAAGGAATATGGCGTCCCGGCTGAGAATATTGCTGTATTGGCAGGTCCCTGCCATGCGGAAGAAGTGGCTCTGGAACGCCTTTCTTATTTGACCATTGCTTGTCCCGACACCGACAAGGCTTGCACCATTGCCCGCAAACTGGCCAGTTCATTCATCAAGACCTCTGTCAGTAATGACGTTGCCGGCATTGAATACAGTTCGGTGCTGAAGAATGTATATGCCATTGCAGCCGGTATCTGCAGCGGTCTGAAATATGGCGACAACTTTCAGGCTGTGCTCATGTCCAATGCCATACAGGAAATGAACAGATTCCTGCAAACGGTACATCCGCTGAACAGAAACGTGACCGCGGTGTACTGTATCATTATCTGTACGGAAGGCTGGCAGGACCGCTGGCACTGCGGTTCCTATATGCCCATAAGGGGACATTGTGCAGTGAGGTGACAATAAAACAGGCGAAGCATTGGATGAGGGACGGCATCCGCGAAGCAGGAAAGCGCGGCTTGGCCTGAACCGCGGCAGACACCGCGGGAGAATACGCGCGAACCGCAATGGACATCGCGAGAAAACACGACGGAAATTTAGACAGACATCGTAGGCAGGAAGGGGGTCCCACATGGAAAAAAGTGCACTGGTATATATTGTATTAACACTCGTAACGGTGGGCTTCGGCTTCTGCGTGCGCAACAGCGCCTATACGGCAGGATATCTGTCGGGCAGGCGGATGTCTGGAGCGCCGGTGGGGTACGATCGTCAGCAGGCGAGGAACCTGGTGGCGGAGACCGCCGTATTCTGCCTCCTGGCGGGAGTCTCGGCCTGCCGTATTGCGGTGGGTGGTGACTACTGGGTCTACTGGCTGAAATTCCAGCTGATCGACCAGGGACGCCATGTGTCCTATGAAAAAGGCTTCGTCGGGCTGGTGAAGCTGTTTCACTGGATCTTCGGTGAGGGCTCCTATCTGCCGATCTTCGGATTTTTTTCGCTGGTCACGGTGTTTTTCTTCCTGAAAGCACTGCATGATCAGGCAGACTGGTACGTATTATCCCTGTTTTTACTGCTGACCCAGGGCTTCTATTTTAACAGCATGAACTCCGTGCGGTATTATTTTGCACTGGCGCTGGCCATGTATGCGCAGAAATATGTACTGCGGGGCGAGTATGGCAAGTTCATCCTCTGGGTGCTGCTGGGATGTACGATCCATAAATCGGTGCTGCTGATCATTCCGGCCTATATCGCAGCAGATCTGCTGTCGCGGGTACGATTGAAAAAATGGCATTACGCAGTCGGGCTCCTGCTGATCTTATCCCTGATCTTCGGACAGGGCTTTTATCGGAATCTTATTTTTAAGTTTTATCCCTATTATAAGGATTCCATGTTCGACAACGGCCAGTTGTCCTATGTGAATATCGGAAAATGCCTGGCGGTGCTGATCCTGTGCCTGATCTATTGGAAGGACAGTATCCGGGATGATCGCAGGAACCGTTACTATTTCTATCTGAACCTGGCGGGACTGGTGCTCTATACCTGTGGTTCCTTCATCCCGGAGGTGTCCCGGGTGGCCTATTACCTGATCCAGTCCCAGATCTTTCTGATCCCGGGCGTGTTATGGAATGCAAAAAAGGGATGGTTCCGCAACCTGTGCATTTTCGGAGTCGTCGCGGCATATCTGCTGTATTTTGTAATGCTGTTACGTGGCATGTACGATGTGGAGATCAGATTGCTACCGTACCTGAATTGGATATTTAATTAAAAGAGGATTTGATTTATGAGAGTACTGTGGGTCTGCAATATCATGCTCCCGGTGATCGCCGAGGCATTGCATAGAGAAGCTTCCAATAAGGAAGGCTGGCTGTCCGGACTGCTGTCACAGATCGTGGATCGGGAAGACACCGGCATGACGCTGGCAGTGGCGTTCCCGGTTCCCGCGGGGGAAGAGATCCCACAGAGTTTTGTAGTCCGGGTGCAGGGGGAACACCCTGCCTGTGTCGCGGAAGCCACTTCTGCTACGGAAGCTGCATCTGCTCCGGAGGGGGGCGGTGGATATCTCGTCAGATGCTACGGCTTCCATGAGGATACCGTGCATCCGGACCGTTACCAGCCGGAGCTGGAGGAAGAACTGCGTAAGATCACGGAAGATTATGATCCGGATGTGATCCACTGCTTTGGTACGGAATATCCCCATACGCTGGCGGTCTGCCGTGTCTATCCACATCCGGAGAGGATCCTTTTGGGGATCCAGGGCATCTGCAGCCTCTGTGCGGAAGCCTATTTCGCAGATCTCCCGGAGCGTGTGACGCGCAAAGTGACCTTCCGGGATCTGGTGAAACGGGACAGCCTGCGCAGCCAGCAGGAGAAATTCGTCCGCAGAGGTGTGATGGAGAGAGAAGCCATCGGTCTGGCGGGAAATATCACCGGCAGGACGGCATGGGACCGGGAGGTGACCACCGGGTGGAATCCCGAAGCACAGTATTATCCTATGAATGAGACCCTGCGCGCTTCCTTCTATGAAGGCAGCTGGAACCCGGAGCACTGTGAACCCCACAGCATCTTCGTCAGTCAGGGAGATTATCCCCTGAAGGGCTTGCATTATCTCCTGAAAGCATTGCCCGGGATCCGCAGGAAATTCCCCGATGTGCAGGTGTATGTGGCGGGAAATGATCTGACGGCATACCACACGCTGAAGCAGAAACTGAAGATCTCTGCCTACGGACAGTATCTCCGGGATCTGATCCGGGAGGGGCAGCTGGAAGACTGCGTGCATTTCACAGGGAAACTGACAGAACAACAGATGCGGGAACGATTCCTCCGAAGTCAACTGTTCCTGTGCTGTTCTTCCCTGGAAAATTCGCCGAACTCCCTGGGCGAAGCCATGCTGTTGGGAGTACCCTGCGTCAGCACCGAAGTGGGCGGGATCCCCAGCCTGTTTGACGGCGGAAGGGACGGCCTGTGGTGTGAAGGACACCGGCTGACAGAAACGGCTGAAATCAGCAGAAATACGGCAGATGCGGCTGAAAGCAAAAATAACATGCGCAATTCAAAAGAATTAAAAACAACAGAATTGGAAAATATTGTAAAATCCATGGAAAATTCTATTATCGAAATGTGGAGTTCTCCGGAGAAAATGTTGGAATACTCTAAAAATGCAAGAGAACATGCAAGAAAAACCCACGATAAAGAGAAAAATTTTGCAAAATTGCAGGAAATCTATGCAAAGATAGCGGAAAGGCAGGGATGAGAATGCAGGTGGTATTCGTTTCTAATTATTTTAATCACCATCAGCTGTCCTTCTGCGACGTATTGTATGAACTCCTGGAAGGAAGCTTTTGCTTTCTGCAGACCCAGCCCATGGAAGAAGAACGGGTGAAGATGGGGTGGCAGGCCGAGGAGAGACCGTACGTGCGCTATGTACAGCCGGGCGGTACGACTACGGGCGGCCCGGAAGCATTCATGGGCAGGAATCCAGACGAAGAGACTGCGGGCGGACCGGAATGGCGGCATCTGCTCCTGACAGCTGACGTGGTGATCTTCGGTGGATGCGATGACGAGAGCTACATCCGGGAACGCCTGGCGGCGGGAAAACCTATCTTCCGCTACAACGAGCGGCTGTATAAAGAAGGACAATGGAAAGCCATCTCTCCCAGAGGACTGCTGCAAAAGTATAAAGACCACACCAGATACCGCAAGGCACCGGTGTACTTCCTGTGTGCCGGAGCCTATGTGCCCTGCGACCTGGGGATCATTCATGCCTATCCGGAGAAAATGCTACGGTTCGGGTATTTCCCCGAGACCAGAGAGTATGCGCCGGGGGAACCGTTTTCACGCAAGAAAAAAGGAAGCATCCTGTGGGCGGCGCGGATGATCGACTGGAAACATCCAGAGCTGGTAGTGAAGACAGCCGCTTATCTGAAAGAACATCTGGAAGAGATCTTTTCTTATAATGTAACCGGAGAGAAGACGATGATCCTTCGAACGATTCCGCTGGTATTCAAAAAACTTGGTATGAAATACATTTACAACATGGCGGCAAGTGCGAATACCGCGACCATCACAAATCTGGGCAACATTCAGGTGGCACCGGAATATGAGGATTACGTGGATCATTTCAGTGTCATCCTGTCGCGTTCCAAAGGACAGAACCTGAAGATGTGTCTGTGTTCTTATAAGGGCACGCTGACATCCACGATCTCATCCGTGATGAAGGATACGAAGCTGCAGAAAGCATTTTACCGTTATCTGGTGGCAAATGATATTCCGGTAACAATAGAAAGTAATGGTGTGTATTATGAATAAATGTTGGAACTGCGGAGTGGAATTTATCGATCCGACCAACGTATGTCCACTTTGCAAATGTATTACAGAACGGGATGATGCGGAGGAAGAGGAGTTCAAACCGACGTATCCGTTTCGTCCGGACAAGGAAATAAAGAAAATTCAGCTGGCAATGAGCATCTATACGCTGGCAGCAATTATTGCAGAAGCAATCCTGGTGATCATTGATTTTCATGTGGGAGACCGGATCGGCTGGTCTATCATGACCGGAGCCTGCATGGTGTATGCGTATATTACATTGAAATTTTCCATTCAAAAGCACAATGGATATCAGTTTAAGATACTAATGCAGACGCTGTTAGGTGTTGCTGTCGTCGTACTGATTGATTTTTTGACGGGATTTTCGGTAAACTATGTGTTGCCGGCGGCTTTTGTTCTGATCGATGCGACGGTAATTGTTCTGATGATCGTAAATAGCAGAAATTGGCAGAGTTATATTCCGATGCAGCTGTTGCTCATCGTGCTCTGCATCATTCCATATATTTTGCATCATTTTGGAATTTCCAGTGATAGTATTATGTGTCTGATCGCATTGTGTGTGGCGATCTTTGTATTTG
>OGZW01003622.1_pt1 | contig 11312 bp, 10 predicted proteins | sample 1577001 | NCBI WGS metagenome assembly OGZW01 (sample SAMEA3541519, study PRJEB24748) | human gut metagenome | biome: human gut; feature: human-associated habitat; material: faeces | place: China | collected 2012
TCTTGTAAGTCCCCACTGTTCAGCTACGTTTTCAGCTGTAATCATCATGTGGTAGCCACTGCCACGGCGGAGACGGTCGTGCACACCATGAGGGCTACGGGCATGCGGCCGCGCAGCTCCTCTTTTCCATCGCCTAAGCGCGAAGCGATGATGTCATAGGCAAACGCGCCGCAAGCAAGCGACGTGCCAAAGTAGGCCAAGGGCAACGATTCGTGCATCCAGGTCGGTTGGGCCTCAATAACGTAGCCATGGCCGCAGAAATAGCCGAGGGCCAAACCCAAAATGCCGCCGACAAGCGCGAGGACCTTGGCTGCCGCAGCATTGCGAACTCGCTTGACCACAATCGCATAGGCCGCGGCGGCGACGAACGTCAGACCCAGAAGCATCAGCTCAATGGAGATGCCCGAGAACGAAAAGATGTTCGTGAGCGCAGCAAAGGCGTTCTGCGGCGACGCCAAATGCAGCATGGAAAGGCATCCGCCGACGACGATAAGCACAAGCACCGTCACCGTTGCGGCAAAGCGCGTTTTGTCCTTGCCGCCGACAAGCTCGGAGAGGGCGACGAAGGCGAAGAGGGATCCTCCCGTCCCCGCGATGAGCGAGAACAGGACGAGGGGCCATTGGATATCCACCTAGATCAGCTCCTTCCAACTGGCGAACTTCGGGGACAGGATGTAGCGGGTGAGCGGCTTGGCGTTGCCGGGGTCGGGAAGAGCGTGAATGCACTCTTCGGGGTACTTCGCCATTTCCCGGCAAACGTCGCTGTCGGGATCGTCGTAATCGCCAAAGAAGCGGGCGCCGCAGTTGCAGTTGTGCACGCAGGCGGGCACATCGCTGCCATCGGCGGTGATCTGCGAGCACAGCGTACACTTCTGGGCCACGCCGTGCTCCTCGTCCATCTGACGCACGCCATAGGGGCAGCCGTACAGACAGTACTGGCAGCCAATGCACTTGTCCTTGTCGATAAGCACATAGCCCGTCTCGGGATCACGGTAGCTCGCGCCCGTGGGACACACTGCCACGCACTGAGGGTTCTCGCACTGCTGGCACTGCGAGGGCAGCCAGTACTTCTCGACATCGGGGAAAGTGCCAGTCGGGCCGATGGCTATCACCTTGTTGTAGAACGACCCGAGCGGCAGACGGTTTTCAAGCTTGCAGGCCACGATGCAGCTGTCGCAGCCCGTGCAGCGATCGAGGTTTATGAGCAGTCCCTTCGCCATTTAGAACACCTCCTCGGTGACAGGCTCGTTCTGCAGCGTCGGCATGAACGGCTCGAATTCCTTGCTCTCCACCCAGATGCGCTCCGGGCGATCGCACTTCTCGATTTTCACCGTGAACGCGCGATAGCTGTTCGTGGCGAAACAAGGGTTCTGGAATGAGTCTGCGGACATGATGTTGTAGCCGCACTCCTCGATGCCCGGCGTGATGGTCTCCTGGGTGGAGTCGTAACACTCCGGATTCCAGAAGCGCTCGGTAATGAGCACGCCGGGGGCAATTCCCTGGGTAAGATAGGCACGGGCATGGGAGCTGCCGCGGCGCGAGGTTATCTTGACCCAGTCCAGATGCTCGATGCCGTACTCGGCAGCGGTCTGGGGATTGATGCGCAGCTCGGGCGCGGGCATAAGCTCGCGAATAAAAGGAGCGTGGCGCATCGTGCCGTGATGGAAATGCGGGAGGCGGCCGGTGGTGATGACGAGCGGGTATTCCGCGTCATTCAGCGGGCTTTCAGTCGGCTCGTGGAACGTGCAGATAGGGTCGTAATCGTCACAAGAGGGCTGCTCATAGGGGTACATGTAGGGGAAGCCCGTGCGCGCCAGGCGGATCATCGCCTCGCTGTAGACGTCGACCTTGCGGGAGATAGTGGCAAACCCACGGGGCAGCCCGTCGGAGACCACGCCCTCGTACTGCTTATACACCAGATACTCCTCTACCGGCGTCTCGGTGTAGCGATGGTCGATGTCGTCGAGCATCTCCTGCCAGCTTTCGCGCCCCATGTCCTCGGCCCAGAATTGACGCGCCGCTTCGATCGACTCGAAGAAGGGCTGCTTGTAGGCATCGGGGTCGAACACATTATCCTCGCCGAGCTTCTCAACGGCCGCCTTCGCCACCTGGTAGGGGGAGACGAACGGATTCACGGTCTCGCCGAGGTGGGTTACTTGGCAGCGGGCGTAATGGCGGTTGAAGTGTGTGGCCGGTGCCTCGTAGCTATCGTATTCCAGCCATTCGGTCGTAGGGAGGAACAAGTCCACGCTCTGAACGGTGAACGAGGTCATCATCGGATACTGCTGGATGATGAAGTCCTGCTGGTCGTAGGCCTTCTTCCATTCGAGGGCCGGCCCCATAACGGCGTACTTGTTGCCGGACATCTCGTACATGACGCGCGGGCGATAGGGCTCGCCGGTGGTGATGCCCTCTCGCAGCTCGCGAGGAGCGCAGGTCTGCCACTGGTGGATGCCCTTGTGGGCGTTGGCCCCCATGGTGTCGCAGCGTGATTGGAAGAAGTAGCGGCGCATCTCTTCACCGTCGCGGCCCTTGGCGTCCCAGCCGGCTACGATATCGTCGAGCAGACGATCGTTCTCGCCCTTGGTGAGACCGGTCGTCCAGCCTAATCCGTAGCGCTCGAAGCTCGTGGAGAAAACGCCGGTGCGCACCGTGGGTCGGTCGGGCGTAAGGCTCGCCGGACCGTGGTTCTGGAAGGCGGAGAGTGGCGTTTCGACGAACCCGAGCAAGGAATCGATGGCCAGAGCACCCAGGGGGGCCGTGGAGGAATTCTCCTGGTGATCGGAGAACACGCCGTTGCTGATTCCGCCGAAATCGGCGTTTATGTACAGCTCTATGGCCTCTTGGATCTTCTCGGGTTTCAGCCAGCAGGTCTCGGCCGCCGCTTCCAGCGTCCACGGTTCGGCCTCTTCCCAATAGATCTGGCCGGCCGTCTTAGCCTCTTTTCCGTTCACCGTCGCCGTAGCGAAAACGACCGGATCGACCGGGCTGTCACCTGGGGCCGTGAAGGGAAAGGGCTGGATGGTGTTCGTGCGCGCATCGAAGCAAACGTAGGCTGGCGTATCGTAGACATCGTCCGGATCGGCGGCCGGATTCACGTAGTCGGGCCAAACCTCCTCGGCCCGGTAGGCCAGGCGCGTGTCGGGGTTGATGAGGAACGGCAAATTGGTCCAATACTTCACGAAGGGCTCGTCGTAGGCCTTCTGGTCGATGATGTAGCGGATCCACGAGAGCATGAGGGCGCAATCGGAGCCGGGGCGCACCGGCAGCCAGACATCGGCCTTGGCGGCCTCGGCCGTCAGATAAGGATCGACCACAACGGATTTCACCCCGAGATTAGAGCGCGCATCTACCAGGCCATGACCGCCATGGGCCGCCTTGGAGGAGTGGGGCTGGCTTCCCCACAGCACGAATACGCGCTCGGTGTCGTCGCGCCGCTTGCCATCAAGCTCGGCGTTGTCCACAACGCCCACCCAGCGATCGACATTGTCCATATCTACGCAGCAGTTGAACCCAACCGACGTCGTGGAAACGAAATCTCGGGGCATAGCACACTGACAGGCACCAGAGGCCAGGGAGTTGCAGCCTCCGAACGTGTAGTCGAGACCCCACGTCTCCCATTCGATATAGGCACCGCCACCCCCGCGAGCACTCCAGTAGGAGTACGGGCCGTACTTTTCGACAGCCGTTGCAATCTGCTCGCCCGCAAGGTCGGTGGCCTCGTCCCAGGAAATCGCCTCCCACTGGTTCTGGCCCCGATCGCCCACCCTCTTCATGGGATGCAACACATGGCGCGGGCTGTAGACCGTCTGAATTTGGGAGAGGCACTTCAGGCACACACCGCCCTTGTTGAGCGGGCCGTCGGGGTCTCCTTCAATCTTCACCACCACACCGTCCTCGGTGTACACGCAAACGGGGCAGCAGTTGGTACAGCCATGGCACGCCGTCTTGTGCTTCTCGCGCTTGGGGGTACTGTCGGCAAAGGCCTGATCAACCTCGTCGAGCAGGACAGGCGCGCCAGCGACGCCCAGAGCCGCCGTAGCGGTCGCGGCGGCTTTCATGAAGCCACGCCGCGTGATCGCCATATTCGTCATCGTTTCTCCTCTCGCTTTCTCTCTTCCGGTCATTTACCAAGTTCTAAACGGCCAGCGCGGGCCGCAATTGCTTCGCAAACGCACTCCCCTTCCCTGTCGCCCTCCATCCCTTATCCCATACCAGGCCGCCGGAGCGTTCCAGCATGTCCACGAAATAGCTCGGCTGCAGCGGCTGGCCCGACGCGCCGATAAGAGCCCCGGCGTCGGTTTGGTGGACGAGCGCCTCGATGGCCTTGAACGTTTGGGGCTCACCGCAGAAATCGATAATGTCCAGATAGGTGCTAAGGCGGCCGGGCGCCTTGTCGAACAGGTCACGCAAACGACGTTCGGGAGCCATGCGCTCCAAAACCTCACGTCCCGCATCGGAAGCTTCGAGGGCAAAACCCTCGACAAGATCGTCGGCTTCATCGTCCGTTAAATTCGCCCTGCGCTCCTCCGTGATCTCATCGCCTTGTGCATCCACCTCGTACCAATGGATGCCTCCGTTGTCCACAACATTCGCGATAAGCCGGAAGGGCGTCTGCGCCGTAAGTGAGAACCCCGAGCAGTCGGCCACCATGGCTTCGACATCTCCCAAGAGACGGCGCACTTCGCAGAACTCGATAATCTGGAGATAGATCTCCCGATGCAGAGGATTGCGCGCCATAAGGTCGAGCAGTGCCTGGACATTCCCTGACACCGCCACCGCTTCAGATTGCTCGGATTCGGGCGTGACGAACAATTCCGGTGCGTCTTCCATGATGGTCTCCTTGCTCTTGTGCCGCCCAACTGGGCGCAACCATGCAACGAAACCACCTTACGATGGGATTAGCCTTGCTTACCATTCATCAAAACGCAGGGTTTTCAGTGATTCTGACCTAAGCAATTCCGCTTATTTTTTTCTATTCTCCCTGATCAGACATTAAACGCTGCACAAACGGGTCAAATGAGAGCTAGGTGGCGACACCTTGCCCCTTATAATAGACCCATGGTAAAAAGGCCCGAGAGAGAAGGGGCGATGAGGCTGCTTGAAGAAGGGGTGTTCCCCGTAAGGTTTTTGGGATTCGGCTTCTTTTGGGCCTGGCTGTTCATCGCCGGTCTCTCCCCCTCGCCATTGTTCGGTAGCCCCCTTTGCCTGGGCGGCATCCCCTTTGAGCTCTTCGAGCTCCTCATGCGCTGCGCCATGCTCGCCATCTCGCTGGCGCTTTCGCGCGTCATCGCCACCGATCGTGGTAAGTACTGCTTCCTGGCCCTAGGAGCCGTTGCGGGCATCGCCGTTACCCCCCTCCTCCTTTGGGGCGGAAGCGAGGCGGCCAACAGCGTCGCTGCTTTGCTGACTGCCATGACCGAGGTGTCACTCTTTTTAATGTGGCTCAGTTTTTTCGGCGCCATGAGACTCGGCGACACCCTCACCTTGCTGGTCATATCCTACGGCGTGGGCGCGCTTCTGTTTCTTGTCGCTCTGATGGGCGGTGAGCGAACCCTCTTGGGCGCCAGCATCGTCTTCCCCCTGCTGTCTGCCGCCGCGCTCGTTTTCTCGAGTCGTCTCATTTCACGGCGAGGAGGCACTGCTCTTTTCGACAACGAAAGTACCGAGCCACCGAAGGATGAGGCTCTGTCCGAGGAAACATCCATCCGCAACGTCACCAAGAGTATCCCCGCTCTTAAGATGACGCTGGCGCTCGTCTGCTACTCCCTCGCCTTCTCGCTGCTTGCGGCCATGGCATTTTCCGGCAGCTTCGCACTGCCAGCCAGCTATCTTGCGGAACCTGTCTGCATTGTGGTGCTAGCAGGCGTCTACATCCTGTATGCCCAATTCGCGAAGGACGCCGCTAAGCCCTATGTGCTCTATCGGGCCGTCGCCCCCTCCATGGGCCTGGGCTTTGCGCTTCTGGCCATCTCGGGGGGAGAGTCCATCGCGGGCGAGGGGATGGTGATGATAGGCTATCTTCTGTTCGAGGTACTTGCCCTGAACGACTACTGCAACATTGTCAAGGCAAACGACGCGTCACTCTTCCGAACCATGGCGATAGGAAGGCTCGCCATTTCCGTGGGGATGCTCGCCGGCTGGACCGCAGGCTTTTTCTCTGGGAGCGTCTCCGTTGCTACCTTGGCTGTTTTTGGCATGACTATCGTATTGATCACTGCAACTCTCGTGTTTACTGATTGCGATCGCATGCCCTTGGTTTCCATCGCGGACGACCGCGCCATCAGCGAGGATCGCGACTTGCGGCTCGACAAAAGCACTGCCTTGGCATCCTTCGCAGCTGAGTGCAAGCTGTCGAAGCGAGAGACCGAAGTGTTCGACTACCTCATCGCCGGCAGAACGACCTCCTACGTTGCAGAGAGGCTTTTTGTTGCCGAGTCCACCGTACGGGCACACGTCTACAATATCTATCAGAAGGCGAATGTCCATTCACGGATGGAGCTCATGGACGCCTTCGACGCCTTCTGGGCGAAGCATAGCTAAGACTTTGCCCCCGCACTTAGACAAGCAGCCCCCGCACGGCACCGATGCGCTGGCGGATGCCCTCGCGCAGGTAGTCGAGGCGCCGGCGACACAGATCCCCCTCAGCCAGAATCTCGCAGGCCTCGTCAGCAAAGCCTTCCAGTTTCCTCGCATCGAACCAGCCCAGTTCCGCCGCGTACATGAGCTGGCGATTCGGCATATCGCTGAACGGGTGTGACGAGAACGCGTAGTCGCCCCGAGCGACAGCACCTTCGTCCTTGTCGCACCACAGGCTGTTTCCCGTGTCGAAGATCGGCGCAAACCGCCAACGAAGATCATCGATGTTCCGCACAAGCCCGAAGTTGCGCAGATGGCGATCGGTGTTGGCCATGACGCTATCGCACACGATCATTTTCGCAAGCTGCGTTTCAGCGGTTTTCAACGGAATGCCCCGGTTTACGCAAGCGCGTACCACGGTGTCATAAGGCGTCTCGCCCTTTCTGCGGCGTTCGGCTTCCAGAACCAAGCTCATGGGCACGTACTCCTCATGCGGCGACAGGAAGCAGGGGCACGCACTCACCACGCCCAAGGCCTCCGTACGCTGAACCTCGTAGGGAACGTAATCGCCTGGAGCGAGGAGGCGGCCATGGAGAGCGGTCGCCACAGCCTCGTTGTAAACCTGCTGGTCAGTCCAGGGGATATGGCCCTTCAGCAGAATTCGCTCACTCCCCCGGCAGAGCCACCGCTTCGGAAGAACGCCCTCGGACGTGTTGTCCGGCGACGAGAGCCCCACCTCGGCCAGCCACTCGTCCCAATCGCCCTCAGCGCCCCCGAAATCGTTCTGAAAGTAGTTGACGTCCTCCCAGCGCAGAGCATGATCGGCGGGGCGAATCCAATATTGATCAGAAAGCGAAAGCCCCAGATTGCGGAAGGGAATCTGGGAGGGCTCCTCGAGGCCGAGACTGCGCAGCTTCTCATCCATTCCCGCACGGGAACCAGGAATGCTGCGATGCTGCCACCACGTCTTGAGGCCGGACGCCTTTCCTCGCCCCTCTCGCGTCACCGTTCCCAACGGGGCGCGTTCGGCATCGACGACCTCACCTGGAGCGAACGAGTCCGTTTCGCGACGATAGGTGAATGTCATCACCTCGTAGGGACCGTTCATCAGGAGATACGTCTCCCCGTGCCAAGGACGACCTTTTCTTGGCGGCGTCTTTTTGGCAGCCTCCACCGAACGTGCGCTTACCCGCCAGCCGGTATTCGTTTTTTCGCCGTCAAGCGCGCCGCTCTTGATGCGATTATGCACCGTCTGCACGGAAACGCCCAGCTCGGAAGCTGCCTCGCGAATGCTGATTCCATCCACCATTCCAACCCACCTTTCAGCTTTACACATTATAAAGGTTGAAAAGCGAAGGTGTAAAGGTTGAATAATGGAAGTGTAATTGTTTAATCAGTTGCGCCGTCGACGAGTTTGAGGCCGATGACGCAGCCGACGAGGCCAGCGATGAGCAGAATGCGGGCGAGGTTTGCGGGCTCCGAACCCGTGACCATACCGTAGATGACCGTGAGCGCGGCACCGATGCCCACCCACACGGCATAGGCAGTGCCCGTCGGCAGCGTCTTCACAGCGAAGGAAAGTCCCAGCATGGAAAGCACCAGGGCCACAACGAACACGATGGTGGGGCCGATGTGGGTGAAGCCCTCCGACTTCCCCAAGGCAACGGCCCACACCGATTCCATGAACCCCGATGCAATGAGCACGAGCCAACTCATTATTCGTCGATCACCATGGTCGGGTTGTCGCGAGCGATGATCTGCTTGGCGAAGATGTCGGCGCCCAGGTACTGCTGCACCATGGCGGCCAGCTGATCGGTGGCGGCGGCGAGGTCGTCGGCGCGGTCCGGATCCACGGACTCGATGATGAGGAAGGCCTTCTTCGAGTCGTCGGTCAGGGCCGTGCGCTCGCCGTCGCGCCAGTTCCAGCAGCGGCAGATGGCGCCGGCGTCGTCGCGGTAGCACAGCTCGCCCTCCAGCGTGGGGGCGTTCTCCTCCTCGCCGAGCGGACGGAACGCATCGCCGCCCTCGGTGATGCCGAGGCGAATATCGCCGGCCATGGCATCGATGTCCTCGCCACCCACGGGCAGCGCATGGGCAAGAGACACCGTGTTGTAGATGTCCACCGACGGCGTGATGGACCCCACGGGATTGCCCTTCAGCACGCGCTTGAGCAGGTTCTCGATGGAGCAGCGCGCACCCTTCTTCGTCTTGAATTTCTGATAGGCCTCGCGCCAAACAGCTACGACCTCGTTCTGCGAGATGGTGTTGCTCTCCAGATGCTGATCGGCCTTGCCGTTGGCCTCGGCGAGGGCACGCGCAATGGCGGCGGCATCCGCGGGCGCCACCTCGGCAGTCGGCTTCATGTTGTGGGCCACCACGATGCCGATCTGGGCCTCGGGGAACAGCTCCCAGAACGACTCTTCCGTCACGAACTGCTTCATAGGTCTTCCTTTCTCGACGGTCGTCGCGCCCGCAAAACCCTTGGCTTCGCGTGCCAGCACAAACGCGACGACCCCCTGCAACAAAAAGCGCCCGCGGAGCGAACATCTTCAAAGGCCTAACGATGTCCGCGCTGCGAGCGCTTTGCGCCTACCCGGCGGCAGGCTATGTGCTTTAAGCTAGCTCCATGATAGCACGAGCAATTTTCAGCAGCTCTCGTCATGCAGCTCGAACTCCGTGAGCAGCGCCTCGCGGTAGACAGCATCCTCAGAGGCGCGCTTGGCGTCGTCGAGACGTCCCGCGTCAATGAGACGGCTGACGAGAGTCCCCAACCGGTCAATGCCCTGCTCAATGCCCTGCTCCAAAGCCTCTTCTCTCGCTCGACGGCAACGCATCTCAGTTTCCTGCTCGTAGGTCAACACGCGATTCACCCACTCTCTACCCGATGCCGCCGTAGAAGATGCCCAGCACGATGACGAGCGCGGTGATGATGACGAAAACGTAGCGGGTCATGAAATCGAACCAGCGGCCGAGCGGCTTTTTGCGGCCCATCTCGGCCTGCTTCTTCGCGAAGCCGCGAGGGCATACCCAGAAGAACATGACGGCCGCCAGAAACGCGCCAACGGGGATGACGTAGATGGAGATGACGTCCATCCAGTCGCTCACCGAGCTGCCGTTTTCCAGGAACAGGCCCACGGCCACGGCGATCACGGCCACGATGCCCACCGACACCGCGCGCGACAGCCCCAGCTGGGCCTGCAGCGCCTCCACCGGCGCCTCGAACAAGTTCATAAGGCTCGTGATGGCAGCGAACACCACCGCCGCGAACAAGATGACAGCGAAAATGTTACCGAAGGGCATCTCCTGGAAGACCTGGGCCAGCGTGATGAACAGAAGCGGCGGCCCGGAAGACACGTCCAGCCCAAAGGCGAACACCGCCGGCACCACAACGCAGGCGGCCACAAGCCCGGCGATGGTATCGAAAATGGCGACGTTCTTGGCGGCGTCCACCACGTCCACATCTCGCTTGAGGTAACTACCGTAGACGAGCGTGCCGCACCCGGCAAGCGATAGGCTGAAGAATGCCTGGCCCAGAGCGTACACCCAGGTAGTGGGGTTCAGCAACGCCTCCCAGCGGGGCACGAGCAGATACTCGTAGCCAGCTGCCGCACCGGGCAGTGTGGCCACGCGGATGGCGATGATGACGAACAGCACGAAGAACGTGGGCATGAGCACCTTGTTCACCTTCTCGATACCCCGGGAGATGCCCAAAATCATAATGCCGAAGGTGAGCGCCAAGCCCAGCAGGTGGAAGCCCACGTTGCCGAAGTCCGACGCGATGGCGCCGAAGAAGGCTCCCATGTCGGTCTGCGCCATAAGCTCGCCGTCAAGCGAAGCCACAAAGTAGTTGCACGCCCAGCCGAGCACCACGGCGTACCCGATGGCAATGGCGAGCGATCCCAAGGTGGGAACGAGGCCGATGATCTTACCGATGCGCTCGCCGTGCCGCACACCGCGCATCTCCATGGCGCGGCCGAATGCGCCCATGGGGCCAGCGCCCATAGCCCGACCGAAGGACATTTCTCCAATCACGCCCGTAAAGCCCAGCAGCGCCACGAAAATGAGGTACGGGATGAGGAAGGCCGCGCCGCCCAGCTGAGCCACGCGATAGGGAAACAGCCAAATATTGGCCATGCCCACCGCGCTGCCCACGCAGGCAAGGATGAAGCCGGTATGTGTGGCCCACGTGTCGCGACGTCCGCGGCCCGAGCCGCCCGATGCGCCCGGCGCGCCCGCTCCTGTCTCCTCGCCGACCTCAATGGCCCGCGCTTCTTCCGCAATGATATTGTCGTCTCTTGTCGCCACAGCACCCTCCTTGGATTTCCATGCCTCCCATCATAGCGAAAGGCGCGGCGCGAACAAGCAGGTTCTGGCCAGAGGGACAAATCTCGCACGCGCTCCTCCTCTTTTCGTGCAGGATTTTGCGATTAAGAGAGTCCCCCGAGCGCCATTTGTGCAGGATTTTGCGATCAGGAGAGCTTTGAATCGCCAGCCAGCCCTCGGCGGCTCTCTCTATCGCAAAATCCTGCACAAATTCAAGGCCTCGCGCATCCAGCAAAAAGAGCAAAAGGAGATTCGTCCAGCAAAAAAGGAAGTTCGAGGCCAGAGCAGCGCATAGTCCTGCACCCGCTCGAGCTCTCGCTCACCGCATCACGAAAGGTGCCTGCCGCGTACGGAAGGCAGGCGCACAACCTAGAAAGGCGAAGAGGGAGGGAGGGCAGCCGACTCGTGCA
>OGZW01003626.1_pt1 | contig 11306 bp, 10 predicted proteins | sample 1577001 | NCBI WGS metagenome assembly OGZW01 (sample SAMEA3541519, study PRJEB24748) | human gut metagenome | biome: human gut; feature: human-associated habitat; material: faeces | place: China | collected 2012
ATTGGGGCCATATTTAATGTATGTGCCCATCACAACCTTCAATATCGGCTACCCCCTCGAGCGGCCTTGGAAACGATTGCCTTAATATTATATCACTCTACAGAAAAATTGCAAGAGGATATTTTGACTTTTTTGCACTTTTTTCTGGAAAGTCCTTCTCTCCGCCCCGGAAAACGAACAAGCCCGGCAGAAAACTCTGCCGGGCCGTTTCTGATTCCTCCAGCCTCACCTGGGAATGGGCGTTCCGGCTCCCGCAAGACGGCTGCTTTCCGCAAAAGCAGCCGTCAGAGCCAGAGTTCCAAGACAAGGCTTATCTGCATCGCATCTGAAAGACACGATGAAACGAATTTACTGGACAAAGTAAACGCCGTCGGCACCCTCTGCATCCGAGATGGCTACCATGAGCAGCTCGTCCTCGTCCGTCCAGGTAAAGATGCAGGCGTAGCGCAGCTCCTCGCCGTTGTAGTCGAAGATGACGCCCACGCTGCCGTCGTCGAGATACTGGTAAGTGCCGTTCAGCGTGCCGCCGCCCTGGATCATCTTTGCGCCGCCTGCGGCGTCAAAGGTGAACTGCAGCGTGCCGCCGTATGCTTCCAGAGACTCGTCCATCTCGGCCTGGGTCATCTCGCTGCCGTCGATGTAGCCGCCGGCAAACGACCAGACCGTGTTGCTCATGTCCGGCGTGTCTGCCTGCGGAAGCTCCCACAAAGAGTTTTCCTCTTCCAGCACAGCTGCCGTAGGGGCCGCATCCACAGAGATGGCCGACGCGGCCAGCACCGGTGTCGAAAGCGAGGCCAGAAGTGCCGCGCTGAGTGCAAGAGAAGCGATACGTTTCATAAAACTTTTCCTCCTTGTGCGATATTCGGAGAGCACATTTTGTCTGGTTCCAGTATACTCTTTTCTGCCCCTGCGGCGGGCAGTTTGACACGATTCGCCCCGAAACTGCGCTCAATCGACCCGGCTCACAGGGAAACGCGGAGGATGAATCTGCCGTCCTGCACCGAGAAATCCGAAAGCCCTTTATATTTTTCCACAATGGCGCAGATGCTGCGCACGCCAATGCCGTGTCCTTCAGCGTTGGTCACCGGCAGGTCGTTTTCAAACTGTATTCCCTCCGGACAGGGATTGACGAACTGCAAAAAGAGATGCCCGTTCTTTTCCCGGGCAGTAACTTCAATGTATGCAGGGCCATTCTCTGCTTTCATCCTGCGGCAGGCCCGGAGCGCATTTTCCAGCGCATTGGAGAGCAGCACGCAGAGGTCTGTCTCGGCCACCGAGATAAGCTGCGGGATATGAGCCTGAATGTTGAGCGGCACACCGCAGTTCTCCGCCCGGCCTGCAAAGGACGAGAAGATGAGGTTCGCAGCCTCGTTCTCACAGTAGGTCGTCACCTTGCTGGCCTCTATCTCGGAGCAGATGCTCTGGATGTACTCCTGTGCCTGCTCTCCCCTGCCGTTCTCGATGCAGGCGGAGATGTATTGCAGATGGTGGCGCAGGTCGTGGCGGTAGGCGCGAGTCTGCTGCTGGGAGGTGCGCAGGGCCTCGATCTCCCGCACCGCCTGACCGACCTGCAATTTGAGGTTGTTCCGGGTCTGTTCCAGCTGGCTGCGGGTGCGCTCCTCTGCCGAGACCCGGAGGACAAAGACGATATATGCCACGCTGCACACGAAGGGCATGAATTCCACCGCCGCCTGATTGCCCCGGGCGAGAAGGTCGGTGTAGATGCGGGTCACATAATCAAAGAGGTAACCTGCCAGCGGCACTACGCCGAACAGAAGCTGCATCGAGCGCGGATACCGGGCAAAGCTGCGGGCCGCCGGTGCAACATAGCGCAGCAATACTACCAGCAACGGCAGCGTGACCACCATCTCGACGGCGGGCTGCAGCCAGTCGATGCCCGGCACCATCGCAATGACCAGCAGTGCCACCCAGCGCCGGAGCTGACAGCACAGATACGCCGCCAGCACCGAGATGGTGGGCCAGAGCCATTTTCCGCTGAGGACGCTGAGGATGATGGCGAGCGGCAGATGGGTGGTAAGCGGATACGCCTCCTGCATCGCCATCCAGCTACCCTTATAAGTAATGAGCGCCTGCATCAAGAGCATAGCTGCTGAGCCAACCGCCAATATGATGCAGTTCTTCTTCGTCCAGTGGATGTCACAGAACGCCGCCGAGAGTGCGATGCCAAAGAGCGCCACGGCAACGCCGTTTGGTACAGTAAGAGCGTTCACTACATGACCACCTGCTTTCGGTCAAAAATATAGCTCAGATAGCGCTCCTTCGTTTCCGAATACTTCCCGTGGGGCAGCGGCACCACGGCTCCGTCCTGCATCGTGATGGAGCGGGCTGCGATGTTGGCGATATACTCCATATTGATAAGGAAGGAGCGGTGGGGACGGAGGAAATTCGGGTATTCCACGAGCTGGTCACAGAGGTCGTCCAGCCGGCCCATGCTTTCCAGCACGACGCTGTTGTTCAGGTGAAACGTGAGCGTCCGCCCCATCACCTCGCAGTAGACCAGCTCTTCCAGCTCCAGGCGGACGATGCCGCTCTTGCTCCGGAGGATGAGGCTGTGCTTCTGCTCCCTGGTGCAGGCCGCACAGGCCGAGTCCATCAGGCGGAAAAAGTCTTCTCTCCGGATGGGCTTGAGCTGGTAATACCATGCATCCACCGCATAGGATTCCACCGCAAACTCCGAGCTTGAAGTGAGGAAGATGATCTTCACATTCGAGTCATATTCCCGTATCTCCCGGGCCGCAGCCATCCCGTTTTCGCCCGGCATCAGGACATCCAGAAGGACGATGTCGAAGCGCGTTCCCTTCTCCACATCCGCCATCAGCTCGACCGGGCTTTGATAAGACGTATGGGCAAAGTCCTGCCCGTGGTCAGCAGCATATTCTTCCAACAGAGCTTCCAGCCGTCTGGTCTCTTGGGTCTCGTCGTCACAAAATGCGATCTTCAGCATAAGGGGATCTATCCATTCCCTTCTTTGTTTATTCTGTTCTATAGTATAGAGATTCTTGCTTTTTTCGTCAAGTTGTGATGGCAGTCCTCCTGGCTGATTGCTTGCCGCCTGCGGGTGGCCGTACTGTTCCGCCAACGATCACTTTTGCACATAAAACGAGCCTCCTGCATTGGAAAATCGATGCAGGAGGCTCGTTATTTACATATTATGAGGGAACCGTAATTTATAATTTCGCACCCGGCAAATAAATGAAAAATACCACAAGGAAATGACGCAGAAATCTTATTTTCAACCCGCCTGCTGCCGCTTATCCAGGCGCATCTTGTCGGCGATCATCGCAATGAACTCCGAGTTGGTCGGTTTGCCGCGCAGGTTGTGGATGGTATAGCCGAAGTAGCTGTTCAGGGTATCCACATCGCCACGGTCCCATGCCACCTCGATGGCGTGGCGGATGGCCCGCTCCACCCGGCTGGCGGTGGTGCCGTTTTTCTTGGCGATCTCCGGGTAGAGACGCTTGGTGACGGCATTGATGTACTCCGGCTCGTTCATGGTGAGCAGGATGGCATCCCGCAGGAACTGGTAGCCTTTGATGTGGGCAGGGACGCCAATCTGATGCAGAATGTCCGTGACCTTCAGCTCGTCGCTGTCCACGCTGGCCGTGATAAGCCGCTTCTGGTGGCCGTGGGCGACCTTGAGCACCCGGCTGGCAAGGACATTCTCGTCGAAGGGTTTGACAAAGTAGTAGGCGAAGCCCTCATCCAGCAGTTCCTGGACCATTTCCTCGCTCTGGAAGGCGCCGGTGACGAAAAACGTGGTGTGCGTTTCGCCGGCGGCGACATATTTCTGCTTGACGGCCAGAGCATCCAGCCCGGGCATGAAGGCATCCAGCAAAACCACCTGCGGCCGCACCGCAAGCATCTTCTGCAAAATCTGAAGGCCGTCTTTTTCCACGACGGTCACTTCTACGCCTTTTTGCTCCAGCGCCTCTCGGCAGGCTGCCGTAACATCCGCACTGGTATCCGACATCAAAAATCTTACTTTATCCATCGTACTATCCTCCAATGTGTGCAGTTCCCTTTACAGTCTAGATTTTACCATAATTTACCATGGATTGCAACAGGAAATTTTTACATTTTCTGGAATTTTCGCAAAAATCTTCTTGTTCATTCTGTGGTCTGCGCTTCGGCACCGTTTTGAACGGCGTTTTTTGCCTGTTCGAGCATCGTCTGGGCGAAAATCCCGTAGCCTCGGGTGGGGTCATTGACCAAAACATGGGTCACAGCACCCACGAGGCGCCCATTTTGGAGGATGGGGCTTCCGCTCATGCCCTGCACGATTCCGCCGGTCGCAGACAGAAGCGAAGGGTCGGTCACCCGGATGACCAGATTCCGGCGGGGGTCGGCGTCGCTGACCCGCTCGATCTGGATGCGGTATGCGCGGGGCGTTTCCCCCTCGATGGTGGCCCATATCTCAGCGGGACCGGTGACGACTTCCTGCGCGAACGCGATCTCCCTCAGCTGGCCCGAGAAGTGGGTGCGCGTCGTGCCGTAGACGCCGTTCTCGCCATTGATGCGGATGGTACCGATGGCGTGGGCGCTCAGGAAATGGCCCTTTAACTCACCGGGGCTTCCAGCCGTTCCGGCACTGCAGCCGGTTATCTCGCAGGGAACGATCTCGCCGCTGCGCAGGGCGACGCTTTCGCCGGTGTCGCTGTCGCTGATGGGGTGGCCCAGGCCCGCAAATACGCCGAGTTCCTCGTCGGCGAAGGTCAGTGTACCCACGCCGGCAGAGGAGTCCCGCACCCACATTCCGGCCCGCCACTGCCCGGCGGCACCGTCCCACACTGGGGTCAGGGTAGTCAGCTTCTGCTCGCCGCTGCGGATATACACGACCTCCACGGACTGCCCCTCGGCAGCGTCCAAGGCTTCCTTTACGGCGTCATTGCTCTCGGTGCGGGTCTGCCCGATGCAGATGACCCGGTCACCGAGGCGAAGCCCGGCCTCCTTGGCAGGATTCGATGTCCCGCCGCCAGCCTGCACGATCTCCGAAAATCCCACGATGAGCGCCCCTTCGGAGAACATCTTGACGCCGAACGGTGTACCACAGACGGTCACTCTGGGCCGCTCTGTCACCACCGCCCGGATGGTTTTGATGGGGAGCCACCCGCCCAGCGTCAGCGTCGTCTGGTAGCTGCCCACCGCCCGGGTGCTGGCGACATTCCGGCTTCCATGGCCGCGCTGCGGCTCGACCCATGCAAAGCGGGGAAGATATAAGGCTTGTCCCGGCTCCAGATAGACCCGGTCCGGCAGGCAGCTGTACAACCAGCCCAAAGCTGCCGCTAGAGCCAGCAGCAGATATGCCGCCGCAAGCTTTGCCCGCTGCATTCTCTTCACGCCCATGGCCTCCCTCGCTGTTTTTGGGGTTATTATGCGGACGCAAAGAGGGAATTATCCTTCGGCAGTTGACTTTTGCGGCAAATCTTGCTACTATAAATAAAGTTTCCGTGCGGGAGTGGCGGAATGGCAGACGCGCTGGTTTTAGGCACCAGTTCCAACGGAGTGAGGGTTCGACCCCCTTCTCCCGCATAAAAAATGACCCCAAGCTCAGGCTTGGGGTCGTTTTTTATCTTGCGGAGAAGAGGGGTCGAACAGCACGGCCGCCCGATGGTTCGTACCATGATATGGACAAATAATCCCCTTGTTGAATCAGGCCGCTGTCTCTGTTTTACGGAGACGGCGGCCTGATTCATTATTTTTGACTACTTTTTGTCCCGGGGAAACCCCGGAAAAATCCTGCTATGACCTACTTTTTCTGACTACGAGTCTAACTACAAAACACCCGGCAAAAGCATACAGTATCTGATACGCACAGACAACAAAAAAAATCCACGAGACATCGATTTTTCATTGACATTTCGTGGATATTTTCTGGTGCGAGGGAGGGGATTTGAACCCCCAAGGATAAACCACACGCACCTCAAACGTGCGCGTCTGCCAGTTCCGCCACCCTCGCATATGAAGTTTTGATGCAATCCGTGTTTTCTAACAGCTCTGAGGTCCAAGCCGTATCGCTGACTGCTCAAGTATAATACCATACTCCCCCGGCGATGTCAAGCGTTTTCATAGATTTTTTTGCCATTCATATCTTGTAAATGGAGTTTCCGTGCAGAAATGACTTAAGAAGGAGGTTTTTGAAAATGACTTTTTTCAGATCCAGCAAACATCAAAGATTGTTGTGGAGCCTTTTGCTGCTTTCTGTCGGGGCGGCGGCGGGGTTCGGACTGGGGATATTCTGCGGTGCAGAGCCGCCCATAGGCTGCCGGGAGAGCGACCTGACCCCGGTGCCGGACGAAAGCTTCGTCTCCCCTGCCTCGGCGTCCTCCGTAGAAATGTCCCCGGAGCCGGAGCCGATGCCCGAGAAGTGGGTCTGTCTGACCTTCGACGACGGCCCCAGCAAGACGACGCCGGACGTTCTGTCCGCACTGAACCATGCCGGAGTAAAGGCGACCTTCTTTGTAGTCGCCACCGGCAACAACGACAAATATCTTCCTCTTATCTCTGAGGCTGCTGCCGCCGGGCATCAGATCGCGCTCCACTCCGCCTCCCACGAGTACAGCGACATCTACCAGAGCGCGGACGCTTACTGGAAGGACATCGACCTGTTAAAGGAACGCCTCTCCCCTTACGTCCGGGCCGACGGCCTGCGGTATCTGCGCTTCCCGGGCGGCAGTACCAACACCGTGAGCCGCCGCTACGGCGGGCGCGGGCTGATGCAGCAGCTCAAAAAAGAAGTCACTGCAAAAGGCTACGCCTATGTAGACTGGAACGTCTGCGCCGAGGACGCCGTAGGCGGCAAGCCCAGTGCAGGCACCATCTTCCGCAACATCGTGCGGGAGACCGGCGAGCAGACCCAGTGCATCGTGCTGATGCACGACTCGGCCACCACCCGCACCACTGCCGAAGCCCTGCCCGACATCATCCAGTGGTACAAGGACAACGGTTTCGCCTTCCTCACGGTAGAGCAGGCCGTCCCCCTGCCCACGACATAGCAAAAAGCCCCGGAGGGCCTGCCAGACGGCAGACTTTCCGGGGCTTTGGTGCGTAGAAGCAGCTTACTCAGCGGTCTGATTGAACAGGACGAAGGCACGATAAGCCATGTACAGGTCGGTCTTGTGGATGACCTCGAAGGGAGAGTGCATGGACAGCACAGGCACACCGATGTCGATGACGGGGATGCCGCGGTTGGCAACATACTTTGCGATGGTGCCGCCGCCGCCCAGGTCGAGGCGGCCCAACTCACCGATCTGCCATGCAACATCGTCGGCGTCCATCATGCGGGTGACATAGCCCACCAGCTCGGCAGAAGCGTCGTTTGCAGCGCTCTTGCCGCGGCTGCCGGTGTACTTGAACAGCGCGATGCCGCGGCCTGCGTAGGTGCCGTTCATCGGCTCGAAAGCGCTGGCCCAGCTCGGGTCGTAAGCAGCGGTGACGTCGGCGGACAGGCAGACACTGTTGCGGAATGCAATGATGTCGTCCTGACCGGCAGTGCGGCAGAGCTCCTGCATGAAGTGGAAGACGTACATGCTCTGCATACCGGTGACGCCGTCAGAGCCGATCTCTTCCTTATCGGTCAGGACGCAGACGGTGGTGAAGGCAGGATCCTTGGTGGCGATCTCGGCCATCAGAGCGGGATATGCATCGACGCGGTCATCGTGGCCGTAGCCGCCGATCATGGAGCGGTCAAAGCCGACGTCGCGGGACTTATAAGCGGGGACGATCTCGATTTCAGCGCGTGCAAAATCCTTCTCGGTGATGCCGTACTTCTCGTTGAGGAGGATCATGGTGTTCAGCTTGACAGCTTCCTTCACTTCCTCGTCGTCCACAGCGTCGGAGCCGATGAGGATGTTCAACTCCTCGGCGCGGATGCCGTCGCTCAGCTTGCGCTCGCCCTGCTCAGCGCCCAGATGAGGCAGCAGGTCGGTGATGCAGAAGACGGGATCGTTCTCGTCCTCGCCCACGTTCACAGAGACGGTGGTGCCGTCAGCGCGGGAGAACACGCCGTGGATCGCCAGCGGCATGGTACCCCACTGGTACTTGCGGATGCCGCCGTAGTAGTGGGTCTTGAAGTAGCTGAAGTGGTCGGACTCGTACAGCGGGGTCGGGCGCAGGTCCAGACGGGGGCTGTCGGTGTGAGCGATGACCAGATGGAAGCCGTCCTCAAAGCTGCGGGTGCCGATGGTGGAAGCCACGATGGCCTTACCCAGCTGGCTGAAATAGACCTTGTCGCCGGGGGCGTAGGTCTTCTTCGGGTCGAACTGCTGGTAGCCTGCGTCCTTGAGCATCTGCTCGCTCTCAGCAGCCACCTCGCGCTCAGTCTTGCCCGCGTCGAGGAATTTCTTGTAGCCCTCAGCGAATGCGTGGGCCTCCTGCTTGACGGCGGCGGACTTGTCGCCGACGTAAGCGGGCTTAAACAGCAGCTTTTCAGCCAGCTGCTGGTTCGGAGTTTTTTCTGCCATAGGATCTCTCCTGCCTTTCTGTTTTCTTACACTTGTTGGAAGCTGTTTTCACGGCCATTGCACACCGTCTGAACGGCCTTTTTGCCCGCAGACTGCGTTGCTTTCTCTTGCGATCCGTCAGGATCGCTGCGAAAAATCGCCTTGCCTGCAAGCAAAAATCCTCGTTCATCCGGCACACTCTGGCCATGAAAACAGCTTCATCTATCAAAGACCCGCAGGTTTTGGGCCTGTCGGTTCTTCTTCATTGGTTGAGATTCAGCCGCCGTAGAGCCGGGTATAGACGGCGTAGCTGGCGGTTATCTTTTCGACGTAATGGTGCATCTGGTTATAAGGGAAGCCTTTCAGGGTCTGCCCGTCGGAGGAATGTTCTTCCATCCGCAGCAGATTATCTACTGTCCCCCATCCGCTGTGGTAGGCGGCGGCAGCGGTAGCCACATCGCCGCCGTACCGCTCCATGCAGAGATGGATGTAGTAGCAGCCGAAGCGGATGCTGACGTCAGGGTCGTAGAGTTCATCGAAGGTCAGGTCCTCATCCGGCGCAATTTTGCTGCGCAGCCAAATAAAGGTCTCCTCGGTCATCTGCATCAGCCCCCGGGCCTCCACGCTGGAAGTGGCGGCGGGGTCGAAGCCGCTCTCCGTGCGGATGAACGCATAGACCAGCAGCGGGTCGAGCTCGTATTCTGCGGCCCACTGCTCCACCTGCCGGCTGTATTTGCGGGGGTAGAGCAGCCGGTCGGCCTCCCGGGCGAGGGGTGGCAGAGCCGTCAGGAGCACTGCCGCGATGCAGACCAGCACCACCAGTCTGCGCAGCAGTCGGAACAGCGTTTTCAAGCGCGGCATCCCTCCCCGATGAGAGCGTCACAGAGCCCGTTTGCTGCCTTCGCCAGCGCCTCACGGGTGGAGGTGTTGGGCAGGATGTAGTCTGCCCTGGCGGTCAGCACAGCCTCTGGCGTCTGGGCGTTGAGGCGGCGGGCGGCCATCTCGGGCGAGATGCCGTCCCGGGCTGCAATGCGCTCCACGCTGACTTCAAACGGTGCCGTGACCACGCAGAGCTTGTTGCACTCGGCCTCTGCCGCCGTGCCGATGATGACCGCGCCGTCCAGCACAAAGAGCTTCGCCCCCGCCTGCTGCGCGGCCTGTTTGGCGGCGCGGATGCGGTGGACGATCTCCGGGTGGGTCAGCGCGTCGAGCGCAGCTTTCCCCTCGGGCGTCGCAAAGGCGCGGTCGGCCAGCAGGCGGCGGTCAAGGGTGCCGTCTTCCTTTATAATATCTGCCCCGAAGCGCTCAGCCAGCTGGGGCAGCAGCGGTGAACCCGGAAGCAGGATCTCGCGGGAGAGCTGGTCGGCGTCTGCCAGCGGGATGCCCCGGGCCGCGAACACCGCCGTGACCGTCGATTTGCCGCAGCCGCTGCGGCCGGTGATGCCCAGCGTCATCATAGCTTTATCACCCGGAACGCGGCCGCACGGATGAGGCGGTTATAGACGGCCATGGACAGGCCGTCTTTCTGGGGGCAGCGGGCGTAGACCACAGCATCGCCCTGCTCATCCAGCGCACGCAGGGAGCGGAAGATGTGTTTTGCCTGGTCGGCTCCGTCGCCCTCCCGGCCATACTCCACACAGGGTACGCCCAGCTTTTCGGCCTCGCCGGTAAAGCAGAGGCAGCTGGGATTCTCAGCGGCGCTGTCCGTGCTATGCTGAACCAAGGTAATTACGATTTTTCCGTGGCACAAATCAATGAACTCTCTCCAAAATTCGCAGAATGGATGCGTCAAATCTCGAAAAAATCCATTCAGCAAAGCTCTGAAAATACGCTTACAAAAGAAGAAATCATACACGATTTTGAGCAAATCGCAACACAAAATCGTGCAGAAATCAGGCAAGAACAGCATGAAGAATTTGAAATCACAATGCTATAAAACCGGAAGTACTTCCGGTTTTTCGGAGGAAAAATGGCAAACCCAGTTTTAATTGCGAAGCTCGCTTTGGTCGCAGCCGACCCCAAAACATGGCAAAAAATCATTATTGCCTGCATCTCTATTTTTATCATTTCCGCTGCACTGCTCGGCAGCTGCGGTGCAATGACTTTTACCGATTTAGGCTTCGACTGCTCGCAGCTTTTCTCTGCAAAACTGAACGAATACAGCGCTGTTTTTGACTCCGGTGCACGCATAAATGATAAGCTTCTCTATGCTGTGTACGCCAAAATCTTTGCGGATAACGACCGATTAAAGAACCAAACCGATGAGCTGATTGACTGCTTTGTTTCAGATGATAAGCTCTCCCCGCTAACCGATTCCGATGAAATTTTTGATAAAATCGAGCGCACGTTTGATCTCAAAATCAACGCATACATGCGCTCGCAACTGCTACGGCTTGCAGAGCAAATGCCCACCGGTTATGCCGACCGTTCTACGCTGATCCGTAACTTAAAAAGCAGCGACGGCAAAACAAATATCGGTCTCACCAACTTCGCAATAAACGCTCTGGATGCCGGTTCCGGCTACATCTATGGCGCTTACGGCCAAGACGTAACCATGGCATTTCTTAAGCAGCAGCAGTCCAGATTTTTCACGGATTCCGATGCAAATCTGACCAACAGCGAGGTCAATTTCATCTACGAAACCTACGGCGGAAAGCCTGCTTTTGACTGCATCGGGCTCATAAAAGCGTATGAATGGATTGATGAAGACACCGGCATTATCCGTTACCAATCCAATGGTTTTCGCGATGTCGGCGCAGACGGAATGTTCCGCAGCGCTGTCATTTTCGGTGAGATTTCCTCTATCCCCGATACACCCGGTTTGGCCGTTTGTATGAGCGGACACAT
>OGZW01003630.1_pt1 | contig 11295 bp, 10 predicted proteins | sample 1577001 | NCBI WGS metagenome assembly OGZW01 (sample SAMEA3541519, study PRJEB24748) | human gut metagenome | biome: human gut; feature: human-associated habitat; material: faeces | place: China | collected 2012
CACATGATTTCATCCCTGATGTGGTAAAGAAAGGTGCAGCGGCAGTGACAGGTGGTCCTATTTGTGTGATGATTCCGATATCTGGCTGGGGTGTTTGCCTTATGAGTATGTTTGTACAGGAAGATGCATTCTTGTCTCTTGGTAGTAATCATATCAAATCTTATTTAAGTGCAGCACCTTTTTGTTTTTATCCCATTGCTACATTGATTATTGTATTTCTTTTCTGTATGGGAATTATGCCTAAACTTGGAGGAATGAAGAAAGCATATAAACGTGTGGAAGATACCGGAATGGTGTATAGTGAGAAAAGCAAAAAATATAATCAGACGATTTCAGAGAACGTAGTAGATGGTAAAATCATTGACTTTATAATTCCGGTAGGAGTCTTGATTGCATTAACGGTTATTACGGGAGATTTAATTACGGCTGTAATAGGAGCGATAGTTGTTTGTGCAATTATGTATATTCCTAGAAAAATTATTTCGTCAGAAGATTTATTTCCGATACTCTCGAGAGGTTTTTCGGATATGTTAGTTGTTGATATTGTACTTTTATTAACGTTTGTGCTCCAAATTATAACGGGAAAAATGGGAATGACAGACTATATTATCGAAAAAGTTCAGCCATATATGATTGGTTCCTTGTTTCCGGTGATGATTTTTGTGTTGGTTGCCGTATTGTGTTTTTGCACAGCCTCGCTTGTTGGCGTGTGTGCCTTGGTTGCACCGATTGCATTTCCACTAGGTGCTATCTTAGGTGTAAATACATTGCTTGTCATGGCTGCAATTATGTCAGGTGCAGGATTTGGCTCTCATGCTTGTTTCTATTCTGATGCAACGCTTGTGTCGTCGCGAATAGCGGGAATTGATAATTTGGAACATGCGACTAGTCAGTTGCCGTATGTCATTATAGCAGCAGCAATTAGTTTAGTTGCGTTTATAGTTGCCGGTATCGTTATATAATTAAATTTACTATGAATTGTGATAGAAATAGTGTGTAGTAGAAAAGAGGAATGAGTATGAATAAAAAAAAATACGTTGTTACGATTGCTAGACAATTTGGAAGTATGGGAAGACCGATTGCTATGAAATTGTCGGAGATATTAGGGATTGAATTCTATGATAGAGACATTGTGGATCAAGCGGCTGAAAAATTGAATTTGCCTGTATCTATTGTAGATGAAAATGAAGAAACAGCAAAGGAACTTAAGAACAATTATTCAAGAATGCAATTTCCACTCGGCCGTCAAAAATCCACAGAAGTACAGGATAAAATCTTTGAGGCCCAGAAGAATATCATTAATTTCATGGCGGAAAAAGAAAGTTGCATTATTGTTGGACGGTGTGGTGATTTTATACTTTCGGAAATGGAAAATACGATGCATATTTATATTTATGCACCTTATAACATTCGGTTACAGCATTGTACTGATGAATTAGGGCTTTCGGTTGACGAAGGAAAACGAATGATTAAAAAGGTTGACGAAGCAAGAGAAGCTTATCATTTGCAATATGCGGGGTTTAAGCCAGATGATTACAACCACAAGGATTTAATGATAAACTCCAGTCTGCTGGGAGTGGATGGTACAGCAGAATATTTAGCCACATTAATTAAAAAGAAATTTTGTTTATGATGAAAAAAGATTTTGAAAGCATCCTGCAGATAATATGCTGTAGGATGTATACATATATCAGGAGGCTTCATTCATGGCGAGTGGAGTCTCTTTTATTTTGCACTGTATAATGGAAAAAGTTTTGGTTGAGCAGCGGTTGGAATGATGATAAGATTTAGTTGGGACAATAGTGAACACATGTGTTCGCATTTCATAACTAAGAAGTAATGGATTGGAGAGGTGCTTATGGCAGATAAAATTGGAACTGATGAATATGGGGAAATACTTATATATCAGACTGATGATGGGCAGACAAATATAGAAGTTAAAATAGAAGATGATACAGTGTGGCTGACACAACAGCAGATGTCAGAGTTATTCCAAACTTCTCGAACAAATGTAGTAGAACATATTAAGCATATTTATGAGGAGGGTGAATTGGACGAAATTTCAACCTGTCGGAATTTCCGACAGGTTCGAAAAGAAGGAAATCGTGAGGTGACAAGGCAGATTCCTCATTATAATCTTGATATGATTATCTCTCTTGGATACCGTATTAAATCAGTGATTGCAACAAGATTCAGGCAGTGGGCAACAAAGCGGTTAAAAGAATATATGATTAAGGGATTTACGATAGATGACGAGCGATTGAAGGGAAATGGTGGAGGAAATTACTGGAAAGAGTTACTTGACAGAATCAGGGATATCAGATCTTCAGAAAAGGTCTTGTATCGTCAGGTTCTTGATTTGTATGCTACGAGTGTAGATTACAATCCTCATAGCGAAGAGTCTGTTAGATTCTTTAAAATTGTTCAGAATAAACTTCACTATGCAGCACATTGTCATACTGCGGCAGAGGTTATATATCAGCGGGCAGATGCAGAAAAGCCATTTATGGGACTTACTTCATTTTCAGGTGAATTACCAGCATTAAAGGATATAGGAATTGCAAAGAATTATCTTGAAGAAAATGAACTCAAAGTATTAAACAATCTTGTTTCTGGTTATTTTGATCTGGCTGAAATTAATGCAATTGAACATAAACCTATGTATATGGATGATTATGTAAAGCAGCTGGATAGTGTGTTGTCATCAGGAAACAGAAAGCTTTTAACTGGTTCCGGTTCTGTAAGTCATAAACAGGCATTGGAGAAAGCAAAGTCAGAATACAGAAAATATCAGGAGATTACTTTAACACCAGTCGAAAAAGCATATCTTGAAAGCATTAAAGAGGTTTCCAAGGAAGTAAAAAGGAGATAACATCTGATGAAAAAACAGCAGAAATGTTACATATATACAAGAGTTTCCACTTCCATGCAGGTAGATGGTTACAGTCTTGATGCACAAAAGGACAAGCTTAAGAAATATGCAGATTATCAGGAAATGTCTATCGTCGGGGAATATTCGGATGAGGGTAAATCTGGCAAAAGTGTAGAGGGTAGACCACAGTTTAAACAGATGCTGTCTGATATAGAAAACGGCAAAGACAATGTTGATTATGTGCTGGTATTTAAGCTGTCACGATTTGGAAGAAATGCTGCAGATGTTTTATCATCATTGCAGAAAATGCAGGATTATGGGGTTAATCTTATCTGTGTAGAGGATGGAATTGACAGCTCCAAGGATGCCGGGAAACTGATGATATCTGTGTTATCTGCGGTAGCAGAGATAGAGCGTGAGAATATCCTTGTCCAGACAATGGAAGGCCGCAGACAGAAAGCGAGAGAAGGCAGATGGAACGGCGGATTTGCACCATATGGCTATCAGCTGGTAAATGGTGAGCTTATCATTGCAGAGGATGAGGCAGAGATTATCCGTATTATATATGATAAATTCGCCAATACAACGATGGGAATGGCTGCGATAGCTGCATTTTTAAATAACAGTGGTTATAAGAAAAAGCTTCGCCAGAATAACACAATCGAAGGTTTCTCTACATCATTCGTCAAAGGTGTGCTGGACAATCCGATATATTGTGGCAAACTTGCATTTGGCAGAAGAAAAAATGAGAAGATTCCGGGAACAAGGAATGAATATCATATCGTAAAACAAAAGGAATACATGTTAAATTATGGAATCCATGAGGCAATCATATCAGAAGAAATGTGGAATCAGGCACACAGAAAGCGTCAGGAGACAGGTGTTTTACAGGTAAAAACGCACAGCCTTGAACATGAGCATATTTTATCCGGAATTATAAAATGCCCTGTCTGCGGAAGCGGTATGTATGGTAATGTGAATCGTAAGAAGCATCCGAACGGAGCTTATTACAAGGATTATTTTTATTATGCCTGCAAGCATAGAAAATTGGTTGACGGACATCGCTGCACCTATAAAAGACAGTGGAATGAGGATAGGATTAATGCGGCAGTTGAGGAAATTATACGCAAATTTGTAAAGAATCCAAAGTTTGAGCAGGAAATCCGTAATCAGATAGGAAGCAGCATTGATACTTCGGAGCTTGACAGGGAATATGATGGATTAAAAGACAGACTGAGCCAGACAACCGGGGCGAAAAACAGGCTTGCTGACCAGATAGATCATTTATCCGTATCGGATAAGAATTATGATAAAAAATATAATGACATGCAGGAACGTCTGGACAAGCTGTATGATGAAATCACTGATATTGAGGATGCTATGGAAGAAGTCGAAACAAGAGTATATAATATCAGGCAGGACAAAATCTCAGAAGATAATGTTTACCAGTTCCTTTTATTCTTTGATAAGTTGTATGATAAATTTACAGATCTGGAAAAGAAGACATTTTTGAAGAGTTTCCTGTCTGATGTATTTATCTATGAGGAAGAGCAAAAGGACGGCAGAATATTAAAAGGTCTCCGGTTTAAATTTCCGATATATATGAATGGCAGAAATGTATTAGGCGTGGATTGCCCATCTACCCAAGCAGTTCAATCATTTCAATTATGTAAGGAAGCATTCCAACCATTATATAATTACAAAGTGTCCCTTAACGGCTATACAGACTGCGATTCGACCTTTCTCATTGCTTTCCTAAACTGGAAATAAAACAAAATTGCAGTAAAGGTTACGGCTATGAAATCTGCTACCGGCTCTGCAAGGTAAACACCCATGGTTTTGTTTGAAACCATATGTGGCATAATATAAATTAATGGTAACAGCAGAATAAATTTTCTTGTAACTGCCACAATGATAGAACTTGTCGCATTGCCAAGAGCTGTAAAGGTCATCTGGCATGCAATCTGAATACCAAATAAAAACATGACTGCCATATAGATACGCAGAGCTTTTGATGCGAACTCGATCATCGCTGTCTCCGGAGTAAAAATGCTCACAAAGAATTGTGGCATAAGCATTACTGCCAGCCAAAGTGTGACAGAATAAATCAGGTTTACTGTTAATAAAACACGAAAAGTCTTTTTTACACGTTCCGTATTGTTTGCTCCATAATTATAGCTTGTAATTGGCTGCGCTCCCTGTGCAATTCCCTGTAAAGGAAGCATTGCAAACTGCATGACACTGGTAAGAATCGTCATTGCACCTACCGCAATATCTCCGCCATATTTCAGTAAAGAAGAATTGAAGCATACGGATATAACGCTCTCACTCGACTGCATAATAAATGCTGCGGTTCCAAGTGCTATGCATGGGAACACAACTTTTGGCTTAATATTCAGATTCTTACGTTTCAGTCTAAGTATTGATTTCTTACTACACAAAAATACCACAACAATGATACATGAAACTGCCTGCGAAATAACAGTTGCCAAAGCAGCACCACGCACACCCATATTTAATCCGAAAATCATAATCGGGTCGAGAGCGATATTCAGAATTGCTCCGATTGCCACGGATACCATAGACACTTTTGTAAATCCTTCAGCAGTTACAAATGCGTTCATTCCCAATGTTAGCTGCACAAACAATGTTCCAAGCGCATATATGTTCAAATAGGAAACAGCATATTCAATCGTATTTTCACTGGCTCCAAAAGCTGACAGTAAATTTTCTCCAAAGAGCAAAAGTACCGCTGTCAGAATGATTGAAACAATTACCTGTAAAAGAAAACATCCACCAAGCGTTTGCTCTGCACTGTCCATATCGCCTTTTCCCATCGAAATAGAAGCACGTGGCGCACCTCCTGAACTTACAAGTCCTGCAAATGCCGACACAATCATAATAATAGGCATGGTCACACCGACACCCGTCAGAGCAAGACTGCCTGCATCCGGTATATGACCGATAAAGATCCTATCAACAATGTTATACAACATATTGATCAACTGTGCTATTACCGTAGGAATTGCCAACTTAAAAAGCAGTTTTCCAACGGGCTGCGTACCTAAAAAATCCTTGTTCTTTTCCACTGTAAATCTCTCCTAACTGTTCGTATATTCTTTGATATTTCTGTTTACCTGCTCTGTAAACTGTTGCAGCTTTTCCATTTCTTCCTTTGAAAATCCCGCAAATACTATTTCACAAAATTTGTTCTGTGCCGCACGCCCGACTGCAATTATGTCCCTTGCTTTATCCGACACACTTAAGTGAATGGTTCTGTGATTTCCTCCCTTATGTTCCCCTAAAATCAATCCTCGTTCCTGCAAGGAACGAATGGAAATAGATACATGGGACTTTGCAAGATGACGATATCTAACAATTTGAGTAGCTGTATTATACTGGGGATTATTTGCTAAAAACATAAGAACTGTAAACTCCATATAGGTCAATTTGTATTTTTCATAGACTGGAGATATCATATTTTTATACACTTCTTCGACATCAACACAATGTGCAAAATAATTTATCACAAATACACCTTCTTTCATTTTGAACTGTTCGTTTTTGAACTTTAATAATATACTCCGCTTTCATTTTTTTGTCAAGTAAAATCATTTCTCTGTAATAAAAGAACTGGACTTCACAACATTTCTGCATGTAGAATCCAGCTCTTTTTCCCGTCCGCAGAAATGACGGCTAACACCATGACGAGAAATCGAAAGCTTTGTGTGGAAGCCGGAATGGATATCATTGTCTTTTTTGTATAAAGTGAACATATATAAAACGAGTTCCTTTTTATCCTAGATGTCCCCAAAAAACAATATTACAATTAAGAAAAACAAGGAGGTGGCAACATGAAAGTATTATCAACGAGTCATTTGGGATTTATAGTAAAAGATTTAAACACAATAATTAATTTTTATCATGGGATACTGGGTTTGAAGCTGTTAAGTGGTCCGAGTGAGGAATTTCATGATGTTAATGAAGGTAAGGCAATGGGGATTGTTGGAGATAATGTAACACATTGCCATAGAGAAGCCTTCATGGAAACACCGGATGGAGTCATGCTTGAGTTCATAGAGATTACGGATCCTGTTCCGACACCGATTCCGCCAACTGCAGCATGTGCAGGTAAATTACATTTGTGCTTATACGTGGATAGTATTCAAGAATGGGTCCAGGAGTTGGATAAACATGGGGTTAAACCATTTATGGAACCACAGGAAGCATTGCTAGGTGATGGGGTGACGTGTTATTGGGTTTATTTTATGGATCCTGAAGGGATGTTATTTGAGCTGCAGGAAAAGAATTAAATATATAGATCGGAGGAAACAATGATGGGAATAATGGATATTGATTTAACGGGGCAGACGGCGGTTGTCTTTGGCGCAGGAAAAGGAATTGGAGAAACTGTTTCCAAGCAGCTTGCGCAAGCAGGTGCAATTGTGTATCTTGCAAGCCGGACAGAGGCTAATTGCGTTAGAGTAATGACTGAAATAGTGGATGCGGGTAATAAGGCGGTAGCGATTTCGTGCGATGTGAGTGATATTAATCAAGTGGATGCAGTATTAGCACAGGCAGAAAAGGAAACGGGAAAATTGGACATTGTAATTAATAATGCAGGTATTGATTGTGTGACACCATTTGTAGACTGCTCGCAGGAAGAAATGATGCGTGTTATTATGACAAATCAAGTTGGCGTTAATAACGGATTACAGTGTGCACTACGGAGAATGAAAAAATATAATCATGGAAAGATTGTTACAACGACATCCTTTGCGGGGAGACGTGATTTGCCACATGGATTAGGTTTTGGACATTATGGTATGACCAAAGCGGCGGTGAATTATATTACACAGTCGGCAGCGTTTGCGGGTGCAGATTATAACATTAATGTGAATGCAGTTGGACCGGGAATTGTGTTGACAAAAATGTGGGAGGATATTTTAGATACGGCGGAGAAAGAAGGAAAAAATAGGAAAGAAGTATGGAATGAATATATAAAGACATATATTCCACTTGCAAGAGGGGCACAGACCCATGAAGATATTGGATACATGATGGTATTCTTATGTTCAAAGTATGCAGACCATATAACAGGACAGATTATTTATGTGGATGGGGGAGCAACAACAGCTTAAGAAACTTGACAAGAAAAGAAATTTTAGTATAATACTAGAAAAGGCAAAGAAGTTTTTTACTTCTTTGCCTTTTTGCTTTTTTGGAGGAAAGAAGGTGCTATTATGTCTAGTATTAAAAGGCTTTGTATGCTGGAAACAAATGAATTTTTATCATATCAACCGTATTTAGAGTTGAATAATAATTATCAATCTTATGTACCAATTGAACATAACATTATAAGGGATATTGTATGGGAGGTTTACGAGGTTGATGATTTTGATTTGGGAAAAACAGTTGCTTTACCAGATGTATGTGCAGATATTATGACTTTCTATACGGATGATAATGCATATAGTTTTTTTATGGGAGGTTCTATATCGCTTCAACAAATGAACGAATTGGATTTTATGAAAGATGTAAAGAGTATATTTGGAGTGAGACTGCGAACAGGGATGCTTGGAAATCTATTTCGTTGTGATGTGAAGGACATTAATAATTCAAGAATTGCCATGAGTGATGCGTTATGGAATGGTAGAGAGTATGAAAAACGAATGGCAGAAGCAGATCAGTTTATGCAGCGGTGGGAGATAATGTCGTCATATCTTGAACAACGAGTTGCGCATAATTATAAAACCAATAATATTGTAAATTTTGTTGTAAGGGAAATAATAAATAGTCAGGGATGCATAGCAATTAAAGAATTAGAGGATAAAACAGGGTATACAGGTAGATATTTAAGAAAAATGGTAAAGGATTTGTTGGGTATATCCATAAAACAGTTTTGTGAAGTGATAAAATTTCAGTGGATGTGTAATTATTATAAATTAAGACAGGGTGATGTTACATTGTCTGATTTGGCATTGCAATCAGGATATTATGATCAATCGCACATGAATTTATCATGTAAAAAATTAACGGGTGAATTGCCCAAAAAAATAATAAATATGTATTCATAAAGAAGGTGGGTGAACTTCCTAGAAATGAATCTAGGAAGTTTTTTGTTCCGTTTTTTCCTAATTTGTATTCCTTTTTATCCTAGAGAATATGCGTTTGCTTTGATAATATAAAGCCATGTTAAAAACATTGTATCTTTTCAATAGGTTAACAGGAATTAGTACAGGTCAGGAGGATGAGATTATGTTAAAAAAAGACAAAAGTGAAGCTTTAACAAAAGAGTATAACAAGTATTATCCAGGCGGACATTCCAATCTTCGTATTCCGATGGATGTTACAGAGCACAGATTATTTATTGCGAAGTCAGACGGAACACATTTGACAGATGTGGATGGCAATGAATATATAGAGTACAATGGTTCAATGGGACCCAATATTTTAGGTCATAAGAATCCAAATTTTGTTAAAAAGGTTGTAGAGTATATTGAAAATAATGGTACGGCGATTGGTTCAAATCTGTTGTTTTCGCCAATGGATGTGGAAGTTGCAAAGAGACTTTCTGAGTTGATTCCGTGCGTTGAAGAACTCAAGTTTACTGTTACAGGATCGGAAGCGGTTCAGGCAGCATTTAGAATTATGAGAGCTTATACTGGAAAGAATGTAATCGTTAGGTTTCAGGGTAATTATGCTGGATGGGGTGATAATGTTCTAGGCGGACGGATTAATTCGGATGTAAATGCGGAAATTCCATTTACGGACTTCTCTACACATGGAGGACCGGAAGAAGATCCTTATTATACAGAAGGTCGATCACCTTTGGCGTGCAAAGAAACTATTATGATTCCTTGGAATAATTTTGAGGTTCTTGAGGAAACATTTGATAAGTATCATGATATTATTGCGGGAATTCACTTTGAGGGTATTGTGTGGAATCATGAAGGTCTATATCCAAAACCGGGATTTGTTGAGAAAATTAGGGAATTATGTACGAAGTATAATATTGTAATGTGCATGGATGAGGTCATTACTGGATTTAGAGTAAATATTGGAGGAGCACAGACTGTTCTCGGAGTTACACCTGATCTTTGTACAATGGGTAAGGCAATATCAAATGGTATTCCGGTATCGTGTGTGGGTGGTAAGAAGGAGATCATGGATTGTATCAGGGGAAATAAAGTGCTTGTTCCGGGTACGTATCCTGGATATGGACTTGGCATGGCTGCGGTTCTGGCAACCCTTGACGAGTTGACAAAAGATGATTGTGCAGTTTATAAACAGGTATTCAAAGTACAGGAAAAGATTATGGATGGCCTTGTGGAAATCTCTAGAAAGTATGATATACCACTTACAATTACGGAAGCAAATGGAGTTTTTGATACATTATTTGGCATTCCGGGTGGCAGACGGAGATTATATACAGATGGAGAACTAGTGGGATTTGATAAAAACATCGTTAATAATTTCCAGAGGTATATGCAGGAGAATGGTGTGTTCCTAATGTTTGGTGGAAGATGGTACGTGAACGCATCTCATACAATGGAAGATGCCGAGAAGACGCTTGCTGCTGCGGATAAAGCCATGAAGGCATTAAAAGAAAACAATTACAACTATATAGCAAAATAAATATTATGTGAATCAAAGAGGATTGCATCTACAAAGGGGTAGAGCAGTCCTCTTATTGATTATGATAGGGAAGGAGATGATAGTATGTCGTTAGGATTAGTAAGTGTATTGTTAATCTTATTTGTTGTGATAGGGGCAATTGCTACAAAGAGAGTAGAAATATGTTTGTTTTTGGCATGCTTGATAGGAGCAATTGTTCTATATGGTACACATGCATTGTCAGAGTTAGGTGGTATTTTTGTAGAGGCACTGGAAAATAATGCATGGGTTATGTTGATAGTGTTATTACTTGGTGGGTTTATAGCATTATTGCAGTCCTCTAATGGGCATCTGGGATTTTCTAAAATAGTTGATAAAATTTGCGATACAGAACGAAAAACATTACTTATGACATTTTTAATGGGTGTTGTTATTTTTATTGAAGAACTTCTTAATGCAATGACAATTGGAGCTTGTATGAAGACACATTACGATAAAAAGAAGATACCAAGAGAGACATTGGCCTATCTTTTAGACACAACAGGTGGTCCTATTTGTGTATCGGCGTGGAAGTTGAGCTTGAAGCCCAGCGCGTGCACCCCTGCATCGGTGCGGCTGCAGCCCTTGATATCGGGGCGGCTGCCCAGCACGGCCTGCAGCGCATCCTGAAAGGTTTGGGCCACGCTGCGGCCATTGGGCTGCACCTGAAAGCCGCAGTAGTTCGTGCCGTCGTAGGCAAGGGTAAGTAAAAAGTTCTGCATGGAACTCCTTCCGTCACGGCTTTGCCGTGCCACCTCCCTCAAAGA
>OGZW01003631.1_pt1 | contig 11290 bp, 8 predicted proteins | sample 1577001 | NCBI WGS metagenome assembly OGZW01 (sample SAMEA3541519, study PRJEB24748) | human gut metagenome | biome: human gut; feature: human-associated habitat; material: faeces | place: China | collected 2012
GCACACGGAATCATCACATCAATATCAACCGTACCCTTAACGAATACCGCTGCATTCTCCTCATTACGGATCTGCAATGTCACCGGCGCTTTGCGAACAATAGGAAAATCTCCCAAGCGGGAACGAAAGGAAGTGAGCGAGATGTCCGCCTCCTGTGTCAATTCCTTGTTTATGGATTTTGTAATGATTGAAAGATCAATTTTCACACTATTCTCCTATTCACACCTAAACAATTATACATAGGGTGTCCTGCTTTGTCAACTAATTTTTACAAATTATCAACAAATTTATCAACATTTATTTTACCAGTGCTACGGTCTCACGACAGATTGCAAGCTCCTCGTTGGTCGGAATGACACATACGGTAACTTTTGAATCCGGTGTGGAAATAATTTCCTCCACGCCACGCACATCGTTTGTCTTCTTATCAAGCTTGATTCCCAGATATCCCAGATAAGAAACGATCTTTTCACGAATGAAAGAAGTATTCTCTCCGATACCTGCAGTAAATGCGATCGCATCCACACCATTCATTGCTGCAACATATGCACCGATGTATTTTGCCACACGGTAAGCAAATACCTCACAGGCATCAATGGCGCGTGGATTTCCTTCATTATAAGCAGCTTCCAGATCACGGAAATCACTGGATACACCGGATAATCCTTCAACACCGGATTTTTTATTTAACACATTCATGACACCATCGATGTCGAGGTTCTCTTTCTTTGCGATAAATTCCATGATTGCCGGATCAATATCTCCGGAACGGGTCCCCATAACCAGTCCCTCCAGTGGAGTCAGACCCATGGAAGTATCCACACATTCTCCATTTAATACAGCACTGACAGATGCTCCGTTTCCAAGATGCGCTACAATAATCTTGCTGTTTTTCAGATCCAGTTTCAGATACTCTGCACATGCTTTGGATACAAAACTGTGGCTGGTTCCGTGGAATCCGTATCTTCTTACTTTATATTTCTCATAATATTCATATGGAAGTCCGTACAGGAATGCCTTTCTTGGCATTGTCTGATGGAATGCTGTATCAAATACACCAACCATCGGTACATTTGGCATAAGATCCTGACACGCACGGATACCGATCAGGTTTGCCGGGTTATGTAACGGTGCAAGTTCATTACACTCTTCTACCTTTGCAAGCACTTCTTCTGTCAGTACCACCGACTTTGCAAACTTCTCTCCACCGTGTACAACACGATGTCCAACTGCGTCGATTTCGCTCAGATCCTTTACTGCTCCACTCTTTGAATTATGCAGTGCATCAAGAACCATCTGAATGGCCTCTTTGTGGGTTGGCATCGGAGCTTCCGTGATCTCCTTATCCATTCCCTCTTTCTGGTAAACCAGTCTTCCGTCAATTCCGATTCTTTCGCATAAGCCCTTGGCAAGTACCTCTTCTGAATCAGAGTTGATCAGCTGGTACTTCAGGGAAGAGCTTCCGCAGTTGATTACTAATACGTTCATTTGAATTCTCCCTTGTCCTTATTCATTTTGTGGAAATCCACAATCTTTTTCCATTATAAACACATTTTCCTTCTTATACAAGTGGAAATCCTCGAAAAGCTGTGTTAATATTTTAACAGAAAAACAGGCAGAAGAAACGACCGAACAGGAGGCAAACGTGAAAACAGCAGGAATTATCGCCGAATACAATCCGTTTCACAACGGACACCAATATCAGATGGAAACCGTACGCCACCTTACAGGAGCAGATTTTGTGATCGTTGCCATGAGCGGGGATTTTATGCAGCGCGGTGTTCCTGCCATTGCCGACAAATACACGCGCACCCGCATGGCACTTCTCGGCGGTGCCGATCTGGTACTCGAACTTCCGGCTGTATGGGCGACCGCTTCCGCGGAATATTTTGCTGCCGGAGGCGTACAGCTTCTCGGAAAAACAGGCGTCGTTGACACGCTCTGCTATGGCTGTGAAACTCCGGAAAAAGAACTTATGCAGGCAATTGTCGAAGTTCTTTCCAAAAACACTTCGGACTATCAGATGCTGGTTTCTTATGACATGAAGCAGGGAAATCCGTTTCCTGTCGCACGAAGCCACGCACTGTGTTCCCTGCTGCCTTCCTTTTCTTCTGATGCGGTTTCTTCTTTTCTGGCATCTCCGAACAATATTCTGGCCTTAGAATACGAAAAAGCAATTGCCCGCTGGAATTCCATAAACAGCGTACATGACAGAACTTTTTCCAGTATGCCGGTCCAACGTATCGGGGAAGGCTATCACAGCACAAAAACAGGCGTAACCTACGCCTCTGCAACTGCCATAAGAAACGCACTGCTTGTGCCATCTGAAAATGATGGTAACCACAACCATTCCATGTTCATAAGTACAGGCAGCTTTGATTTCGAACTTTCGCAGATGCTTCCCGATACTTCCGCCTCCCTCCTTGCCACTTTGGCACAGCAGAACCTTCTTCTGGACACGGATGCCTTTTCTCAGACTCTCTACACCCGGTTATGGGCACTGCACGACGAAGGCTATGCTGGCTTTGCAGACTGTGGCAAGGATCTGTCCCACCGGATCACACAGCAGCTTGAACATTTTTTAAGCTTTTCGCAGTTTGCCGATCTCTTAAAAAGCAAAAATACAACATACACACGCATCTGCCGTGCACTGCTCCACATCCTGCTCAACATCCGGCAGGACGATTATGCTGCGCTCTGGCAGCCGGATGGCATTCCATATCTGCGTGTGCTTGGTTTCCGCAGGGATTCCTCTGTGCTTCTTTCTGCCATCAAAAAAGAAGCATCCGTTCCTTTGATTACCAAAGTTGCAGATGCTTCTTCTATCCTTCATGGAATTGCATACAAACGTTTTTTACACGATGTAGCCTGTGCTGATCTGTACCGCACTACATCTTCCATGCAGATACAGACCGAATTACCAAACGAATACCGACAGCCCATCGTCCTCGTATAACTTTTACAGTTCCATAATAATCTCTCTTGCCAGACTCTCCTCAATCGGCTTGGCATACACATTCGGCGCAAACTCCACTACATCGCCAATGCCTTTTTCGATCACAAAGCGTAACTTTCCGTCACGCACCTTTTTGTCGGTATAAAGCTTCTTAACCAGAGCCTCACGATCAATATAATCCGGAATTCTTGTCGGAAGTCCCACACGCGCATACAGCTTAGTCACACGCTCTGCCTCTTCCTCTGACATATAGCCAAGGCGTGCCGAAAGCAGTACCATAGCCGCCATTCCGATGGAAAGTGCCTCGCCGTGCAGAAGCCGGTAGTCACTGACAGTTTCAATGGCGCGCCCCACCGTGTGTCCTAAATTCAGGACTTCGCGCAGTCCGCTTTCTCTCTCGTCTTTCATAACAACATCATACTTGATCTTACAGTTGTTCTCTGCGATATATTCGCAGGCAAACTTCTGGAAACTCATAATATCATCCAAGTTTTCCTCGATAAACCCAAACATTTCACGGCTCGCCAGACATGCATGCTTGATGGTCTCTGCCATGCCGCTTGCCATCTGACGTTTCGGAAGGGTTTTCCATGCGGCAATATCAATGTAGACCTTGCGCGGCTGATTGAAAAGTCCAATCAGATTCGTTGCAAGCGGTGTATCAACGGCAGTCTTTCCGCCCACGGATGCATCTGCAGCAGCCAGAAGTGTGGTCGCATAATTGATAAACGGTACGCCTCTGCCATATGTTCCTGCCAGAAATCCTGCCAGATCCGTAACAACACCTCCGCCGATTGCAATCACAGCACAATCTCTGCGGAACCCTTTTTCCAGCATGGCATCTTCAATCTTCGCCTTCGTCTGTCTGGTCTTACTTTTTTCTCCTGCGGGAAATACGAACAGTTCCACTTTAAATCCAGCCTTGCTCAGCTTTTCACTGATTGGTTTTGCATACAGATCCAGTACATTGGAATCCGTGATCACGGCAAACTTCCTGATTTTTCCCAGAAGACCGGTCTCTAAATCCTCTACCAGTTGATCCTCCAGACGATACCCCATCTCAATATCGTAACTGTCATCCACCACTTTTTTCAGTTCTACATTAAATACGCTCACTTTGTCACCCCTGTCTGTCTAATCTACCCCGGCAGCAAGTCTTGCCAACCGGTCTGCCTCTTCATTTCCTTCTACCCCGGAATGTCCTTTCACTTTCACAAAATGAAGGGAAATTTTATCATTCACGGACTGTATAAAATCATAATAGGCAATCGTTCCCTGTTTGTTCCGCTTCCAGGCTCCGGTTGCCCACATCTCTATTCCCATATAGTCATAATAAATGGTTAAGTCGGTAAGTCCCATGGCAACAGCTTCTTTTACTGCAGCCATGCTGCCTAACACCTCTCCTGCCACATTGCGCATCGATGCCATCTGGGGATCATTGCCGCTTCCGCTGATCACGTGACGTTCTCCCTTTGTCACGAGAAATCCGCCATATCCATAGACGGAAGTAGCACTGTTAAACGAACCGTCGACAAACGCATAATTTTCCGGTTCCTTTTGTTCCTCTTTTTTTTCTTCCAGAAACTGTTCCGCTTCTGCGCGTGTCGCAAACCCTTTATAGACAGCTCCCGGAAATCCATGCACCATACTTTTACATGCATCCCATGAGGTATAAATTCCCGGAACTTTTCCCTTTTTTACCGCATAAAATTTTCCAGCCATAGATTATCCTTTGCCGTGCAGTTTTGCAATAATCTCTTCTTTTAAAAGCATCGCTCGGTCTTTTGCCACTCGGGAAGCTGCCTGTGAAGTCAGAATCATGGAAATGAATCTGGATGCAATGTCCACCTTTCCAAGTTTATAAGCTATATTCGCCATCAACAGGTTTACGGTACTTTCTTCCATTCCGCACATTGGGAAATTTTCGGATGCAATCGCTTTTAAAAATCCCTCATATGCCTGTTCATAATACGTGGCTTCTTCTTTCCGGCATTCGGCAAGTGTTTTTTCATCTTTCTTTTTTGCCTTGGAAAGCTCCTCAATCCAGCCGCGGTACAGCCAGGATATCTTTAGGCACTCATATGCCTTTTCACTGTTCTTTCCCTTTTTCACCAGTGTATTATATAAAGCCAGTTTATACCGCTCAATGGCTTTTTCGTAAGAATACGGCTCCATCGGTTCTTCTTTTGGCTGCTTCTGCCCTTTGAACTTATGGCATACCCCTTCTTCAATCATCTTGACCTGACCGGTAGACAAATGGGTAAAATAGCGGTTCATCGCCGTATATCCGCACTGTGGGCAGGACGATACATCGTATTTATTTGTATCAATGTACTGAAAACGCGGACGTAGATCAAAATCCGGTTCCATGCGCTTTACCCGTCCGGTTTTTACCATTCTTGTACGGAAAACATTATCACATACCGGACAACGGATGGATTTATCCAGTAAGAACTCAGTTTCGCTGTGAACCGGTTCTTTTTTTGGCACCGGTTCCGGTGCTTTCCGTGCAGGTGTATCACTTTTTTCCTCTTCAAAGAGGTGGTCTGTATCCATCTGATCCAGACCAAATTTTTCCAATCCCGATAATAAATTCATTCTACGCCTCTTTTTGTCTATTCTTTATTTTTTCGGCAGCTTAAAAGAACTCTTCAAAGAAACAATTCTGTTAAATACAGGCGCTCCCGGCTTTGAATCCTTATAATCTGCGCAGAAAAATCCTTCTCTTACAAACTGAAAACTCTCATATGGTTTTGCCTCTAACAATGCCGGCTCTACAATGCTCTCTGTCAGGACAGTCAGGGAATTCGGATTCAGATTCAGACTTCCGTCTTCATTATATACGCCAAGTTCTTCATTAATGAGGTTCTCATATAAGCGAACCGTTACTTTCTTTCCGTGTTCTGCCGATACCCAGTGAATGGTTCCCTTTACTTTTCTTCCATCCGGGCTGTTTCCGCCTTTTGATGCCGGGTCATATGTGCAGTGGATAACCGTAACTTTTCCGCTCTCATCCTTTTCAAATCCGACACATTTCACGAAATATGCATTCATGAGACGTACTTCATTTCCCGGGAACATACGGAAATATTTCTTCGGCGGTTCTTCCATAAAATCATCCCGTTCAATATAAATTTCCCTGGTAAACGGAACGGTTCTCTTTCCGAGTTCCGGATTTTCCAGATTATTGTCCACCGGAAGTTCCTCCGTCTGGCCCTGCGGATAATTGTCAATGACAACCTTTACCGGATCTAAAACTGCCATCATACGTGGACGTTTCATCTTCAGATCCTCACGGATGCAGTACTCAAGCATTGCATAATCCGTAGAACTGTTTGCCTTGGAAATACCTCCAAGTTCGATAAATTTCTGAATGGATTCCGGTGTATATCCTCTGCGGCGCAGCGCTGCAATGGAAACCAGACGTGGATCATCCCATCCATCTACAATCTTCTCCTCAACCAGACGCTTGATATAACGTTTTCCGGTTACAACATTTGTCAGATACAGTTTTGCAAACTCGATCTGCTTCGGAGTCCCTTCCGGACTGGTCTTATATCCAAGTTCTGTCACAACCCAGTCATACAACGGTCTGTGATCCTCGAACTCCAGAGTACAGATGGAATGGGTTATTCCCTCGATTGCATCCTCAATCGGATGTGCAAAATCGTACATCGGATAAATGCACCACTTGTCCCCGGTATTGTGATGTGTCATATGTGCCACACGATAAAGGATCGGATCTCTCATATTGATATTGGAAGAAGTCATATCAATCCGTGCACGAAGTACACGACTTCCATCCTCACATTTTCCTTCCTTCATTTCTTCAAACAGCGCAAGATTTTCCTCTACGCTTCTTTTGGCATATGGGTCTTCTTTTCCCGGCTCTGTCAGAGTACCGCGATACTCACGGATTTCGTCTGCAGACAGATCGGATACATATGCTTTTCCCTTTTTAATCAGTTTAATCGCTGCTTCATACATCTGATCGAAGTAATTTGATGCAAAGAAGAGGCGATCTCCCCAATCTGCTCCAAGCCATTTTACGTCTTCCTTAATAGACTCTACAAACTCAAGTTTCTCTTTTGTCGGATTTGTATCATCAAAACGGAGATTGAATTCTCCTCCGTACTTTTTTGCTAACCCTGAATTTAAAAGAATGGACTTTGCATGTCCGATATGCAGATATCCGTTTGGCTCCGGTGGAAAACGGGTTTTTACCGTCTCACAATGTCCCTCTGCCAGGTCCTTTTCAATAATCTGTTCAATAAAATTCTTGGAAACCGCTTCATTTTCCATATGTCTATTCCTCCAGCACTCCTCAAATAAGAATAATTATAGGGATATTCCCGATATTTGTCAACCGGAACGCGCCTGTATACGCTATTGCTCCTGTCCTTTTTCGGATTCCAGAATTCCGTCCAGCGCACGTGTTGAAAAATATGCAATCTGTTTCTTCCCGTTTTTTATTTTTTCTTCCGTTTTTTTCACTCTGTCACCGGTTCTGGAGGATGCACTTTTTCCCAGTGTAGAAATTGTAACCGCTCCCTGTGCATATCCGCCATTCCAGTTCTGTTCCATATAGCGGCCATTCAGCTTTGCATCAAACAGCTCTGTATAATAAACCGACCACACACTGACAACCGAAGTCAGCGCGGCCTTTCCTGCCATCTGACGCATATCAGAGTTTCTTCCAACCGCGTATACGCATTTTCCGCTTTCTTTTGCATTTTCAGCCATCTGCATAACAGCATCCAGATCGGTATTGGATGCAAGAACCACACACCCGCTCCGGATCAGATCTCCGGCTGCGGTTGCCTCCGCATCACTGTTATTCCAGGCATCTATGTATTCTACCTGTAAAACAACCTTTTTACAGACGGCCTTTACTCCCAGGTAATAGGCATTAATATCTGCATGTGCATCATCGTTTGCCTCTGCCGCCACATATCCCAGTTTTACATTTTTCTTTTCGTCAAAACTCTTTGCGGGAATCTTTTTCTTTTCCTTCAGCTTTGCTACTTTCATTCCGGCCGTGACTCCTGCCACATAAGAAGCTTCGTAGGTATCCATATGTACATTGTAAAGATTTGTGAGTTCTGTTCCGTCTTCCGTTACCGTACTCTGTGTCTTTGAATCGTTGATAACTACAAAATCAATTTCCGGATTCTTTTCTGCTTCACTTTTTATTGCTTCTTCATAGATGGCGCTGTTTGCAATAATAATCTCACATCCCTGTCTGATAAGATCCTTTACCGCACTTTTGCAGCCATCATTCGCACCGACACGCTCTTTCCAGATGATATCCTGCTCCGGAAGACTGACATTTTCTGCTGCCGCCCGGATTCCGTCAATATGTGCCAGTGTATAGGCTTCTGTCTCATCTCCGTTTAAGATAACACCGATCCATCCCTTTTGTTCTTCCTCATTTTCCGGTGGAATTTCCACTTTCGTTTCCGCAGTCTGTTCGTTTTCCTGCTGCTTTTGTTCTTTGTCTGCTTTCTGTTCTCCTGATTCTGTCTGTGTTCCGCTGACACCTGCCATTCCTATCAGAACCGCAACGATAAGCAAAACACTTAAAAACTTTTTCTTCATGATTTTTTTCTTTTCCACTCACTAAATTTTATTTTACATGCTGGTGGGTAAACAGATGATCCTGACAGTATTCACGATTCCCCACGCATTTGCTGCAATAACGGAACTGTAATTCCGGATTTGTCAGCTCGGTTCTTCCACAGATGGCACATTTGTGACGTGCAATGCCGGACCCCGGACGAGGCTGACTGAACTGTGCCCGGAATTCTTTCTGGCGTTTCTTTTGTTTTCCGGACAAACGGGTCTTCATTGCATGGAAAAACCAGAACATATTGAGTACCGGAACCACTATCTGTACGCAGTTTAAAACACCCACGAGAATTCCCATTCCGGTTCCATAACTTGCAATTCCGATCGAGAATATACGAACCACCTGATATCCCAGATATACCAGTTCAAAAATTAACATCCATTTCATCCTGATCGGAAGGACAAAATACAGGCGTACCTCTCCCTCCGGCATGCACATGGCCAGCGCCAGCAGCATGGACATCAGAATATAATACGTGGACAGATACGGAGAAAAACCATATCCCAGCAGAATCCGCGTAACAACATATACGATCGCGCCCACAATGTCGCACAAAATCACACTTCCCCACAAAAATACATTCATGCGGAATGTTCCAAGCATGGATTCCAGCGAACTGCCCCACATAAGCACACAGAACAGAAATAAGATTCCAAAAACATCCAGCGATGCCGTCGGTGTAAAAATCCATGTCACAACTCTCCAGAGCTGTCCGTGCAGAATACTGCCCATATCAAAATTCATATAACTCATGAGTCCGGGTGCCGTCAGCTGTACCACGTATCCAATCACCTGCGCAAGTACAAAATATCTGCTCAGATTGGCGACCGCATGTCGTCCCCATTTGCGTTCCAGTTTATCCATCCAGTTCATAAATCTGTCTCCTGTCTACATAGAATAGTGTATGTATGGTTACGGTCACTTCTGACCTTTCTGTCAACCAATTATACGGTTTTCAAATCCCTCTTGTCAACGCAGCGGCACGTTCTTTCCAACATTTTATAAAATCTTTATGTTTTCAGTCGTTGTCTTTTGTCAATTCTTGTCGTATAATGTTTTAGGTTTTGTTTTGAAATCATACTTATTTATAATAAGTTTAGTTACTTACACATGGAGGTTACATTTATGAGTGACAAGCAGTTACATAAACTTGGAATTGATATCGGTTCCACCACCGTCAAAATTGCAATCCTCGACTCACAGGACAACATCCTGTTTTCCGATTACGAGCGTCATTTTGCAAATATTCAGGAGACACTGGCGTCCTTAATTGCCAAAGCATCCAACGAACTGGGGGATCTTTCTGTTTCTCCTGTTATTACCGGATCAGGCGGACTGACCCTTGCAAAGCATCTGGAGGTTCCGTTTACGCAGGAGGTTATTGCAGTATCCACTGCTCTCACTCATTATGCGCCACAGACCGATGTTGCAATCGAGCTCGGCGGAGAAGATGCCAAGATCATCTATTTTGAAGGCGGTAATGTCGAACAGCGTATGAACGGTATCTGTGCCGGCGGTACAGGTTCGTTCATTGATCAGATGGCATCCCTGATCCAGACCGATGCTTCCGGATTAAATGAATATGCCAAAAATTATAAAGCAATCTATCCGATTGCAGCGCGCTGTGGTGTATTTGCCAAGACAGATATCCAGCCGCTCATCAATGAGGGGGCAACTCGCGAAGATCTGTCTGCCTCTATTTTCCAGGCGGTTGTCAATCAGACGATCAGTGGACTTGCCTGTGGTAAACCGATCCGCGGACATGTGGCATTTCTCGGTGGTCCTCTGCACTTTTTATCCGAACTGAAAGCAGCGTTTATCCGCACGTTAAATCTTGATGATGAGCACGCAATTACACCGGAAAATTCGCATCTGTTTGCAGCGATCGGTTCCGCATTAAATTATAAAGAAGACGTAGAGACCACTTTGGGATCTCTGCAGCAGCGTCTTTCCACCGGCATTAAGCTGGAGTTTGAAGTTGCCCGTCTGGACCCGCTGTTTGCCAGCCAGGAAGATTACGATGCTTTTACCAGCCGGCACGGAAACAATCATGTAGAAACCGGTGACCTGAAAAACTATTCCGGAAACTGCTATCTCGGTATTGACGCAGGTTCCACGACAACAAAGATCGCACTTGTCAGCGAGGACGGAAAACTTCTGTATTCATTCTATGACAACAATAACGGAAGCCCGCTTGCAACTGCCATCCGTTCCATTCAGGAAATTTACCGCCTGCTGCCAGCGCAGAAGCTGTATACACCAGGAAAAAGATTACGATTACCACTGATGAGATCAGAAGCAGGATCTTTTTCTTATCACGGTAGCGGTTCTCGAAAAATGCCGGGATGGTCATGGAATTGTTTGCTGCGATGGTGTATTTACGAAGTCTTCCGGAAATACATACCCAGTTGAGGACAGTTCCGATAAAAAGTCCCACTGCGATCCAGATCTGTCCGGATCCAAAAGAATAAACGGCTCCGGGAAGACCCATCAGAAGCCATCCGCTCATATCAGAAGCCTGTGCAGAAAGTGCTGCCACCCATCCGTTCAGTCCTCGTCCTCCAAGGAAATAATCCTCTGAGCTGGAGGTCTTTTTCATGTAAACCGCGCCGATGACGATCATCATGGCAAGGTAAAACACAAAAGCAATCAGAATTATAAAACTCTGTTGTAGGAAAGTGGGGCAATTGGAAACGACTCCTCTG
>OGZW01003635.1_pt1 | contig 11286 bp, 8 predicted proteins | sample 1577001 | NCBI WGS metagenome assembly OGZW01 (sample SAMEA3541519, study PRJEB24748) | human gut metagenome | biome: human gut; feature: human-associated habitat; material: faeces | place: China | collected 2012
CCTCCCACGGCGCCCTCCACAGACTTTTTCGGACTCAGCTTCGGCGTCATCTTATGCTTCCCGATCAGCATGCCGACACAGTACGCGCAGGTGTCGCATCCCCAGGAACACAGGAAAATCAGCCACACAATGTAGGTTCCGGCGCTAAGCATTCTGGTCTGGTACACGTAGGACAGCATCACTGCCACATAGAACACGCCGAAAAATGCGGCAAGAAGCTGCTCCGTCTGATACTTCGGGTAGGTAAACACATACACGAACATCAATACGATCAGAAGGCCTAAAACCAGCATCATCAGATCCGGCAGGAAGCCGAAGCGCAGATTCGCATAGTAGACGGCCGCCGCCGCATACCCGACAATGCCAGGCGCAGACTTCTCAATGTGAAAAATCCGGTATAATTCAAACATTCCGATCCAGGAAATCAGCAATGTGGACACCAGCAGCACATCCCCGCCGGTAATAATCAATACCAATGCGGCAATCACAAGAACGATTCCGCTCAATAATCTCGTTTTAAACATATCTCCTCCATCCGGCAGTCCGTCCTACTTGTTGTCCGTCAAACCGCCAAATCTTCTGTCTCTTTTATTATACGCTTCAATGGCACGCTCTAATTCCTCTTTGTGGAAATCCGGCCACGGCACATCGGTAAAGTAAAATTCACTGTATGCGAGCTGCCAAAGCAGGAAATTGGACAATCTGAGTTCTCCGCTTGTGCGGATTAAAAGATCCGGATCCGGGATGCCTGCGGTATCCAGATACTCCTCAAACACGCTTTCTGTGATCTCTTCCGGCTTTCTCTTCCCCGCCGCAACATCCTCACTCATGCGGCGCATTGCGCGTGTCATCTCGTCGCGGCTGCCGTAATTGATGGCAATCTGAAGATTCAAGCCGTCATTTTTTGCAGAGGCAGCCTCCAGTTCACGGATGCGCTCCTGAAAGCGATCACTGAGTCTTGTCGTATCGCCAATCACGCGCACGCGCATATTGTTTTTGTCGGCTGTCTTAATGCAGTTCTTCAGATAGCTTTCCAAAAGCTTCATCAGCGCTTCCACTTCGCCCTCCGGGCGGTTCCAGTTTTCTGTTGAAAATGCATACATGGTAACATACTTTACCCCGAGATCATGCGCCGCCTGGCACACCGTCTCGACATTCTTGGCTCCCGCTGTATGTCCGTAATTTCGGGGCATTCCCTTTGCCTTTGCCCATCTTCCGTTTCCATCCAGTATGATCGCTATATGCTGTGGAATCTTTCTTCCCGTCTCCATACCCGTGTTTCTCCCTCGTATTGAAGTATCAACTATACAAAATAACGGAAAAGATACAGATGTATGCCTCCATAAACATCTGTATCTCCTCTCGTTTCAAATCTATCCAAACTATACCGTAAGGATTTCCTTTGTCTTTGCCTCGACCGCACGGTCCACATCTGCGATGTACTTATCGGTCATCTTCTGTGCCTGATCTTCCAGCTGCTTGATCTCATCCTCGGAGACATCTTCCTCCTTGGCAAGCTTCTTAAAGGAATCGTTGGCATCACGGCGGATATTGCGGATTGCAACCTTCGCGTTCTCGCCCTTTTTCTTTACATCTTTTGCAAGTTCCTTACGTCTCTCCTCGGTAAGCTCCGGGAACAGAAGTAACATTCGGACTTGTGATAATGAGCTCCGTCATAGGCTCAGTGATAGCTGTTATAATGGGAGTTGCAGCGGCGCTGAGAAAAGGCAGACCCTCAGACGCAGCAATTTCAGGACTTATGCTTGTGCTTTCAGGTGCGCCGTCATTTTTGATAAGCATACTGATACTTATTTTCATGACAAAGTACGTTCCCGGATATTCGTTTATCGGAACATATACAAATTTCGGAGAGTTCTTACAACGTATAATGATACCGAGCCTGATAATGGCGCTGACGTTCGTTGCGATGCTTGGACGTATCACACGAAGCAACATGATAAATCAGCTTCAATCCCCTTATATCGCAACAGCGGCTGCAAAGGGATTAAAGCAGAGCAACATAACCTACAAGCACGCTTTTCACAACGCTGTTATTCCTGTTATAACAGTTGCAGGATATATGATAGCAGGCTCTATAGGCTCGACAGTAATAGTTGAGCAGGTCTTTTCTCTTCCCGGTATAGGCGGTCTGCTCATATCGGCGATAGAGGAAAACAATTTTCCTATAGTTCAGATACTTGTGCTTTTCATGCTTGGAGCTTATCTTGTAATGAGTTTTGTTATCGACATACTTTATACCGTTCTTGATCCGAGAGTTGATCTTAAATAAGGTGGGATTTTTAATGAAGAAGAAAAATAAAGCAGGAACGTTTTTCACACCTGTTGTGGCGGTGACGGGAATATTCCTTGCGGTAATAGTTTTCGTATCGCTCTTTGCGAGCGTTATCACACCGTATGACCCTCTTGCCACAGACGTGAATGCCATATATGCTCCAGCCTTTTCTGAGGGACACATTTTCGGAACTGACGGACTTGGCAGAGATCTTTTTTCAAGGCTCATATGCAGTGCAAGAACTTCCATTCTGAATGCCTTTCTTATAGTTGCCATAGAGGTAGTAATAGGTGTTCCTCTTGGACTTATCTGCGGATACTACAGAGGCCCTCTTGACAGTATCGTAATGAGGGTGTGGGACGTTATAAGTGCAATACCGCCACTCCTTCTTTCCTTTATCCTTATTGCGGTAATGGGAAAGGGCATGATGACAGGTATCATCGCCATAGGCATTTCTTATATCCCTCTTACAACAAAGACCGCAAGATCAATGATAATGACAGAGAAAAAGGCGGTGTATGTTGAAGCCTGCAAATCAATGGGCTTTTCAGACGCAAGGATAATTTTCGTGCATATCCTGCCGAACATTATCACACCTATGATATCGCAGTTCACACTTGATATCGGTACGGCTATCACATCAATGGCTACTCTTAGCTTTCTGGGACTTGGTGTTCAGGCTCCGAATGCCGACTGGGGAACGCTTCTCCGTGACGGCATGGGCAACCTTTATAATAGCTCGGCACTGCTTTTTATACCTGCAATATGCGTAATACTTGTAACAGTATCCATAAACCTTTTCAGTGACGGTGTTCAGAACTATCTCGACCCGTCATCAAGAAAGCTTCCGTCATTCAAGAAATACGAAAAGAAACACGGCATAAAGAAGCTTTCAGCAGTTAAGGCAAACGGGGAGGCGTAAAAGATGAAAAAAGGAAACGTTCTTGAAATAAAAGACCTTTCTGTAGACTTTATGACAGTTAGAGGTATCGTATACGCCGTTCAGGGCGTTGACCTTGAAGTGAAGCAAGGGGAGATACATGGTATCGTAGGCGAGAGCGGCTGTGGAAAAAGCGTAACATCAAAGTCGGTCATAAGGCTCCATAACGAGGAGACCACCAGATATGCAGGGGATATCTACATAAGAGATGACAGCGGCGAGAAAGATGTTCTTGCAATGAGCAAAAAGCAGCTCCGTGATTTCAGGGGCAGCACAGCCGCAATGATATTCCAAGACCCTATGACTTCCCTTGATCCTATCATGAAAGCAGGCGAGCAGATAGCAGAAATGCTAAGGGCGAAGAAAAACTTAAATCGCCGTGAAGCAAGAGAAAAGGTCATCGAGATGTTTGAAAAGATAGGCATAACACCTGCTGAGAAAAGATACGAGCAGTATCCGTTTGAAATGAGCGGAGGAATGTTACAGAGAATAATGATAGCAATGGCGCTTATATGCGAGCCGAAACTTCTTATTGCAGACGAACCTACCACGGCGCTTGATGTTACTATCCAGGCGCAGATACTAAAGCTTATAAAAAAGCTACAGCAGGAAAGCGGAACGTTGGTAATATTCATCACTCACAACCTTGGCGTTGTGGCTGAGATTTGCGACAGCGTAACTGTAATGTATGCAGGAAAGGCTGTTGAGACCGCAAGCGTTGTGGATATTTTCGACCACCCTGCTCACCCATACACAAAGGCGCTCCTTGAAAGCAATCCAAGAGAGAGCGACACAGAAAAAAGAATGAAAAGCATACCTGGCAGTCCTCCGCTTCTGTATGAAGAGTTCAAGGGCTGTGCCTTTGCACCAAGATGTAAGTATGCTGACGATAAATGCAGAAGCTGCGTGCCTGTTACAGAAAATGTGTCTGAGGGACACAGCACAGCTTGCTTCAAGTGGCGGGAGGTGACATCACAATGAGCAAAGAAAAAGACAGACAGCCTTTTATAAGCGTCAGAGATCTGAAAAAGTATTTCTGCCTTGACAATTACAAGCTTGCAAAGGCAAAGACGAGATATATCCACGCCGTTGATGATGTTAGCTTTGATATCTACAAAGGCGAGATATTCGGAATAATAGGCGAGAGCGGCTCGGGCAAATCAACCATAGGAAGATGCGTTCTGAAGCTTATCGACGTTGATTCAGGCGAGATATATTTTGACGGCAAAAACATAACTCATGTGAGCCGCAAGGAACAGCAGGAGCTGCGTTCAAGAATGCAAATGGTCTTTCAAAACCCTCTTGCTTCCTTTGACCCGAAAAAGGCTATACGCTTTAGCCTTGAAGAATCTGCAAAGGTGCATAAGATAAAGCCTGAGGTCTACAAGGCGAGGATAAAACAGCTTATGGAGTATATAGCGCTTCCGGAGGACTTGCTCACAAGATATCCTAAAGACCTTTCGGGCGGTCAGCTCCAAAGGCTTGCAATAGCGAGGGCGCTTATGCTGGAGCCTGATTTCATTCTTGCAGACGAGCCTGTTTCGGCACTTGACGTTTCTGTGCAGGCGCAGATATTGAATCTTATGCTGGACTTGAAAGAGGATAAAGGGCAGACGATACTTTTTATCTCCCATGATCTGAACGTTGTCCGTCACGTTTGCGACAGGATAGCGGTGGTATATCTGGGAGCGGTAATGGAAATGGGTACGGTGGAGCAGATCTATAACAGCGTTGCTCACCCTTACACTCAGGCACTTATTTCAGCAAAGCCAAAGGAACACCCTCTTGAAAATAAGAAGCATATCCTGCTGGAGGGAGATATACCGAACGCAGTGGATATCCCCGAGGGCTGTCGCTTTGCAGGCAGGTGCAGATATTTCAAAGAGGGCTTGTGCGACAACCGCACGCCAAAGCTCAAAGACATTGGAAACGGGCATTACGTTGCTTGTCATTTCCCACTAGGCATTGACCGCAGCAAGACTGCTGCTGATATGTAATAAATCTTTTGAAGAAAGGAAAGTTATCATGAAAAAATTCTCACGCAAGATCGCGGCCGCTGCTGCATTGGCAATAACAGTTTCAAGCTGTATGACAGGCTGCTTTAACAACACAGGTTCCGGTTCAGGCTCAGGTTCTTCAGGAGGAAATTCAGAGACAGTTCTCAGAGTAGGCTATACTCAGGAACCGTCATCGTTTGACCCTGCCGACTTCACTATCGTTGCCGCTACACTCACAGGTTATGACTGCTATGACACGCTTCTTAACTTCTCACATGACGGCACAACAGTTGAGCCTGCCCTTGCAGAATCTTGGGAGCAGGTTGACGATACTACATACACATACAAGATAAGACAGGGAGTAAAGTTCTCAGACGGCAATGAAATGACAATGGACGATGTGCTTTATTCTCTTAACAGAGTAACAGAAGACAACTATTATATGAGCTATCTTTTTGCAAACGTTGAAAGCTTTGAAGCCGACAACGATACTTGGACGCTTACAGTTCATCTTAAGCAGCCTGACTCATCGTGGCAGTATGTTCCTGCAACATCAGCCTGCACTATCGTCGAGAAGTCTGTAACAGAGGAGCAAGGCGACAAGTACGGCACTGCTGACGGAAAGACTGTCGGCACAGGTCCTTACAAGCTTTCTTCATGGTCATCAGGAAGCGAGATAGTTCTTGAAAAGAACGAAAACTGGTGGGGCGACCCTGATACTCTCGATATCGACAAGGTAGAATATTACGTTATCGAGGACGAAAGCGCATTAGCACTTGCGGCAAAGGGCGGACAGATAGACTTTGTCGAGGGTATGTCAAACAGCGTTATGTCTGTATATCAGAGCTGTCAGAACTTCAATATCCTCTCATGCGAGGGAACGACTTCAAACTATATCGCATTCAACACAGCTTCAAAGCCGTTTGATGACGAGTGGGCAAGAAAGGCTGTTGCATATTGTATCGACCGTTCCCAGATAACAACAACTATCGGCGGCGATTATGCAAAGCAGTCGGCTGTTGTTCCAATGAGCGAATCCATGATGTATATGGATAAGGATAAGTGGGATTCAACTATCGCCGAAAGCGATGTTTATACTCAGGATTATGACAAAGTAAAGGAATGTCTTGCAAAGTCAAAGTATCCTGACGGCTTTGAGTTTGATTTCTATACGACTTCACAGACGCAGAAGCAGGCTGAGCTTCTCAAGTCAATGGTAGACGCAAGCGGCTCTATCACAATGAATCTTGTGGAAGTGCCTGACAGCGATATCTTCAGCTATATGTTCGGCTACAAGACAAAGGATAACGGCGAGAGATATTACAACGCAGTCGGCACATACATGATGTCAGACTTCCTTGACCCTATGGGAATGTTAAAGACATTATATGCAGGCTCTAACGCTTGCGAGGGCGGAACGAATGAAACACTTTGGACAAGCACAGAAGCAGACGGACTTCTTGACAAAGCGGCTCAGACAACAGACGACGCTGAGAAAATGGGTTACTATACTGACGCATATAAGATATTTGCTGATGAGTGCCCTTACCTTGGACTTTACACATCATCTGATGTTTACGCAGTAAGCGACAAGTTCACATATGACCCAAGCCCGATGTTCTGGTATAACTTCAGTTACGCAGACGTTCATGTGGCAAAATAAGAAATAATATGAAAAAGGAAGTGCGATAATGTATTCATCTCTGGATACCGTGTGGGTTCTTCTCTGCACAGCTTTGATATTCTTTATGCAGGCAGGCTTTGCAATGCTGGAAACAGGCTTCACCAGAGCAAAAAATGCAGGCAACATAATAATGAAAAACCTTATGGATTACTGCATAGGCTCTGTTCTTTTCTGGGTTATCGGCTTCAGCTTTTTGTATGGCGACTCCATAGGAGGATTTATCGGAACGCCAAGCCTGTTCGCAGCAGGAAAGTTTGCAGCCGCAGGAGATCTGCCTAAGCGAGTGTTCCTTATGTTCGCAACTGTCTTTTGTTCAACTGCCACGACTATAGTTTCAGGAGCAATGGCAGGCAGAACAAAGTTCAAGGCCTATCTTACATATTCGGCTGTTATGAGCGGAATAGTTTATCCTATAACAGGTCACTGGATATGGAACAGTGCAGGCTGGCTCAAAAGTATAGGCTTCCACGATTTCGCAGGCGGAACTGCCGTTCACGTTGTTGGCGGAACTACCGCACTTATAGGTGCGCTGCTTGTGGGAGCAAGGATAGGCAAGTTTGATAAAAACGGCAAGGCGAGAGCCATACCGGGACATAATCTCACTATCGGAGCATTGGGCATATTCATTCTGTGGATAGGCTGGTTCGGATTTAATGGCGGCTCGCTTCTTACAGCCCAGGGCGACAGCAGTGCGGCAAAGCTTGGGGATATCTTCTTTAACACAAACATATCTGCGGCGGCTTGCGCAATAGCTGCAATGTTTATCACTTGGGTGCGCTACGGCAAGCCTGACGTGACAATGACCCTTAACGGAGCACTTGCAGGACTTGTGGCTTCAACCGCAGGCTGTGATACAGTTTCAGCAGGAGGAGCATTCTTTATCGGCATAACAGCAGGCTTTGTAATGGTGTTTGGTGTTGAGCTTATAACAAAGCTAAAGGCTGACGACCCTGTGGGTGCGGTGAGCGTTCACGGTCTGTGCGGAGCATGGGGAACGCTTATGACGGGCGTTTTCGCAAAGAAAAGCGGTCTTATATATTCAGGCAGCCCGAAGGATCTGCTTATACAGCTTGCAGGCGTGCTTTCAGTGGCGGCATGGACAGCGCTTATTATGGTGATAGTGTTCACAGTGATAAAGAAAACAATGGGTCTGAGAGTTAGCGAGAACACAGAGATAGTTGGTCTTGACAAGTGCGAGCATGGACTTTCAAGCAGCTATGCGGATCTTCTCAACACTGCTCAGTTCATCACCGCCGCCGCTGACGAGCCTTCAAAGGTGAGGGCTATAGACGAAGCCTCAGAGCTTAACGCTTCTGACTACAAGGCGGACGGAAAGATGCACAAGGTGGTCGTTCTTATGAACGTCGCAAAGTTCGAGATGCTGAAAAATGCTCTGGATAAGCTTGATATAACAGGTATGACAGTTACGCAGGTGAGCGGCTGTGGAATACAAAAAGGAAGCACTGAGCTTTACAGAGGCTCTGAGCTTGAATCAAGGCTTCTGCCTAAGATAAAGGTGGAGATAGTTATAAGCACTGTTCCTCTTGGACTTCTTATCGACACTATCAGAAAGGTGCTTTATACGGGCAAGATAGGCGACGGAAAGATATTTGTTTATGACGTTGCAAACGTTGTGAAGATAAGAACAGGCGCAGAGGACGAGCAGGCTCTTGAATAAGCTGCCATAATAATTGGAATGGGGGACAAGATATGACTGATGATATGAAATACACTGTGTTTTATACAGACGAAAACGGACAGCTTGTCCCGAATGGGGAAAAGCTTCTGAGCATAACCGAGATAGCAAAGTATCGAAACATACCTACCGAACGGCTTAGATATTACGATAAGATAGGGCTTTTAAGACCTGACTATGTTGACAAGCTCACAGGGCGGAGGTTTTATTCGGCACAGCAGTGTGAAAAGCTTGGCACTATAAAAGAGCTTCGCAGGCTGAACTTATCACTGAAAGAAATAGAGGACTATTTCAGCGACAGAAACCTTGACAAGTCCGAGCGTGTTCTCAGACAGCGTTATGAGCTTTTACAGCAGGAGATAGCGGATAAGCTTGAAATAAGCCGTGTGCTGAAAGAAAAGCTTAAATTTATCAGAGAGCTTAACAACACAGATTTCAAGCTTGACGACCCTGTTATAAAAGAGCTTCCTGAACGATATGCCCTCAAAGGGGAGAGCAACAAGTTCAGAACAAATCTCACTGGTATAGAGTTTATGAAGCTTGAGGAGGCTATAGGCGGAACTTCACCTGTGCTTGCCACTGATAAGGTGGCAATGACCATAAAAAACTCAGTTGACCCTGACGATATGGATTCCGAGGTCTGCCCTATGGTGTTCTGCTCGGCAGATCAGGCTGACAAGGAAAGCTTCACAACAGTGGCAGGAGGAAAATACGTTTGCGCTTTTCACAGGAATTGCTACAGCTATTTCGGCGAGCTTATAATGAAAATGCGCTGCCTTGCACAGGAGCATGGCTACACCCTTGGAAACGTCGGGGTGATGATATACCGTATAGACATAACACTTACGGACAACAGTGATGAAACTATTGCGGAGCTTCAGTTTCCGCTTATAAAAAAAGCAGGGAGAAATGATCATGATAGACAGAAATGAACTGCACGCCATGAAAACGGCGGCAAGATTTGATGAATTTGGCAACACAAGATTTCCTACAATGGCAAAGAGAGCCGTTGAGCTTGGATTAGAGCCTGCGGACAGCATTAAAAGCGAGGGCATGAGCTGTTTTGCAAGAACAAATCTCGGCCCTACATACACAAGCCACGAAACTTTTCTCAGAAGTCCTTTCTGCGATGATATCCATAAGGTGTCGGAATATGACGTTGCAGTGGTGGGTATCCCATATGACAGCGGAGCGTCAAACCGCTCAGGCACAAGACTTGGCCCTGCCGGCATAAGACACGCTTCTTCACAGATATCCCCTTTCAACCCTGACTATGGCGTTGACCTATACGAAAACATAAAGCTTTGCGACGCAGGAGATATCTACACACTTCCTGCAAATGCCGAAAAGACCTTCGACCAGATAACAAAGGGCATAGGCTATATATTCTCTCAGGGAGTAACGCCTATCGTTCTTGGGGGCGACCACTCTACCACTTTTCCTACGCTCAGGGGGATTTCAAAGTATATCGACGGCAATATCGGCGTTATCCATATCGACCGCCACAGCGATTGCGACGCTATCCAAATGGACGAAAAAATGCACGGCACAGAATGGTATCATTCCACTCACCTGCCTAACCTCAGCGCAAAAAATCTTGTGCAGATAGGCATAGGCGGAAACTGCTGCAAGTCATGGTCAAAATTCACCCGTGACAGTGGCTGTACTGCGATCTCAATGGAGGATATAGACAAGTATGGTATCGACAAGGTGGCAGAGCTTGCTCTCGATATTGCATGGAAGGGCTGTAAGGCAGTGTATGTGAGCCTTGATATAGACGTTCTGGAAGCTGCTTTCTGCCCGGGTACTGGCACACCTGATTTTGGCGGTATGCTCCCGAGAGAGCTTTTAAGGCTTCTCAAGCTCGTGACAGCTCCCGGTATCTGTGGAATGGACGTTGTGGAGGTATCTCCTCCCTTTGATGTGAGCGAGATAACTTCACTTGCGGCGTCAAGATGTATAATCAATGTGCTTTGCAATCTTGCGCTGAACAAGTCGCTATATAAACACTGATAATATTTGTATCTGAAAGAGGCAGCTTATGAATGATCGGCAGCTAAAGGAACTTATACTGGCGGCTAAGGGTAAGCTGCCTTTTGATATTTATTTTTACAACGCAAGGATAGTTGACGTTTACAGAGAACGGATAATAGACAGCGGCTCGTTGGGGGTAAAAAACGGCATTATCGCCGCAGTTTGCCCTGACTTTGAGCCTAGAGCAACAGAGTTTATTGATTGCAGAGGAATGTATCTTGCACCTTCTTTTATCGACGCCCATATGCACGTAGAGTCCTCAAAGCTCACGCCTTTTGCATACTGCGAGGGTGCAGTGCCGCACGGAACGGGCTGTGTATTCTTTGACCCTATGCAGATGTCGAATACTCTTGGTCTTAAGGGCATAAAAGCTATATGCGAAATGCTTGGGGAAATGCCCATAGAGAGCTTTTTGCAGCTTTCTTCGCAGTATCTTTCCACCCTGAAAACGCAAGATGATATCGCCAATGTTATCAAAGAGTGCAGGGCGAAAACTGTGGGTGAGATAAGCGGTGCTGTGGTCGGGAATGAGGAGATAATAAAGCTTCTCGGTGCGGCAAAAAGGGCAGGAGTAAAGGTGAACGGTCACTGTCCGTCAATGGGATTTCGTGACGTTCAGCAGGCGGCTTGCGCCGGGCTTTG
>OGZW01003640.1_pt1 | contig 11270 bp, 8 predicted proteins | sample 1577001 | NCBI WGS metagenome assembly OGZW01 (sample SAMEA3541519, study PRJEB24748) | human gut metagenome | biome: human gut; feature: human-associated habitat; material: faeces | place: China | collected 2012
AATATTTTCTTAAACAAGATATAATTTTGCAATAGTTATTGAAAAATAGAGACTTTAATTACAAAGTATCTCTATTTTTTTATACAAAATTTATAAAGAAGGAGAATTGAATACACGTTGTGATATGTTTTTGCGGTATTCAGAAGGCGATATTCCTTTTGTCTTTTGAAAATACGGCTAAAATACAGAGGATTGTCATAACCAATAATCTGTGCGATTTCATTGATATTATATTGTGTATTTTGAAGTAATGCCTCTGCATTATATATTCTTTTTTTTAGAATATACTGTTACATTGGTAGCAAACTTTGCAATTCCTGCAAGTCTTGGAAGAACAGCTCAGTATGCATGGTTCTTTATCGCTTATACAATGTTAAACGCCGTATTCTTTACTGCTAATAATATTGCGTATGCATCCTTAGTTACATTTTGTACAAGAAATAGTAAAGAACGTGTAGAGATGGGATCATTCCGTTTTATTTTTGCGTTTTCTATGAATATTCTTATGCGGCAGAGCCGCTTGTCCAGTTTAGACTGAGCCATCTGTCCAGGCGGAGTGAGCCACTATAATATCTGCGAGTTTACTCGCGTAATGATTTATCTAGTCCGTAAACTTCGCTCATAGAAATATCATGTTCAATATCAATACCTCTGATATTGATCCGATAACTGTCATATGCAATACGATCTAATATAGCATCTGCCAATGGACTGTCTGAACCTCCAAGTTGATCATACCATTCTTCAAATTCATACTGAGAACAAAAGATGGTAGATGATTTTTTACGTCTTCTGTGTAAAAGTTCAAAAATATCTCTTTGTTCTGATTCAGTTGGCTTTAATAAAAGCCATTCATCTAAAATAAGAAGAACCGGATTTGCATATTTAGCCATGATCTTTTTGTAATTGCCATTGTCACGAGCCAGCTCAAGATCAATCAAAAGATCAGGTAACCGAACATACTTGGTATTAAAGTATTGTTTACATGCTTCCATACCAAAGGCACATGCCATGTACGTTTTTCCGCAACCAGTTGCACCTGTGATAAAGATATTTCTATGTTCAGATATATATTCACATGTAGCAAGACGAGAGATCAATTCCTTGTTCAGTTTACGTCCAGATGTATAATCGACATCCATGATACTTGCATCTGGCTGATCAAACTCAGCTTTTTTGATCAGTCTCTTTAATCGATTACTTTTTCGGTTATTATATTCGATATCTACAATCATACCGAACCGGTCTTCAAAAGGAACTTCGTTAAATTCAGGATCATTCAACTGATTACGAAATGAATCGGCCATGCAGCTAAGTCGCATTTCAATTAGTTTATCAATTGTGCTTTGATTTGTCATAGTTATTTACCTCCGATAATAATCAGCACCTCTTGTGATGCCGTGTGCTTTGTGTGTGGATTCTGTATGATCAGCTTCCGATTTCAGTTTTTTTGAACTGGTCACAAGAATGTTTTTAATGCTCTTATAACTCGGTGACGAAGTATAGGATAAGGCTTTTTTACAAGCAGCTTCCAATAAAGTATCAGAGTACTTTTCTGCAAGCTTCAGTAATCCCATACAACTTCGGTAGGTTTGCTGCTCCACACGTTTGGAGGTTAAGATTGCATTGACTACATGATATGTATTTATTCCAATCTGTTCAGCCCATTTACAGAAACGATCACCATTCCATTCAAGATATTTCTGATGATCCTCTGGCATATGTGCTGTAACAGTACTGTATTGACCCGGACGTCCTTTTAGTCGACGATGAGAAGCAATACGATTGTGATTATAAAAGATCTCAACTGTATTATTTGTTATTTTTACATCAACTTTCTTTTTGATGTATTCATAAGGAACTGAATATAGCATTTTATCCACAGATATGTGATAATTGAACTGAACTGTGGCGGTTTTCCAGTCGCTTAGTTCAAAACGGGTAGCAGGTAATGGGGATAGCAAAGGCTTTTCATTTTCAAGGAATAGCTCCAACCGGCTACCTTCCTTTTTTTGAAAGAGTTTTTGGTTAAAAGTCAAAAGTTTTTTTCTGATAGCCCGATTTAATTCCGCAAGTGAAAAGAACTGTTCATTGCGAAGTGCTGCTGTGATCCACGTAGATATATTTCCAACGGTTCCCTCTGCATTCGGTTTATCTTTAGGACTTCTGACACGAGCAGGTATGATCGCAGTTCCGTAATGTTCAGCTAGTTCCTGATAGGTTTGATTGATCTGTTGATCTTTCCTTTTTCCGTTATGGATAACTGCTGTTTTACAATTATCTGGCACAAGGATCTTTGCAACACCGCCAAAATATTCATACATATGAATATGAGCCTTAATCCATGATCGTTGTTTCATATCCAAAAAAGCTTCAACGTAAGTATACTGACTGTATGTCATCACACCAACAAAGATATATGCCTTGATGATCTCTCCTGTATCTGGATCGATGATCATTGCAGGATCACCAGCCCAGTCAACTTCGATCTGCTCTGCAGGTTTACGTTTGATATGCATGGTAGCACGATGTTTCTGCTCATCCTGTTGAATGTGATGACAGAATTGAGAATACATCAATGGTTCATCTCCATTTGCACGGCAATCTTCAATATATTCTGTCCAGAGAAGTTTTTTACTGACACCATTGCGGAGTAGTTCTTTTCGGATGTAATCATAATCAGGCATCCGACGGTTTGATCTGTTGTGTAGTTTTGGATATAACAACTGCTCTAATACTGCATCTGTCTGATCATCTGATAATGGCCAGGAAAGATTTAACTCCTTAGCACGTTTTAAAACTTTTGAAACAGTATTTCGAGAACATGGAACACTTAAAGCAATGTTCCGATTACTAAATCCCAGACTGGAAAGTCTGAGAATCTCACGATATTTGGTCATCGTTAGGAGCTCCTTCATAATAGATTTACACCTAATAAAAGTGTATAAAACTATTATAAAGGAATCGGCTCAATGAATCCGGAACAGTGGCTCAGCCTAAAATGGAATGGTGGCTCAACCATGTCGGACAGATGACTCAATCAGTCCAAGATTATTCACATCATAATTATTTATTTGCAATAGTAATTTCTGGGGTATATATAATGGATTTGAAAGTGCATAATAGATATGGATATGATTAAGAGATTTTACATGCTAAGTATGTTGAGAGTAAGAATTTGATTTATGGATTGAACTTTGTGGAAAGTAAAGAACGGGTACAAACAAAATGGATTTATTTAAAACAGGGAGAGGAAGTATTTTTTTAAGTCTTTGACATGTTTCTAATTATAATGATCAGAAGATAGAGTTGTTAGGGGAAATAGAAATCTTAAATAGAGAGGAGAAGTAGGATAGTAAGTACTGGCTTTCTGTATTGAACAGTTTGAAGAATCGCTGGCATGACAACTGGGATGCTATTTCTCCAATCTTCAAGTTTTCCAAGGATATCCGTACTGCTTTTTATACTACGAATGCTATAGAATCACTAAATTCATGCTATCGTAGATTGAACAAGCAGAGAAGTATAGTGGTTCAGTGTAAAATATAATATTAATCCTTATAAAATGATCCGCATCGTAAAGAACCTATCATCCACCATAAACTGACAATTTCCATTCTGTTTTTCAGCAACATACCAGATACTCTTCGTACCAAATCCATGTCCGACTTCAGAAGTATAAGGAAGTCCATCAATGATCTGAGGTTTGATGGCGTAAGTGTTTTTTAGAGAAATCAACAATTTATCATGATTCATATGCATAGCCAGCTTAATGATCCGCTTTGGCATAGGTAAATCTGAAACTGCATGAATCGCATTTTCAAGCCCATTGGAAAGAAGCGCAGTCAGGTCAACATCTGAAATCCTTAGTTTTTCAGGAATCTGAATCGTGTATTGAAAAGTAATCTGTTTCTTTTTCATTTCGTCTTCATGAGAAGAAAGAATTAAGTTTATGATATTATTCTTGCAATATCTTTGGAGCGCAGTTTTATCAGAAGTGTGAATGACTTCGTTGATATAATCAAGAGCTTTTTCATTTTCGTTATTTTCAATATAAGAAGAAATGCTGAGAAGAAAATGTCGCATATCATGACGAAGGATTGATACGGCACGTTCGGAACGATGCAGAGCTTCTAGCTCTTTTTCGGATTGGACACGTTTCATCTCTATAATCTGGTTGCGTTGTTCGGCTTCCTTATTAGCTTCGTATTCTTTGAAATATAAAAATAAAAACATAAGATAGGTAAGACAAAGGACAAATCCAAGAAATTCTCCAACAATTTCTAAACCGGAATAAAGAAGAGAAGTGTATATGCTGGTTACATAATCAAAAATATAATAAACAAAAGGCATAAATCCTAAGATCATTAAGGAACGGGTTGGCTTCTGAAGAAGTTGTGCTGTGATATATGAGACGTAATGGATCAGCAATACAAATACGATCGCTGTGACACAGATACGGACGCTATAGTAAATCCATTGTTGATTTGTCAGCGCAAAAGCTGCGATACCAATCCAATTGCTGATCTGGCAGCAAAGATATGCTATCAAAACGGAAAGAATAGAAATCGCAGCATTATACTTATAATATAATGTAAGAAGTAAAACAAGTGGAATGTGCGTGATCAAAGGATAAAGCTGCTCAGAAAAAGAAGTTCCATATAAGTGGTAAACAAACAGATGAATTGCCCCAGAAACACAGGAAAATAATAACAAAGTGAGATTATTTTTTCGATTTAATCGAATACCAAGAAAAGCCGCAGACGCAAAGACTCCGAATAACAATGTAGTCGCATTATGAACTATATTTAACACACCAATAAACATAATCTACCTCTCTTAAGAATCTTGAAACATCTGTGCAAAATACGCTTCTTTAAAAGCTTTGGAATAAGCTCTGGCAATGGGAATCTTTTTCCCGGATTTTGTAGTGATCTCTGAGGAAGTAAAATGTTCTACATTCATCAAATAAACGAGATAACTACGGTGACATTTGAAAAAACCGTCTTCCAAAGAAAGCTGATCTTCAAAGAAATGAAAGGGATCGACGGATTCTATAGAATTTCCGGAACGCAGGTGAAAATGAACTTTTTTATTCTGTGCCTCGGCATATTCGATTTCATGAAAATAAATTTTTTGATATCCCAAAGCTGTTTTAAGGATCAGATGTTTTGGATCGATTGCAAAAGTCTTAACACATTCATTCAGCGTTTCTTCTAATTTCTCATAAGTGACAGGCTTCAGCAGGTAGCTGTAAGCTTTCACATCATAAGATTCTAACGCAAATTCCGGAGAAGAAGTTAAAAAAATAATCTTCACGGTTTTGTCATATTGCCTGAGTTCACGGGCGGTGTCCATGCCATTTAAAAGAGGCATAAGAATATCTAATAAAATAATATGAAATGGTTCTGCCATATTGGTAGCGATCAGTTCATCCCCATTTTCATAAATGTATAGTTTAGTTGAAATCTGGTTTTCGTCCGACCATTTTAAAACAGCAGATCTGGCTTGTTCTAAAAATAATGGACTATCATCACAGATAGCGATTTTTAGCATGTTTTTTCTCCAATGTAGTATCAATTTAGCTTTTATCTTATTTTAATATAGAATGAAGTCACTTTCAATGAAATCAAGATACAGTTCACACCTTCAAAACGACATTTCACGCAAGATAGAAAAATCGGATGAGTAAACAAGTATAATGAAAAAGAAGTTTATGATCATCTGTTCGGAAACGAAACAAAAATTACAAAGGGGGAGTAATAAATGAAAAAGATGATGAAGAAAATCTGGGCATGTCTATTAGCGTGCACAATGATCGTGACGATGTTACCAGGTTTGATGGTGAACGTAAAGGCAGCAACTTCTTATGAGCTCTGGATTGGTAATACAGAGGTTACGGATGAGAATTTGTCAGGAGTTGGATGGAGTTATGATCCGAGTACAAAGACACTTACGTTGGATGGATTAAATTGTCAGGAATCAAAAGTTGGTGAAGGTGTGATACATTCATACAGAGATTTGAATCTTGTCTTGAAAAATAAGAACGAGATTACAAATTCGGCTTCAGCTTTAAGTGGTAACTGGCAATCTGGTATCCGTGTGAATGGGAAACTTACAATTAGTGGAAGTGGTAGTCTTATTACTACAGGGGGAACAGGTTACACAAGTCATGGAATTACTGTAAACAACCTGATTATAAATAGCGGAACGATTACAGCGATTGGTCAGGAGGCAAACGGAAGTAGTGGAATATATGCAAGGAATGGAGTTACGATCAATGGAGGAAAATTGATCGCAGAGGCAAGTACTTCATCAGGGGGGTCAAGCCGAGGAATCGAATGTAGCGGAACTTTTACTTTAAATGGAGGTAATGTGACAGCAAGCGCTGACGGAGCCACTGAGAATAGTTATGGATTAGAAGCAGGTAGCGCCGCAGAGTTTAATTATGGGACAATTCGTTTAAAAGGAGAAACAGCAGCATATAAAGCTAAGGGGACAAGCTCATCTTCAAAAATCTATAATTTTTCAAAGAAGAAAACAGTGACAGATAGTGATTTTACATTTACTGCACCAAATGATTTGATTTATGATGGAAAAGAAAAGGCAGCGACAGTAACTGGAAAAGATGGAATTACATGTGGTAATATCACTGTAAAATATTACAATGAAAACGGTCAATTAATGACAGAAACACCGAAAGCGTTAGGAACTTACACAGTAAAAGTTGATATTTCTGGAAATGACGAGTATAACGAAACATCTGATATTACAAATTCGAAATGGACATTTACAATTTCTTATGGAACTGCAACAAAGGATATGTATTCTACAATGGGCATTAATGCTAATGGTTGGGCAAAAGGAGCAGTTATAGTTCGTGCAGCAAGTGGTTATACGATTGGAAAAACATCAGATCAGTTTGAAGAAAGTATTGAATTTTCTACAAATGAAACAGAAAGAGTATTTTACATAAAAGATACAAGTACCGGAAAAGTATATAAAGGTTCCATAGACTATAAATTAGATACAAAAGCACCAGTGATCAGTGGAATTGAATCAGAGACAGAATATCAAGATTCTGTAAGATTTACGGTGAGTGATGCAGACAGTGGATTAGCGGATGTAAAAGATGGTGAAACTTCTTTAGGAAATAGCGGTACTTATGAATTAACAACGGATGGAGTACATACGATCACCGCAGTAGATGTCGCAGGAAATAGCACAACAAAAGAAGTAAAAGTGTGTGCAGATCATAAATATTCTAACATTAAATATGAATGGAATGAAGATAACAGCAAATGTAAAGCAAGCGCTGTATGTACTGATTGTGGCAAAAAGGTTAATGAGACAGTTGATGCGAAAGCAAGCATTACAAAACAGCAATCTTGTACAGACGCAGAGATTACAACTTATACAGCAACATTTACAAACAATATATTTGCAACTCAGACAACAGGAAAACAGACCAAAGGAGCTTTAGGTCATACACAAAATGCTGATGATGGAGATTGTACAACAGCGGTTACATGCAAGAGATGTGATTATGTGTTCATCCCTGCCAAAGAACATGATTTTAGTGGAGAATGGAAGAGTGATCAAACAGGTCATTGGAAAGTATGTAAAAATGATGGTTGCACCAAAGTAGATAAGAAAGCGCATACAGCTAATATTACAGAACCAACAGAAAATGAAGATCAGATCTGTACAGAGTGTGGTTGGATCATTGCAAACAAATTAGGGCATCTTCATAAACGTCATCTGGAATATGTAAAAGCAAAAGAAGTAACATGTACAGAAGATGGAAATAAAGCATATTATATTTGTAAGGAAGACAAGAAATGCTTTGCAGATGAGAATGCGACGAATGAGCTTAATGAATCTGATATTGTGATCAAAGCAAGTGGACATGATTATGGAGATCCGATTTATACATGGAGCAACGATCATACGACATGTACTGCAACGATCATTTGTAAAAAATGCAAGGATGTAAAAGAAAAAGAAGAAGTGAAGACGACTTCTAAAGTCACAAAACAGCAATCTGAAAAACAAGCAGAGATTACAACTTACACAGCAACATTTACCAATGAGGCATTTGCGACTCAGACAAAAGAAGTACAGACAAAAGCTGTAGCAAAACCAAAAGCAGATGGAAACAAAATTAACGTAAAAGCTAATAAACTGACATTAAATTCCAAATTCAGTATCAAGACGGGCAAGTCAATCAAAGTAAGCTGGGGTAAAGTAAAAGGTGCAGATGGATATGATGTATATTTATCATACTGTGGCAAGGATAAGATGACTTTTGTGAGATCAACAAAATCTTCATCCGTTACGATCAGCAAGCTTGACAAGAAAAAGATAAATCAGAAAAACAATGTAAAATGCTATGTTGTTGCATACAAGATAGTAAAAGGAAAGAAACAGGAGATTGGAAAAACAAATCTATTCCATGCAGTCGGAAGAAAAAATAAATCTGAGACAGAGCCAAAGAATATCAGATTAAAGAAAACTTCTTATGTATTAGCAACAGGAAAAACAGCAAAAATCAAAGCAAGTATTGTTAAGAAAAATAAGAAACTTCCAGTAATCGCACATACAGAAAAAATAAGATATGCTACATCCAATGCGAAAGTAGCGACAGTATCCAAAGAAGGAAAGATCACAGCAAAGAAAAAAGGAACATGCTATGTATATGTATATGCAATTAACGGATGCGCAAAGAAAGTAAAAGTTACAGTAAAATAATATAGTTTAGTTAAAAAGCTTTCGAAGACTATGATTTTGATAGTTTTCGGAGGCTTTTTTGATAGGAAATCTACAAAGCAGGATTGTTTCTTGACAATCATATATCAATTTTCTGCAAATTTTGATAAAATATAGAAATTTGAGCAAGTAAAAGAAACAACAATGATTGTTGGCATTGATGTTAGCAGTGAAAAGCATAGGATTAAAGGCAGGCCTTACAGAAGCCAGAATGGAGATACAGGATCTGATAGAGGATTATGAACTCCGGACAAAAACCATGGAAAATAAAGTTATAGTTTTTCGTTGCAAAAAATTTGTGCTAAAATAGATATCAGAAAGAAAAATGGAGGACAATAATATGATTTCATTTGCAAGTGACTATATCGCAGGGGCACACTCAGCAATTATGCAAAGATTACTAGAAACAAACATGGAAAACTTAAGTGGATATGGAACGGACCAATATTGTGCACAGGCAAAAAAAAAGATCAAACAGGCATTTCAATGTCCAGATGGAGAGGTCTTTTTCTTAGTCGGAGGCACACAGACAAATCAGGTGATCATCAGTACAATGCTTGCTCCTTATGAAGGTGTGATCGCAGCAAAAACAGGACATGTCAGTGTTCATGAAGCAGGAGCAATTGAATATAGTGGACATAAAGTGATCGAATTAGAAGAAAATGACGGAAAGTTAGCAGCAGAAGATATTAAGAAATGTATCGAAGATTTTTATTCAGACGATAATCACGAACATATGGTATATCCGGGAATGGTTTATATCTCATTTCCTACAGAATATGGAACATTGTATTCGAAACAGGAACTAACAGAGATCTCAAATGTCTGCAGAAACTATGAAATTCCATTATTCATTGATGGGGCGAGATTAGGTTACGGAATTGAAAGTAAAGAAAATGATCTGAGACCAGAAGAAATTGCAGAACTATGTGATGTATTTTATATTGGGGGAACCAAAGTAGGAGCATTATGTGGAGAAGCAGTCGTATTTCCACATCATAATACACCAAAACATTTTGTGACACAGATTAAGCAAAGAGGGGCATTATTAGCGAAGGGAAGATTGTTGGGAATCCAGTTTGATACTCTATTCACAGATCATTTGTATTTTGAGATCAGCAAACATGCGATTGCAATGGCTGAGAGATTAAAAGAAGTCTTTCATAAGAAAGGATATACATTTTTCTTAGAGTCCCCAACGAATCAGCAGTTTATCATCCTTGAGAATGAGAAGATGAAAGAACTGAGCAAGAATGTAGAATTTGGTTTTTGGGAGAAGTATGATGATAACCATACGGTTGTGAGATTTGCAACAAGTTGGTCAACAGATGAAAGTTCGATCGATCAGCTGGAAGAATATTTATAATTAATTTTATTATAGAAGAAATGCAGTTTTGTATGTAGGAAATGCAGAACTGCATTTTTATTTTATAGGAGAATCTTATGAATGAAAAGTAAAAAAAGTTGATGGATAAATATAGAAATGATATAATGAAAATATGGTAGGTTAAAACAATAAAGGCAGGATAGGAAAGGAGTTAACTATGAAGAAATTTTTATCTATGACAGTGTTACTTCTGATCATCGTACTTGCAGGATGTCAGAAGGATCAGACAACAAAGCCAAAGCAGAAGACGAATACAAATGATGCAAAGGTTGTAAAAACAGAGAAACTAGAGACGATGAGCTACGAGGATTTTTACGAGAATCTAAAAGAGGAAGAATTGAACGACTTGGATATCATACAAGTTGCTGATCAGAAAATCACAGCTGTGATAGGTAATTACTTTCTTGTGCTGAATGAGAACAAGAAGAATCATACATATAAGATCAATAAGATCATAGATTTGCATCCATATGGAATGAATTATTATTATAATGAAGAATCAACAATGTTTTATCCATCCAAAGATGGAGAAAAATATCTAATTTATAATGAATGCAGATATAATTCAAAAGATCAAACAATCAATGCTAAAGATGATAAAGAACTTAAGAGTATAGTCATTGATTTAAAGAAAGATGAGGTAACATACCGAAAGGGAAATCATCTGGAAAATTTGAAGAAGAAGGAAGGCGTATCCGAAAATAATTATCCAAAGATAGCAAAATTTTCAAAGGATATGAAGCAGTATGCAAAAAAGAAAAAATATGAGCTGATGACAAACTTCTATTTAAAATCAGGAAAAGACAGATTCTGGGTAATGAAACCATTCTATGAAGAAAATATTTTAGAAGGCAGGATTTTTAGATATCATGAAGGAAAAATACAGTGCGTATTTAAATTTCGGGAACCATAAATATAACGTATCTATTATAAAATGAAAAATGCCATCCATATATTGTAGCTTTGATAAAGAAAAACACAATATATGGATGGCAAAAATAATTGTCGAAAAAACATAAAAAAGCTGTTGACATACTGTATACAGCTATGGTAAGATAGTCAACGTCGCTGAAAGAGCGGCAGGAAAATATAACATCGGAGCTGATCTGGCTTC
>OGZW01003646.1_pt1 | contig 11249 bp, 9 predicted proteins | sample 1577001 | NCBI WGS metagenome assembly OGZW01 (sample SAMEA3541519, study PRJEB24748) | human gut metagenome | biome: human gut; feature: human-associated habitat; material: faeces | place: China | collected 2012
GGCTCCACCCGCGGCGGCGGCGTAGGGCGGCACCACTAAAGCAAAAAGCCTTCCCCCTCGGGGGAAGGTGGCCCGCAGGGCCGGATGAGGGGCGAGCTTGCCCATATTGCCCGTAAACGGGTCATTACGGTAAGTTCCCCCTCATCAGTCGCCTATCGGCGACAGCTTCCCCCCCGGGGGAAGCCTTTTTTGTACTTTTTTATAGCAGAAAAGGAGGCAGCTATGCCAAAATTTGCAGTTATCACCGGTGCAAGCTCCGGAATCGGGGCCGAGTTCGCGCGCCAGCTTTCCGCCCGCGGATATAACCTGCTGCTGGTGGCCCGCCGCGCGGATCGGCTGGAAAAGCTGTCCGACCAGCTGACGACGGTCTGCGAGATCTTCACTGCGGATCTGTCCAAAAAGAGTGAGTGTCTGCGCCTGGTCAAGGCGTTGGAGGGCCGCCGTGTGGATCTGTTCATCAACAACGCGGGCTTTGGCGACTGCGGGCCGTTTTTGCAGACGGAACTGGATAAGGACCTCGATATGCTGTCGGTCAACATCCGGGCGCTGCACATCCTGACGAAGAAAATCGGGCAGCAGCTCTATAAGCAGGGCTTCGGCGCACTGCTGAACGTCGGCTCCTGCGCAGGGCTGATGCCCGCAGGCCCCTACATGGCGACCTACTACGCCACCAAGGCCTACGTTGTCAGCCTGACGAGTGCGCTGGCGCAGGAGCTGCGCGAGGCCCGCAGCCCCGTGTATGTCGGCTGCCTCTGCCCCGGCCCGGTCAACACCGAGTTCAACGCTGTGGCGAACGTGGAGTTTGCGCTGCGGGGCATCACGCCGGAATACTGCGTGCGCTGCGCGCTGGACGGCATGGCCCGCCGCAAAACGGTCATTGTGCCGAACCCCGTGGTTGCCGCCGGCATGACGCTGGGGCGCTTCCTGCCGCGGCCCGTGTATATCAAAATCGCTGCGCACCAGCAGCGGAAAAAGCTGTATAAGAGATAAGAGATAAAAAATGCCCGCTGTCTGTGTCAGACAGCGGGATTCTTTGTAGGGGGCGGGTGCTGCCCACCCATGGTTGTGTGCGGCAGCCGCAAGCCTTCCCGGGCGGATATGGAATCCGTCCCTACGTGTGAGGATCGATGCAGGCGACTGATGGGGGCAGAGCTTGCCATGGCAAGCCGTTTGCGCCTAATCACGGTAACCTGGCCCCTCATCCGGCCTCGGGCGGGACCTCGGCCACATTCCCCCTTGGGGGAAGGCACTTTACAGTTAGTTCAGCGTTTTCCCGAAGAACTCCAGCTCCGGCTTGATGGTATTCATCAGGGCGTCGAACTGGTCGGGGGTCAGGCTCTGGGCACCGTCGCTCTTGGCCTTGGCCGGGTCATTGTGGGTCTCGATCATCAGACCGTCGGCACCGACGGCCACTGCCGCCTGGGCCAGCGCGGGCACCATGAAGGCGATGCCTGCTGCGTGGCTCGGGTCGATGACAACGGGCAGATGGGTCATCTTTTTCAACATAGGAACGGCGGAAATGTCCAGCGTGTTGCGCATGCTCGTCTCAAAGGTACGGATGCCGCGCTCGCACAAAACGACGTTGGGGTTGCCCTCTGCCATGATGTACTCGGCGCTCATGACGAGCTCCTCCAGCGTCGAGGACAGGCCGCGCTTGAGCAGCACAGGCACGTTCAGCTTGCCGACAGCCTTGAGCAGCTCAAAGTTCTGCATGTTGCGCGCACCGATCTGGATCATATCGACTTTGGCGTCAACGAACAGCGGGATGTGCTCGTTGTTCATCAGCTCGGTCACGATGGGCTGGCCCGTGACCTTGCGGGCCTCCTGCAAAAGCTCCAGACCCTCAGCACGCAGACCCTGGAAGCTGTACGGGCTGGTGCGGGGCTTGAACGCGCCGCCGCGCAGGATGCTGGCCCCGGCGGCCTGCACGCGCTGGGCCACGTAGGTGATCTGCTCCTTGCTCTCGACGCTACAGGGACCGCTCATGACGGCGAAGTAGCCGCCGCCGATCTTGTGTCCGCCCACATCGACGATGGTGTCGTCGGGGTGGAATTTGCGGTTGGCCTTTTTGTACGGCTCGGACACGCGGCGGCAGGTCTCGACGACGGGATTTGCCAGCACCCAGCTCTCGGCCAGGGCCTTGGTGTCGCCGATCAGGCCGAGAATGTGGGTGTCGCTGCCAACGGAATCGTTGATCTGGAAGCCCATGCTGTTCAGCTCATTGCAGAAGGCCTGCACCTTGTCAGCGGGGGCGTGCTGTTTTAAAACGATGATCATGATGTGTTCTCCTATCTATTACAACCGTGAATTTTTCTCAATGACGGTATTCTAACACTTTAAAGCGCTAAAGTCAAGCCCCCTTGCGAAAATTGTTGGGGGGATTTATAATAGAAAAAGGGCTTCCCCCTTGGGGGAAGCTGTCCGCGAAGCGGACTGATGAGGGGCGGCCTTGCCAATGCAGCCCGTTCACGGGCAATCACGGAAGCTCTGCCCCTCATCCGGCCCTGCGGGGCCACCTTCCCCCTTGGGGGAAGGCAAAGCGGGGCGGCCGGGCCGGGCATGCCCGGCCCCCACAGCGCTATTAACAATCGAGAAGGGTAACAATATGGCAAAAGAAGCAAAAACCAACGCAATGCGGATGCTGGAGCGTGCAAAGGTCGCCTACACGTCCCACGAATACCCCCACGAGGAGGGCCAGGCCGTGGACGGCGCAAACGTGGCGCGGCTGACCGGGCAGGACCCGGCGCGGGTGTTCAAGACGCTCGTCACGCAGGGCGCGGACCGAAACTACTATGTGTTTGTCGTGCCGGTGCTGGCCGAGCTGGACCTGAAAAAGGCCGCTAAGGCTGCGGGCGTCAAGAGCGTGGCCATGATCCACGTTGCCGACATCAACAAGGTCACGGGCTACATCCGCGGCGGGTGCAGCCCTGTAGGCATGAAAAAGCAGTTTGTGACCGTCTACGACGAGAGCTGCCTTGCACAGCAGACGATGCTCGTCTCGGGTGGGCGCATCGGCACGCAGATCGAATGCGCCCCGGCGGACCTCATCAAGGTCACACGCGGCAGGACGGCGGCCATCACACAGGAGCACGAGGCATGATGCGGCTGGATAAATACCTGGCCGAGCGCACCGGCATGACCCGCAGCGAGAGCCGCAAGGCCGTAACGAAGGGCCGCGTCAGCATCGACGGCGCAGTCTGCCGCAAGGCCGACACCCAGCTGGACGAGCACACCGCCGCCGTGGCGCTGGACGGCGTGCCGCTGGCGGGCGCGTACCGGAAATTTGTGTATATCATGCTCAACAAGCCCGAGGGCGTCGTCAGTGCCAGCCGCGACAAAAAGGACACGACGGTGGTCGATCTGGTCGCTGCGGACTTTCCGCGGCGGGAACTGTTCCCCGCGGGGCGGCTGGACAAGACGAGCACCGGTTTTGTGCTGCTGACTGACGACGGCGCGCTGGCGCATGACATCCTCTCCCCTGCCCACCACGTCGAGAAGCAGTACGTAGTCACGCTGGACACGCCGCTGACCGACGCGATGCGCCGGGGCTTTGCCGCGGGCGTCACGCTGACCGACGGCGAGACGATGGCTCCCGCAGGCGTCGAGCCGCTGACCGACGACGGCCTGACCGTGCAGGTCACGCTGCGGCAGGGCGTTTATCATCAGATCAAGCGGATGTTCGGCGTGTTTGATGCGGGTGTGAACGCCCTGCACCGTGAGAGCATCGGCGGCGTGGCGCTGGACCCCGCGTTAGCGCCCGGCCAGTGGCGTGAGCTGACAGCGGAGGAAGTGGAACGGCTGCAGAACGTAAAGTAATGTAAGGGGGGGAGGAATTTATCCCTCCCGGGATCTGTACCATAGCCGCAGCGGAGCGGTCAAGACCGCTCCCTACAAAGCACCCGTGAATGTCAGTCTGTAGGGAGGGGTCTTGACCCCTCCGTACGCGTTTCCGCATCCGCAAGGCCCCCGGGAGGGATAGATTCATCCCCTATAAACCAACAAAAAGAGGCAGCTTTTGCAGGCTGCCTCTTTGTCATTCATGAGTATACACCGTCTCGCTCGGTTGGAACATCACGGTATACCCCATATCGTTATAATTGGAGAGGATGAGCTCGGTGCCCTCGGTCAGAACGATGTGGTGCAGGGTGTCCTGATAGGTGTCGTCGCCGTAGAGCCAGGCGCTGCAATACATCGTGCGGGTGTTCTCCATCGGCAGGTCAAAGGCAAAGTAGCCGCTGCCCGCCGTGCAGGTCACGTCGTAGACGCCGGGTTCGATGTCCTCGCCCACAAGCAGATACAGGCTGTCCTCGCTGTCGCTGAGGGTATACGAAATATCGCCGGTCACCGGGTTGGGGGCAGTATCGGTGGACAGGTCATCGACCTGCGCGTTGCTGCTGTGGAAATAGAGCGCATTGTTCCCGGTCAGGAACAGCACCGTACCCGCGGGCAGCGGGACGTCGTCCAGCCCCGAATCCGCAGCGTCGTAGGCGGACAGATCCTCATAAATTTCCACACCGCAGGCATCGTTGACAAGGTGCATCTCCATGGACGTGCCGTCCTCGGCGCACTTGATCGTGTAGGTGCCCGCGGGCAGGTCCTGCCCCACGACGTACAGCCCGGCGGGCAGGTCGCCGTCCCAGTCGGTGCCCCCGGCGGATACGAGCGGGCGCAGGTCGTCGTAGGCGTTGCTGTCGGCCTCTATGGCCTGTTCTTCGGAAAATTCGGGAACGGGCTCGGAAACCGAGGAACCGATTTCACGCTTCAGCAGGACCTGCAGCATGGGCAAAATCAAAAACAGCGCCACAACGATGATAAGCCACGCGACATTGGCACTGCGGCTGCGTCTGGAGGGTGCCTCGATGTGGTGCTCCACCCGGGCCGTGCGCACCGCGGGGCGCGGTGCATTGTGGCGGTCTGTGCCGCTCTCATGTACATGGGCAGTGCGTTCCTCGTCGTCGTAGCCTTCCACCTTGGGGCGGTTGCCCGCGGGCCGCACGCGGTGGAGAACATCTTCGCCGTTGACGCAGTGATAGTGGGCACTCTCGCCCCGCAGGGTGTAGCTGTGCTCCGGCGGGATGGGCAAACCACAGTCCTCACACCGGCCATTGACGACCCGTCCGCCGCACAGGCTGCATTTTTGCATAGGGACACCTCCTCTTTTTCCTTTATTATACAGGATAGCGTAGGAAATAGCTAGAGGGGCGGGAAAATAAAAAAGCCTCCCTTGTCAAAGGGAAGCTCAGCTTCAGGCATTTCCTGCCCGTTTTGCAGCCGTCTTTCTGTGCAGCTGCTCGGAAAAAACCGTCATCAATACCAGCATCAGCAGCAGGACAAAGGGATAGAGCCTCATCGTGATATTCTGCGCCAGAACGCCGAAAAGCGGTGAAAGGAGCGTGCTGCCGGTGTAGGCGGCGGCCATCTGCAGGCCGGTCATTGACATGCTGAGATTCTTGCCGAAGTTGGACGGCGTCTCGTGAATGATGCTGGGGTAGATCGGTGCGCAGCCCAGTCCGGCGACCACAAGGCCGACCGGCAGCAGCGCATTGCCGAAGGGCAGCAGGATCAGCACAATACCCACGGCGTTCAGAAGCTGTCCCATGCGGATCATCTGCTGATCGTTGAATTTCATCGTCAAAAAGCCGCTGAAAAACCGTCCGACTGTGATGCCTACGTAAAACAGGCTCGCCCAGCTGGCGGCGGTCATTGCGTCCAGACCGCGGGTCAGGGTGCAGTAACTGGCGGCCCACATACCGGCAATCCCCTCGACACCGCTGTAAAACGCAAAACAGAGCATTACCTCCGGCACACCGGGGACTTTCAGCAGTTCGGAAATCGTGCGGTGTTCCGGGGTAAACTCCTCCCCCGCTCCGGCGTCGGCGGGGGTCTGCCACAGCGGCAGGCTGAACAGCAGCAACGCCGTCAGCACAAACTGCAGAACGGACACTATGCGGTAGCCGTTCTGCCAGGTGCTGCCCGCCAGCGCCCAGCCCATGATGACCGGGCCGCCCGCCGCGCCGATGCCCCACATGCAGTGCAACCAGCTCATGTGGCGGCTTTCGTAGTGCAGGGCCACATAATTGTTCAGCGCGGCGTCGACGCTGCCCGCGCCGAGGCCATACGGGATCGCCCACAGGCAGAGCTGCCAGAACTGGGTGCAGGTGGAAAAACCGAACAGTGCCACAGCGGTTGTGGCGACGCTGAGCGCCGTGACCCTGCCGGTGCCGAGCTTATTGTTGAGCCAGTCGCTGGCCAGGCTGGACACGATGGTCCCGACGGAGATGATCATGGACACGCCGCCCGCCCAGGACACGCCCGCGCCGAGCTGCGGATACATGCTGGGCCACGCCGCGCCCAGCAGCGCGTCCGGCAGGCCAAGGCTGATGAACGCCAGATAGATGACCGGCAAAAGCAAAGATACCATACGAAAATCCTCTTGACTTTCTGTAGTTGTGATATTATGATTATATCATCAAATTGCGGAATATACAGGCACTAATTCCGCAAAATCTCGGTACAATTTCACCAAAAACGGAGGCGAGCAAGAAATGGCACTGTCGCTGTGCAGAACGACCGTGGACGATTCGGCGCGGGAGCTGATGGAGCATGGCACCGCCGCCTTCCCCATCGCCTGTTATCACGACGATTTGCAGGCCGAGCCCGTGCCGTGGCACTGGCACGAGGAATTGGAGGTACTGGTCGTCAGCGAGGGCATGATCTTGGCGACGGCAGGCGGCGAGAAATTCCGCTTGGGAAAGGGCGAGGGGCTGTTCATCAACGCAGGGGTGTTGCACGGCGACTGGCCGCTGAATGCGGGCAGCTGCCGCCTGCACAGCATGGTGTTCCACCCACGGCTGGTGGGCGGCAACCCGGACAGCGTGTTCTGGCAGAAATATCTGCAGCCGCTGCTGACCGACCCCAGCCGTCCCTGCGCCGTGCTGCGCCCCACGGTGGACTGGCAGCACGAGGCCATCGAGGACATGGAGCGGGCGTTCCGCGCGGTGGTGAACGAGATCCCCGGCTACGAGTTCAAGACCCGCGCGGCGCTGTCGGAGATGATCTTCCAGCTGGTCAGCCACGCCCCGGCGGTGCAGGCCATGCCGAAAAAGGCACTGCGCAGCGCCGACCGCATCAAGAAGATGCTGCAATTTATTCAAGAGCATTACGCCGAGGACATCTCGGTCGAGCAGGTCGCGTCCAGCGCGTCCATCAGCCCCAGCGAGTGTCTGCGGTGCTTCCACGATATGATCGGCACGACACCGAATCAGTATCTGCGCGACCAACGCGCCCAGCGCGCGGCGGAGCTGCTGTGCGGCACGGGACTGCGGGTGACGGAAATCGCGATGCAGTGCGGTTTTCAGGACGCGAGCTACTTTGCCCGCGCCTTCCGTCAGGTCTACGGCTGCGGCCCGACGGAGTATCGCAGAAAAGCACGAAGGGAAAAATAAAACTACCGCCGTCAGTTCACTGACGGCGGTAGTTATTTTATCGGGAATTAACCGTTATTCTTGCGGGTCTTGATTTCGTCCACGACTTGGTTGATGAAAGCATCCAGATCCATCGTGGTGGTCTCGCCCTTGCGGTCACGGACGCTGATGTTGTTGGCTTCGACTTCCTTCGCGCCCAAGACCAGCATATACGGCACGCGGTCGACCTGCTGTGCCTGGCGGATCTTGTAGCCGATCTTCTCGTTGGACTCGTCCAGCACAACGCGGACACCGGCGGCCTGCAGCTTGGCGGTGACGTCCTTGGCGTAGTCCAGCGTCTTCTCGCTGACGGGCAGGACCTTGACCTGCGTCGGGGCCAGCCAGGTCGGGAAGCGGCCCTTCGTCTCCTCGATCAGGTAAGCCATGAAGCGGTCCAGAGAGCCCAGGATCGCGCGATGCAGCACGACGGGGGTCTTCTCGCTGCCGTCCTTGTCCACGTAGGTCAGGTGGAACTTGGCGGGCAGGCAGAAGTCCAGCTGGCAGGTGGACAGCGTGTACTCGGCGCCGACGGCGGGCTTGACGTTGACGTCCAGCTTCGGGCCGTAGAAGGCAGCCTCGCCGATCTCCTCGGTGAAGTGGATGCCCAGCTCGGTCAGGACCTCGCGCAGGGCGTTCTCGGCGTGGTTCCACATAGCGTCGTCGTCATGGTACTTCTTCTTGTCGGCGGGGTCGCGCAGGGACAGCACGCAGCGGTAATCCGTGATGTTGAAGTCCTTGTAGACGTCGAAAATCAGCGCGCAGACATTGGCGACCTCGCTCTTGATCTGCTCGGGCGTGCAGAACAGGTGCGCGTCGTTCTGGCAGAAGTGGCGGCCACGCTCGATGCCCTTCAGCGTGCCAGAGGACTCATAGCGGAAGTCGTGGGCGATCTCGCCGATGCGGATGGGCAGCTGACGGTAGCTGTGGGGCTGGTTGGCGTAGATCATCATGTGGTGGGGGCAGTTCATCGGGCGCAGAACATAGCTCTCGCCCTCCATCTCCATGGCGGGGAACATGTTCTCACGGTAGTGATCCCAGTGACCGGAGGTCTTGTACAGGTTCACGGTGCCGATGCAGGGGGTCATGACATGCAGGTAGCCGCGCTCACGCTCCTTGCCCTTGATGTAATCCTCCAGCTGCTGCCAGACGGTGTAGCCGTTGGGCAGGAACATCGGCAGGCCGCGGCCAACGAGGTCGTCGGTCATGAACAGGCGCATCTCCTTGCCGATCTTGCGGTGGTCGCGCTCACGGGCCTCCTGCTGCTGCTTCTCCCAAGCGTCCAGCTCCTCCTGATTGCGGAAGGCAACGCCGTTGATGCGGGTCAGCATCTTGTTCTCTTTGTCGTTCTTCCAGTAAGCACCGGACTGCTGGGTGATCTTGAAGGCCTTGAGTGCCTTGGTGTAGCACAGGTGGGGTCCGATGCACATGTCAACATACTCGCCCTGCTGATAGAAGCTGAACTCGGTCTCGTCAGCGAGGTCGGCAATATGCTCGATCTTGTAATGCTCCTGACGCTCCTCCATCAGCTTGACAGCCTCATCACGCGGCAGAATGAACGGCTTGAGGGGAAGATTTTCCTTGCAGATCTTCTTCATCTCTTTCTCGATGTTGGCCAGATCCTCATCGCTGAGCTTGGTGTCGCCCAGATCAACATCGTAGAAGAAGCCGTTCTCGGTCGCGGGGCCAAAGGCAAAGTCCGCCTGCGGGTAGAGGCGCTTGATGGCCTGAGCCATGATGTGGGCTGCCGTGTGGCGCAGAACATGCAGTTCTTCTTCCTGCGGGCACTCGGCAACGGTGCCGTCCTTGTAGATAATCTTCATGGTTGTACGCTCCTTTTGCATAGCTGCAAACAAAAAATGCTCCATCCCTTACGACATACAAGGGATGAAGCATTGAAAAGCTCCACGGTTCCACCCAAATTGCGCCTTGCTTTAATAAAGGAAAGCGCCGCTCAAGCCGGCTGTAACGGGCCGTACCCGGCGGAGGTTCGCCCCCGCGCTCGGCAGTGGTAAGGCTGCGGGCCGCTGTAAAACCGCTTGCACCACGCGGAAAATCCGCGGCGGTTCTCTCTTGTACAGGACACCGCATCCCGTTTGTCTGCCTCATGGCTTTGTACAGGATGAAGTTAAGTTATTTATAGCACAAGTGCGTTTTGAAGTCAAGAGGGAATTTTTGGATGCTTTGATTTGATTCCCTACATACATACCTCCGCCAGTTTGCACAAAAAACTTTCCGCTCCCCTGCCCTGCCCATATAAAACGCCGAAGTTATTAAATATACATTGACTTTACATATTTATGCAGTTATACTGTATACATCAACCAAGTGAGGGCTTGGGAAGGTACAAACATTTGAGATACATTGAATCGAGGAGATCATCATGAAAAAAATCACTGCTCTGATGCTCAGCTCCGCTATGATGCTGAGCCTGGCCGCCTGCGGCGGTTCCGCTTCCACCGATGCTGTTTCCAGCGAGGCCGTTTCCTCTGAGGCTGCTTCCAGCGAGGCTGTCTCCACTGCTGAGGCTGCACCTGCGGCGCTGACCACCGTCAACGCCGGTAAGCTGACGATGTCCACCAACGCAGCTTTTCCCCCGTATGAGATGACCACCGACAGCGGCGAATTGGAGGGCATCGACATTGATGTTGCTGCCGCTATCGCTGAGAAGCTCGGTCTGGAGCTGCAGGTCGATGACATGGACTTTGATGCAGCCCTGCTGGCCGCCCAGAACGGCAAGAGCGACATGGTCATGGCCGGCGTCACCGTCACCGACGAGCGCCTGAAGGTCATGGACTTCTCCGACACCTACGCCGAGGGCATCCAGTCCATCATCGTCAAGGAGGACTCCACCATTGCCTCTCCCGATGATCTGGCCGATAAGATGATCGGCACCCAGCGCGGCACCACCGGCTACATCTACTGCTCCGATGATTTCGGTGACGATCATGTTACCCCCTATGACGATGGTCTGACCGCTGTGCAGGCCCTGAACAATGGTCAGGTTGACGCCGTCGTCATCGACAACGCTCCCGCCAAGGAGTTCGTGGAGGCCAACCCCGGCCTGAAGATCCTCGACACCGCTTATGCGCAGGAGGATTACGCCATCGGCGTTGCCAAAGGCAACACCCAGCTGCTGGACGCCATCAACGGCGCGCTCGAGGAGCTCAAGGCTGACGGCACCCTGCAGGCCATTGTGGACAAGTACATCAACGCTGAATAAGCGTTTTGTAGCTTACCGAAAGGCACGCCGGAACCCGGCGCGCTTTTCTTTTATTATGCTGTGATTTTTCCCATAAGTATGGTATAATCAGCAATATCATGTAAAATCATTGCCGCTTTGTAGGGGCCGCACATGTGTGGCCCGCAACCCTCCGGCAGGCAGAAGCTTGCCGGAAAGCCACGGGCCGGGCATGCCCGGCCCCTACAGGAGCGGCCCAAAAAGAAAGGTTGTGTTGCGGATGGAGGCGCAGTTTGAAGCGCTCTCGGAGCTGGCCAAAAGCGGCCAGCAGCTGAGCTTCGGCCAGGACTTCTTCGTAAAATTCTACCAGGCATTTTTGTATGCGGACCGGTGGCAGCAGTATATCAAGGGCGTCGGCACGACCCTGCTGGTCACGGCCATTGCGCTGGTGCTGGGCGTTGTGCTGGGCGCCATCGTTGCCATGATCCGCGTGGGCTATGCCCAGCAGAAGCCCCACCACCGCAACCCGATTCTGGGGATTTTCAACGCAGTGGCGCAGGTGTATGTCACAGTCATCCGCGGCACGCCCATGATGGTGCAGCTGCTTA
>OGZW01003650.1_pt1 | contig 11241 bp, 7 predicted proteins | sample 1577001 | NCBI WGS metagenome assembly OGZW01 (sample SAMEA3541519, study PRJEB24748) | human gut metagenome | biome: human gut; feature: human-associated habitat; material: faeces | place: China | collected 2012
GCTGTTCCGTCTGAATGTCAAGCACCTGCTCCAGCGTGCCGTTTTCCGAGAGCAGCAGCGCATCGGAGCGAAAAGGACGGTTCCGTTTCCGGCGTAAGCCGGATGCGGAACCGTCCTTTTCGCTTTGAGGGGACCGGGGGGAATTCGACCCAAAGGGCGGCGAAGCCGTGACCGTTGGGCGAGGTTGCGAGCCTTACGGGCATCGCACGCAGATCGATTACCCCCGGACAGGGTCAAGGGGCGGTAGCCCCTTGCCGCCGGAGGCCTATTTTTTAGCTATGGCAGTGCGAACCGCAGCCCTTGAACTTTTCGTACAGGGCCTTGGGCAGGATGCCCTTGACGGACTTGAGGGCCAGCATACGGCGCATGATGCCGAGCTGGTCTTGAAGGGGAATCTTCTTGGGGCAGACGTCTTCGCAGCCGAGGAGGCCCATGCAGCCGAATACGCCCTGATCGTTGCCGATCACATCGTAGTACTCGTCCTCGGAACGGTTGTCGCGGGGATCGATGTAGAAACGGGCAAGGCGGTTGATGGTCGCCGCGCCGAGGAAGTCCTTGCGCATCCGGGCCGTACCGCAGGCCGCGATGCAGCAGCCGCATTCGATGCAGCGGTTTACTTTGGCTGCCGGATTTTGGGCATCCAAAGGAATCAGCGGAAGCGGTTTGAAATTTTTGATATGGCATTTCGGATCGTCATTGAAAATAACGCCCGGATTCAACAGACTTTTCGGGTCGAACAGGTTTTTGACGGCTTTCATCACCTCATAGGCTGCATCTCCCCATTCGTGGCGTACAAAAGGAGCCATGTTTCTGCCCGTACCGTGTTCTGCTTTCAGCGAGCCGTCGTATTTGTCCGCAACCAGTGTCTTGACATCATTCATCAGGTCTTCGTAGCGTTTCACTTCGGCTTCGCTGCTAAAAGACTGATTGAGGATGAAGTGGTAGTTCCCCTCCAGCGCATGTCCGTATATACAAGCATCCTCGTAGCCGTGACGGGCTATGAGTTGCTGCAATTCGGCGGTTGCTTCGGGCAGGTCCTCGATGTGGAAAGCCACATCTTCGATGAGGCACGTTGTTCCCGGTTTCCGCGTCCCGCCCACGGAAGGGAAGATGCCGGAGCGGATGGCCCAGTACTTCGAATACTCTTCGGGCTTGTCGGTGAAGCATACGGGTGTGTAGGTCTGGAAAGCGGAGAGGCATTGTTCTATTGCACGGATGTTCTGCCGAAGTTCTTCCGTGCTGCGGGCTTTGGTCTCGGTCAGCACGGCGGTCAGTCCGGTTTCGTCTCCCGGTTCTACGCCGGGCAGGGTGGATGAACATATTTCGCCCTTATACTTCAGGAATACGGGGTCGCCTACCGATGCCAGAGATTTCCAGTCCAGCAGCTCTGCTCCTTTTACGGTCCACTCACCATTGCCGTCGGTAAGTTTTTTCATGGCTACCACAGCACGGCAAGCTTCTTTTATGGTCTTGAAGTAGAGCATGGCACTTGCCTTGCAAGGGTAGTCATACTCCGTTTTCATAGTCACTTGTGAGAGGAATGCGAGTGTTCCCTCCGAACCCACCATAAGATGGGCAATGATATCGAACGGATCGTCGAAGCGGACAAAAGGGAGCAGGTTCAGACCGGTTACATTCTTTATGGAATATTTGTAGCGGATACGTTCCGCCAGTTTCCCGTCGGCACGCACTTCATCGCGGAGCGTGCAGATGCGCCGGATGAAATCGCGGTGTGTCACTTCGAATGCGGCGCGGCTTACGCTGTCGCCGGTGTCGAGTACCGTTCCGTCAGCCAGTACGATGCGGGCGGAGAGAAGCACCTTGTCGCTGTTGGCATGCGTACCGCAGTTCATGCCCGAAGCGTTGTTCATGACGATACCACCCACCATGGCGCTTTTTACGGAGGCAGGGTCGGGAGCGAATTTCCGTCCGAAAGGGGCCAGCAATTCATTGACCCGTTGTCCGATGATACCGGGCTGCAGGGTGATTTCTTCGTGGTCGGGAGATATGCTGTAGCCTTCCCAATGTTTGCCGGCTACAATAAGTATGGAGTCACTGATGGCTTGTCCGGATAAGCTGGTTCCTGCTGCCCGGAAAGTGACGGGCAGGTTGTGGCTGCCGGCAAGTTTCAGCAGCCGGGAGATTTCCTCTTCTCCTTCCGAACGGATTACGATTTGCGGGATGAGGCGGTAGAAACCTGCATCTGTTCCCCAAGCCAGCCGACGGAGTTCGTCGGTGTAAATCCTTTCCTGCGGAATGAATTGTCTCGCTTCCTGCAGGAAAGCCATGTAGTTACTCTTTTCCATAATGTATAGATCTTTTTACTCCTGTGCTTCTTCCCGCAATCCTTGTCGCAATAACTTGTGAAAGAACTTTATAGGGAAGCACATTCAATATACAACCGAATGATATTCAGTATGCGACTTACCGTTTTTTATATTTGTCAAATTATTTATATAAATAATACTGCTTCGACAGTTTACGGAACTCCTCGACATCTTTGTACCAATAGTCGCGGATGTCTTCCCAACGGTTGCGCTTGCTGAAGCGTTCGCGTATCTGTTTTGAGCCGCTTACCTTGTCGAACATGGCGAAACGGCCTTTATCCGCATGGTCAAATACGGCACGGTCGGGATAGAGCGCGGCTACTTCCTGCATTACGAGGAACTGTATCTCGCTTAGCGGTGCTTTGCCGAAATCCATGATGTGCACTTGCACGCCCTGCAGCAACTCTCCTTTACCTACGGAGTAGAACGGTTTCAGGTACATCGGTCGGAAGACGATACCCGGTACGTTCAGCCCGTTCAGGTTTCTGGCAAGCTTCTCGGCTTCCACCCACGGGGCAGCGAACATCTGGAACGGAATCGTGTAACCTACTCCGATAGACATATAGCCCAACTCTCCCAAAATGCCGCTCACGGGATAGAAAAATGCGGAGTGCGGGTGCGGAATGTGCGGAGAAGAAGGAACCCATTGCAATCCGGTCTGTGTATAGTCCATCTTGCGCTTCCAGCCTTTCATCTTTACAACCTGCAATTTGCATTGCTTGCCGTCTTTCAGCATCTTTTCCCCATTCAGCATGAAAGCCAGCTCACCGCAAGTGAGTCCGTAAAGGTACGGAATTTTAAATTGGCTGACAAAGGAAATGCAGTCATCTTCCGTCAGATTACCCTCTATCTTCAATCCGCCTACGGGATTGGGGCGATCCAGTACGATAAATTCCTTGTTGTTCTCGGCAGCGGCTTCCATGGCAAGTCCCATGGTACTGATGTAGGTGAATGAGCGGCAGCCGATGTCCTGAATGTCGTATACCAGTACGTCAATGTCCTTCAGCATCTCCGGAGTCGCTTTGCGTGTCTTGCCGTAGAGGGAATAGACGGGCAGTCCGGTTGAGGCATCCTTGATGTCCGTTACGTGATCGCCGGCATGTACATCACCGCGTACGCCATGTTCCGGACCGTAGAGTGCCACGAGATTCACGTTCGGCGCTTCGTGCAGAATATCGATGGTGGATTTCATGTGATTATCTACTCCCGTAGGATTGGTAATCAGTCCCACACGTTTACCTTCCAGGCATTTGAAGTTTTGTTCTTTCAGCACTTCGATGCCGGTCTTTATTTTTATTTTCTGTGCGTATGCCACGCAGCAAAGGGTGCAGAGGATACAGAGAACGAGATGTTTTTTCATAATGGGTATCTTTATGGTTCGTTTATCAATCTTTTATTTCTTGCCGTATTCGGGGTCTATCCGCCTGTCGGCAAAGACGGTGACTATCACGGTGGCAATGCAGCATGCGATTACCATCCAGAAGAAGTTGGTATAGCCGATAGCTTCCTGAATGTAACCGGCAAACATGCCCGGAATCATCATGCTCAGCGCCATGAATGCGGTGCAGATGGCATAGTGTGATGTCTTGAACTCGCCTTCGGAGAAATACATCATATAGAGCATATAGGCTGTGAAACCGAAGCCGTAGCCGAACTGTTCGATAGCAATCGCCGTTGATATGGCAAACAGGTTTTCGGGCTGGCAAATGGCCAGGTAGACAAAAGTCAGGCAGGGAAGTGTCATACATGCCGCCATCCACCAGATGGATTTCTTCAATCCGATGCGCGATGCGAATATGCCGCCGAGAATACCGCCCAATGTGAGGAATATCACACCGATAGTGCCGTATACGATGCCTACTTCCGCCGTGGAAAGCCCTAAGCCTCCCGCCTCTTTACCGGCAACGAGGAAAGGCATGCACATCTTGATGAGGAATGCCTCGGGCAGGCGGTAGAGCAGCATGAATACAATGGCAAGCAGTACACCCGGTTTGGTAAAATAGGTGGCGAAAGTGCGTCCGAACTCCTTGAAAATAGCCTTGGCACCGGCTGTTCCCGGGGCCAAGACCGATTTGTCGGAAGACGGTTTGGGTATCATGAAAAGGTGATAAAAACTTACTGCACTGAACATAACGGCCGTAACCAGCATCGTGATAGTCCACGACAGCGGAATGTTGTCGTATTTCAGTTCGATGGCACCGGCAATGGCTACGAGCACTCCTTGTCCGAAGATAGACGCAAGGCGGTAGAAAGTGCTTCGGATACCGACAAACTCAGCCTGCTCGCCCGATTTCAATGCCAGCATATAGAACCCGTCTGCGGCAATATCGTGTGTGGCGGAAGCGAATGCCGTGATGATAAACAGTATCAAGGTTACGGTGAACATACTGATAGGAGTCGTGCCTGCTGCCATGGTTGCTTCGTCCGGATGCGGAATGGTCAGGGTCAGCAGGATGAAAGCTATCGACATAAGAATCTGCATGGAAACTACCCACCATCTTTTGGTTCTGATAATGTCTACAAACGGGCTCCAGAAAGGTTTGATAGTCCATGGCAGATACAGCAGGCTGGTAAATAGCGCCATGTCTCCATTGGGTACACCCATCTTGGCAAACATCAGTACGGAGATGTTGTTCACGATAAAGTAGGGGATACCCTGTGCGAAATATAAGGTAGGGACCCATGTCCAGGGGGATATTTTCTTGATATTGTTCATTCTGTCAATTGTTTTTCTGTTATAGGATTAGTCATATAGTTGGTCGATACTGGCGCCGATGTAGTAATGCAGCAATATCTCATCGTATTTGTATCCTTGTTCTCCCATTACGGCAGCACCTATCTGGCAGAGACCTGCGCCATGTCCCCATCCGGCTCCGGTGAGGATGAAACGCCCGGGGATGCCAGCCTCCGACACTTCTGCGCGGTCTACGACAAAGGCGGAGCTGTAAAGGTGTGAAGGAGAAAGCGTCCGGCGGATTTCCAGTTCTTTCCCGATAGTCAGCGTCTTCTTCGTACCTACGATTTTCAGTTTCCAAAGGCGTCCGGAGGTGCCGCGGGCCACGGGAACAAGGTCGATTATCTGCCCGTAGTCTATGCCGGAGCGTTTCAGTATGAGGGCAGAGAGTTCGTCTTGAGTATATTCTACTTTCCAACGGTAGAAATCGGTGGTTTCCTGGTCGTAATTGTTGAGAACCTGTGACAGGATTTTCTTATCCGTGGTATTGCAGAATGCTTCGGGAGAAGTACGTATCCAGCGGTCGGCTTCGGACTCCTGAGTCAGGTCGGGCAGTTCGGGAGCAGTCTTTTCATTTCCTGTCAGATAATCGCGCTGTTTGGCAAGATAGGGATATTTGATATCTTCCCAGCAATACTGGAACTCTTCGAATGCTCCGCCGCAGCATTTGGAGAAGCGGGCATCGCATATTTTGCCTTCTGAGATAAGTACCTGTCCGCGGGTGGCGGCTATCGCCTGGCGGACTATATCGGTGGAAGCGCGCGTTATCCCCTGATAGCGCTGGCAGTGGTCATCCGCACATACGTCGAAATGGGTATGGGAGTCGCGCTCATACCATTTCAATTGACAGTCGGCAGTTGACAGTTGGCAATTGGCTGCGTTGTCTTGGTTTGCGTTTTTATTCCGCATGGTATCATTACCAACAGGCAGTTGTAATTTGTCAGTTTGCAAACCGGAAAGGTTTGCAAGCAGCCAGCTGCGCGAGATAACTGCATGTGCCTTCAGCAGTTCCAGAGAAGCGGTTGCACTCATCTCGCTGGAGATGACGCTGGTCAGGTAATCCTCCACGCGGATGACATTGATACCAGTCAGCTTGCCGTTTTCTACGATAATCTTTAAAGAACCCTGGAAGCGTTGGTCTTCTTTGCGTTCCCAGTGGAAGTTTATCCCGATAGTCACATCCAGCAACTCGAATGACGCAACGGATTCTTGCAGGGGTTCAAACATTAGTTCGTCATATTGCCTGCCGTTCCAAAGGATCTTACCTTCGTCGTAGGTAACAGTCTGCTTGCCGTTGACTTCCTTGCCGGATACGTGGTAGGGGGCAAGCAGGATAAATTCTATCTGTGGCTCGAATAGGATGCCGACTTCTACTTTGGGTTCTTTCATACTTGTTTATTTAAAGGGATGACGGATATTACAGTTGTTCCTGGATGCGTTTCCGCACCTTTTGAAAATCTGCGGGAGAAAGGCATACTTCACTCAATATCTGTGCGATGTCTTTTGCCGTTATTTTGATGAAATCTTTCTCGACGGGGGTGATGAATACTCCGCCTAAGTCTACGGAGGCAGGACTGCTCAGCAGGTTGGCGTCGCCTTCGGCCGTATAACATGCCGGACGATGCTTGGCACGAGGAAAGACAAATACAATCCATTTGTTGTCTTCGTACATTACAAGGACATTCATCATCGGTTCGTCTTCACCGGGCTGTATGTCCAGTGAGTGATAAACGGTGTCGAACAGCTTAATAGCCGTCTTGCGGTCGGCAGATTCGATGACGAGCGTAGTGCGCGGGGCATCGTTCAGCCACCATAGGGTGGCCTGACCGTAGTCGGCTACTTTGCCTGCTACCTGTCTACGCCAGTCTTGTTCAATAGGCATGAAGCCTTTGTTGCCGGCCTGGAAGTGGGCGTGGTCGGGAGCGGAAGCGCCGCACTTGGGACCATTGTAAAAAATGGTGTAGTCGGTCAGTTGCCGTGCCAGGTCCAGCATATCCCCGAAGCGGGGAGCTATGCGCTGGGCGACATGTGCGGTTTCCGGTACTGTCAGATGACGGGGGAATATGGGAAACGGGTTGACCAATATGTTGTAGTGCCCTTCGAACGGGATGCCTTTTTGCACTGCCGGCAAGTTGGCGGGACAGAGAAAGCATTTACGTTCCTTAATGGACTTTGCATCTACTTTGGCTCCGGAAGATACGATGCGTGCCGGATTGAACTGTACTTTATAAAGGGTGCCGTTTACATTCAGTTCTTTCACCTGCACTTCGGAAAGGGCGGCGTAGTTATTACGCGCCGTTTCCCAGGAAGCAAGCTGCTCGGTTAGAAGATTGTGTATGGTTTGATTCATAGGTCATTTGCCGTTTTTCTTGTTCATAGCAATGCGTGCCTGCAACTCCCACGTGCGGATACGGTCTTTGTAAAGGTTGTGCCCGTTCATCTTGACGATGTCCAATGAGGCATCCGAGTTGTCGTCCCAGCGGCGGCAGTTGTAAACAACGTCATAGACACGGCCTATTTGGTATTGGCGGGAGAAATTCAGTCCAAGGGCATAGTCTTCGCCATAGCTCGTATTGGGCACTTTTACTTCGCGCAGTACCGGAGTATAGAATGCGCGCGGTGCACCCAGACCGTTAATACGGAGGGCATTGTTACGCCCGTTGTCCGGTGTCCACTCCTTGTGATCGATGATGCCCGGAGCAATCATGTTCATGTTGAAGTCCGTCATCATGTAAGTACCTACTACCATGGCGCAGTTCTGTTCGTAGAAAGCACGTACCATAGTGGCCAATGTATTTTCATCGGCATATACATCGTCGCTGTCCAATTGTACGGCAAACTTGCCGCATTTGGGGTGATGTACGCCCATGTTCCAGCAACCGCCGATGCCGAGGTCGTTGCGTTCGGGGATGATATGGATGAGGCGCTCGTCATTCTTAAACTCGTCGATGGCTTCTGTCGTTCCGTCGGTAGAGTGGTTGTCGATGATGATAAGATTGAACTTGAAGTCTGCCTTCTGGTCCAGTACGGAACGGATAGCATCGCGGATGGTGCGTATACGGTTGCGTACGGGGATGATAACGGATGCCTCGTATTCGAAATTTCCGGCAGAGAACTCAATCTGCTTGAACTCCGGTTTCAGGTAGCCACCGATTTCTTTCAGATGTTCCGTGCATGCCGCTTCCATTTCAATCTGACGGTTACGGTTCTTCGGGTCGACGTAATCGAATATCTTTTCGCCGCTCTTACGTGTATCGTTTTCCACTTCACTGTACAGATATTCATTGATATGCACGAGGTCTGCCTTTTGGCTCAGCTTCAGTCGTAAGTCGTAAAGGCCGGCAAAGTTATAATCGCACTTCATGCGGCAGGCTGCCTCTTTTAGCTTTGAAGTATTGAAAAGGAGTACCGAGCCGAAATTGAAATCGTCTCTCAGCGAGCCGAACTGATAGTCGATGACAGGAGCATTCGTCTGCTTGCCGTCGGCTATCTGGTAATGGTCGGCATAGACCATTCCTGCATCCGAATCTTCTGCAATGTGCATCATGCGTTCCAAAGCGAACATACCCAGTTCAAGAGTCGTTTCTTTGGTGTATAGCAATGTATATTCAGCATCGGTTTTTTCGGCAATGGTTTTCATGGCAGTGCTGCTGTAGGGCATGTCTACGGATAAAATCTCACAGCCGGGCAATGGTTCGAGCATAGGGTCTGTCGTTACTAAACGGATGTTGCCGATAAGACCTGTAGCCTGTAATCCTTGTACTGTCTTTTCAGCCTGTTCTTTTCCTGCAAAAGGAATAAAGCAATCAATCTTCTTCATATCTGTAAGGTATTATTTTAAAATTTTCATTTTTTTATTTTAAACTTCAGCATTCCGGTTTCTCCACTTGTAGCGGTAAACAGCACCCGGTTGTTGTCGAGCGGTACCACTGTGCTTATGAGCGAATTGCCTGTTTTGTGTTTCCACAGCACTTTGCCAGTCGCGGCTTCCAGCGCGAAGATAAGTCCTTCTTTGGTACTTCCGAATACGACTCCGTTTTTTTCTACCTGCATGGAAGGAGCATGCTCGTAGCCGAAGCCTACATTGGATGCCCACAGTTTGTGCGGTTGGTTACTTTTGGTGGAGTAACATACGATACTGTCGTTCATGGTCTTGCTGTAAATACGTTCTTTGTCTTCGGACAGTCCTATTGTCTCACGTACCATGGATTGGAAGGTACGCCATACAGTATTGCCCGTTTCTATGTCAATGGCGGTCATGGCACGTTGCGGGTCGGTAATGAATACCTTCCCATCGGCTGCCACCGGCCATACGGCGGCAGGGGAGAAGTGCATGCGCGTCAGTCCGCCTGTCCATTTCCATAATTCCTTGCCGTCTGCTTTATTTAAAGCGTATAAGGTATTGTCCCATGCGCCGAAGATAACTTTATTGTCCGTTACCAAAGGTTTGGTCTCGATGTAGCCTCTTACGCCTGCAAAAGCCCATTTCACCTCTCCGGTACGGATGTTTACGGCACGGAAAGTGTGGTCGCTGGCACCGATATAGGCAATTCCGTTCTCTATTGTCACTGCTCCCAATACAGGTTCGGCAGCTTCTACTGTCCATAACAGATTACCGTTTTGGGCATCCAGACCATATATCTTACAATCGGCGGAACCGAATACGACAATTCCTTCGCTTACGGCAGGTGTTCCGACAATCCTTTTTCCGGATTGGAAACTCCATAGTTTCTTGCCGTTTTTAAGGGCATAGGCAGTGAGGCGTCCCAGATCGTCGCCAACGAATACTTTGTCTTTTTCCACTGCCGGTGAACAGTAGATGCCGGCTCCGGTTTGCACTATCCATTGCTCTTGTACTTGTGCATACTCTTTGTTTACGGAGAAGTCGGGATATTTTTCGGCTTTCCCATTACGGTCATAGTATGAATCCGTCAGCGAGAATGCGGCCCATTGTCTTTTCGGTTCTCCGATGCGTTGTGTATAAACGAGGATGGAATCTTCTGTAATCTCATAAATGCCGTAGCCCGGCTTTTCATCCTTGTCGCGCAGGTTGCTGCGCATCAAGATACCCGGAATGCCGTCATAGCGCAAGTCACGGTTGCGGTGGTAGTGCCCGCCTATAAACAGGCGTATGTTGTATGGTCGCACGGCATCCGTCACTTCATACCAGTTGTCCACATCGCCTTCCGTCATCGGATAGTGGGTAACAAGTATTACAGGTTTGTCCGGCCGGGAATTGCCGGCATTGTACCACTCCATCGTTTCCGTCATCCAGCGGATATCCTGAGGGACGACATGGCCGTATGCCATACGCATCAGCGGGCCTGAATTAAAACCGAGGAACAAAAAGCCTTTGTGTTCGAATTCAAACCGTTCGCCGCCGAATATCTCTCCGAAGGCAGTACAGCCGGAATCGCTCCATTTGGTTTCATGGTTACCCAGTGCTACATAGTATTTCACTTTCAGCAGGTCGAGGCATGATTTTACTTTTTCCATGGTGGTGCGGTCGCCCTCTTCGGCAATGTCTCCTGTCACCAATACGAAATCGATGCTGTCGGTTGCATTAATTTGTGCAATGGAACGCAATAAATCTTCCGTAGGATTGGGGTTGTTCGGACTTAAGTGGATGTCCGTCAGTTGTGCGAAGCGGAACACGGCCTGCTGTGCCTGCACCATAAACGGTAGCAGGCAGGCAAACAGGACGCTGGTGAATAGTCTTCGGTTCATAAATGATGATTGGTTTTATAAATTATTCTTTATTTCTTGGTACTGCTGTTGAAAAATGTCAGAATAGCGTCCATCAGAGATGCTCTTTCTTCTGCCGTACGAAGCGATTCGAAAGGGAATCCTAAGACGCATGTCTTATATTCGCCCTGATAGGCAATTCCGGCACTCAGGTTATTCTCCGAATAGCGCATTATGGTATACGCTTCTTTCGTAGCAGGCTCGATGGCGTCAGGGGACTCCACTGCGTAAGAATCCGAATTAAGCTCATTATGATAAGTATAGTTTCCCGAAAGAGAAGGGAAAGGGGAAGCTACGCACTTCGCTTTACCCATTGTGGCGGCTTGCCCTGTACGCCACTTATATTTCAGAACTTCCGTAGCAAATTTCTTGTCTTCTTCATTGGCGGGAATCAGGCGGTTATCCCATAAGTCGGTTCCTACATAGGCGCCTGAT
>OGZW01003656.1_pt1 | contig 11230 bp, 11 predicted proteins | sample 1577001 | NCBI WGS metagenome assembly OGZW01 (sample SAMEA3541519, study PRJEB24748) | human gut metagenome | biome: human gut; feature: human-associated habitat; material: faeces | place: China | collected 2012
AATGTTCATGGCACTGGCGGTAGCTCTCACCGGAGTCAGTATGGTGGTGGCAGCACTGCGCCGTCTTCGGCGCAGGCGCTTTTTCTACAGCTTGATCGATTCGGGGAATGCCTCTTCTCTCAGGATGCCCCACATCTTATCGATATAGGAAAGCGTGTAAAAATTCTCGTAGTAGTGGTAGGAAAATGCACCTTTCAGCGTCATTTCGTATGTACCGTCATGCTCTGTGACAAGGCCGAGGCGTTTTGCAAGCCAAAGCTCCATCCCGTACATTTTCTTGAGCGGCACGCCGAAGAAGGCTTCAAAGTCATCGGCGTTCACCCTTGTGCTGTACGCCGTCCAGAACAGCCAGTAGATCATTCGCTGCCGCCTCGTAAAGCGGAGCGTCAGCGAAGTCGCAAGGCTGCCCGAGCCGATCCTCTCGCAGTAGGAATCTACATCGAAGGTGTTGATCTTGAACTGCTCTTTGAAAAGGCTCGTGGCCGAGCAGCCGAAACCGAGGAAGTTATCCCGGGTCATGGACGAGTAGCTCGCGTTCGGCTCGTTCGAGAAGGTCCAGATGGAACTGCGCGGATAGCCCCGGCTCATGCAGTAGCGCGTGATGGCGTCCAGCAGTTCCCGCTTTTCTCTTTTGGGCATTGCCGCAACAGGGCTGTCCGTAAAAGTAAAGTCGATAAAGGGATAGATGGCGACGTGATTCGCCCCCAGTGAGAAGGCCGCGTCGATGTCGGCGCGCAAGTCCTCGTAGGTCTGCCCCGGCAGGGCGAAGATGAAGTCCATCGAGACTGTTTCAAAGGGGACCGCCGCGAGGGCCGCCGCCATCGCCGCGGTATCGACCCCCTTCCTGCCAAGGATCTTTTGGTACTTATCCGAAAAAGACTGAATGCCGATGCTGATTTTCGTCACGCCCGCTTCCTTCAGCGTTTGCAGCACCTCGACCGTCACATTGTCGGGGTGAAGCTCAAGGCCGATCCCCTCGGTGATGATGAAGTGTTCGCCGAGCGCGTCTACGATCTCCTTGATGCGATTTACCGCAAGCGCAGGCGTTCCGCCGCCGAAATACAGGCTGGTCGCCTTTTTCCGCCCCGGATACTGCCCGCCGACAAGGTGTATTTCCTGGATCAGAGAATCAATATACCGCTTGCATAGCTCCGCGGAATAGCGCACCTTGCAGTAAGGGCAGAAGTTGCAGATGCTCTTGCAGAAGGGGATATGGACATAAAGCCCCAGGCTCTCGCACTCCGCAAACGGCAGCGCCTGATCATATTCCTTTCTAAAGGTGAAAGGCCGCACGCTCCGCGTGAGCCACATTCTTGTTAAGCTCGTAAAGAAGTGCATGGCTCGCTCCTAAATGTACTTTAAGTAAGTGCGGAGCATCTCGAAGATGATCCTGGGATTGCCGCGGAATAAAAGCGTATATTCCGCAACAAAAAAGTATCCGCACTGCTCGCAGAGGCCGGGCACGTCGATGCAGCGCCCGCAGATGGATATCTTTCCGTCCTCCATCACGACGCACTGGTGGCAGGGCGTCGGAAAGCAGTTCTCGATGAGATAGGGGAATGCGCTTTTCAGGTTAAAGACCGGCGCGCCCTCTTTCATCATCTGCGCGATCACATCGCAGCAGGCGGCCTTTTCTTCTTTGCTCAAGGCAAGCTCCCTCGTGTCGGGGTACGGTGTATGGAAATTAAAGGACACCGCCCGCACATTTTTCGTGTCGCGCGCGGCGATACACACATCGCGCACATGGTCCTTATTGATCTGGTTGATCGCCATGTAGAAGCAGATGTTGTCCGCACTCGCGCTCGCGATGTTCTGCATGATGGTGTCGTAGGTATCGCCGCGGATCGCATTGTGGCGCTCCCTGTCGCCGTCCAGACTCAAAAGGATCAGGTCCGCCTCCGGAAGATCGATGGGAAGCGTGCCGTTCGTTACGACATTCACAATGAGAAAGCCCATGGTCTTCGCTTCGATGACCAGCTCTCTCAGCGTGCGCTCGCCGTCGCGCCAGAGGAAGGTCTCGCCGCCGCAGAAGAAGAGGATACGCACGCCCATATCGTAGAGCTGCTGCATCTCCCGGCGGATCTTATGATAGGGGTGGACGATCGCCGTGATGTTATTGACCGAGCAGTGCTTGCAGTGCAGGTTGCATTTGTCAGTCAAGATCACCGTTCCGAGGATCGGCTCTTTTTTCCGCAGCAGGATCGTTTTTACGCCGAAGGCGGCAAAGTGCAGAAACGAGGATGTCTTCATGGTGTTCCTCCGTAAATATTATCGCGCGAGCGCTTCTTCGCCGCGGTGCAGCGCGTTCCAGTCGTCGATGAACTCGTCCGTGCTCCAGTCGATGTCGTTATTCTCGGGATGCTCGATGCAGCCGTCGGATGTTTCGGCGATTTTGGCCGCCTCATCGCGTGTCAGGGACGAAAGGTAGCGTATGCGGATCTCGTCGATCAGCTCCCAGTAGGCGGCGCGGGCAAAGGAATCGAGATCCGCGGGCTTGATCCCGAGAAGGCCAGCGATCGCCTCCTGCTCGCGCGCGTCGCAGCGGTCCTGAATGGCTTCGAAAATATCGTCCGCGTCGCCGCCGTACCGGCTCAGCAGGCCGATGAGGTTCGATTCGGGAAAAAGTTCCGCAAAGCGGGCGGAAACAGTCTTCTTGCTCATAAAAAGTTCTCCTTGTCGAGGCATTGTGTTGACCATAGTGTCACACAACAGCGTTCAAAAGTCAACACAGATGCATTCTTCTCTCGACGGGCGCTTTCCTGCTATACTGAGGACAAGAAACAAGCAGGAGAAAGGACTTGCCGCCATGAACTACACTTCCGCCGAAGCAAATAAGCTCTTGAAGAAACTCAACGACGAATATACCGCGCTGCTTGACAAGGAAACCCGCAGTCGCGACTTTCGCGCCGCGATGGGCGAGGACGTTGCGTCCGTGCGCCCCGCCTACGATTACGTCGAGACGCAGGCACGCCTTGCAGCGCTCGAAGAGAAGATTCGCCGCCTCAAGCACGCGATCAACTGCTTCAATACGACGCATTTTATCGACGGCTTTGACATGACCATCGATGAGATGCTGGTCTATATCCCGCAGCTCACAAGGCGCAAGAATAAGCTCCTTGAGATGAAAAGCAGACTTCCCAAGGAGCGCGTCGATGAGCAGTACGGCCGGCAGTCGAACATCATCGACTACCGCTACGCGAACTACGACATCGCTCTCGTAGAGGCGGACTATGAGAAGATCGCCGATAAACTCTCCCGCGCGCAGCTCGCGCTTGACGCGGTGAACGGTCGGGAGACCTTTGAGCTTAGCGAATGAATTCTTTCCGTCGTCTCCATACGAATGCCGGACTATTTTAATAACAGAGTCACGATCTCCGTAAGTGTTTATTGGAACGGTTGGTTCTCAAGCACATTCAGGCGGTTATGGGGTATATCCTGCGGCACGAGGATTATTTCCGCACGATCATGGAGGAACAGCTCCGCGTGGAAAGCTGTGAACAAATCCGCATCCGCAGAAAGCGGCTGGAAAGCAACGAGCGGTGCATTGCCGAGCTGAAAAGGCTGTTCATCAAGATTTATGAGGACAACGCCAGCGGGCGGTTAACAGATGAACGCTATGATATGCTGAGCCAGACCTATGAAGCGGAGCAGAAGCAGTTGGAAGCGGAAGCGATCACCTTGCAGCAGGAGATTGAAGTACAGGAACGACAGAACGAAAATATTGAAAAGTTCATTCAGAAAGCGCACAAGTATGTCGGTATTGAAGAACTGGACGGCTATGCATTGCGTGAGCTGGTATCCGCCATCTATGTGGACGCACCGGACAAGTCCAGCGGCAAACGGGTGCAGCACATCCACATCAAGTACGACGGGCTGGGCTTTATCCCCCTGAATGAGCTCATGAAAAAGGAAACGGCGTGACCGAAGTCACGCCGCCCCTTGAAAACACAAGGTTTCACCATTTTTTGATTTTACTGTTTTACGACCACCCGCCATTTGGGTGCCTGCTTCTTTTTATGTCAGGATCTCACTGATAGTTGCTCACGAGGAACAACGGCTTGATGACCACGACCTCGTCGTATTCCTCCTGCTCGACCTGCACATCGGCGGTAAGCGCCTTGAGATCGGACTTGAGCACGTCCATCGCCTCCGCAATGCTCTGGGCGCGGCCCTCGCGCAGGATGCGGATCATGCGCCTTGCCACGATGGGATGCGCATAGCGCGCGGGCAGCGGGAAATCCTTGGGCAGGATGTTTTCCATCGCATCGACCGCCTGCGTCCACGCGCGCTCGACCGCGCTGCGGTTGTTTTTCGCCGTGGGCAGCACGTGCGCGCCGGAGAAGAAGAACACCGCCGCAAAACCGAAGAGTGCAAAGTACACACCGAAGTCGCCGCCGCTGCGCCAGGAAATGATACCATAGATGAGCGATGCCGCGCCCGCCAGCACGATGGCCAGCGCCACCCAGCGGTAGGCGGGATTGGTGCGCTCATTGACGCGCTTGGCCTTGGCCGCGAGCGCGAGCGTCTTGGTCATTTCGGGGTAGCCGGAGAGGAAGGTCTCCGCCTGCTCGAGCGTTTCGCGGGCAGAGAGCGCCTGCGGTGAAAGCTCCTTGCAATAGCGCTTGGCCTCCTGCTCCGCTTTGGCCTGCAAGCGCTGCTCGCCGCCTACGCTGAGCGTCGGGATCTCGGGATGCGCAGCACTGATACAGGCGAGCATCTCGTCCACGTCCTCCTCGCGCTTGAAGGTGCACTGCTTTTCCTGCCCGTTGTCATACTGCACAACGAGATAGGGGATCGAGCCGAACACGCCCTGCCCGGAAAAGCCGCCTTTGCTCAGCGCCACGCGCTTGAAGACGCGCTGCACCGAGGAAAGCGCGACATAGCAGCGCCGGTCGATCAGGAAGCTATTGAGATACAGCGCCTTTTCCCCTACGCCGCAGGGTCCGAAGCGCTTGCAGGACTTTTTGTCCGCAGCGAGTTCGCTTGCTTCAATGCTCGTCTCGCCAAGGCGCACGGGTGCAAACATCATAACGGTACCTCCCGAAATTTGAAAAAAGCGGTGGGAGTACATTCTCCCACCGCTCTACGATTTGGTTTACTTGTGCAGCGTCTCGTAGTGAGGCTGGGTGTGGCGCTTCTTGATGGTGTACAGGAAGATGCCAAGGAACAGGGCGGCAGCGATGATGCCGATGGGGTAAGCGACAGCGGTGTTGTACACGGTCGCGCCTTCGGCGGTCTTGTGGTTGAGGAACTGGCCGAGGCACTCGTTGCCCAGCAGGAAGTAGGTCACGGACACGGCGCTCATGAAGGTTGCGGGAACGGCGGTGATCCAGTAGTTCTTCTTGTCATAGAAGAGGTACATGGAAGCGGCCCACAGAACGATCATGGCGAGGGTCTGGTTGGTCCAGCTGAAGTAACGCCAGATGATGGTGTAGTCGATCTTGCCGAGGGCGTTGCCGATACCGAGGATCGCGCCGACGCCGAGAACGGGCACGCAGAGGATCAGACGGTTCTTCCAGCTCTTCTGCTCCATATGGAACCAGTCAGCCAGAACAAGACGTGCGGAACGGAACGCGGTATCGCCGGAGGTGATGGGGCAGGCAATAACGCCGAGCATGGCAAGCGCGATGCCCACGCCGCCCATGGTCTTGGAGCAGACATCGTAAACAGCGGTGGAGCCGCCGCCGCCGAGAGCGAGGAGCTCTTCGCCGGTGTAGAGAGCGCAGCCGGCAGCAGCCCAGATCAGAGCGATGATACCCTCAGAGACCATTGCGCCGTAGAAGACGAAGTGGCCCTGCTTCTCGCTCTTCATGCAGCGAGCCATCAGGGGGCTCTGCGTGGCATGGAAGCCGGAGATCGCGCCGCAGGCAACGGTGATGAACATGAAGCTCCAGATCGGAGTGCCCTGCGGGTGGAGGTTGTCGAAGTTGTTCCAGATCTCGGGGATCTCATAGCCCTTGGTGAAGATACCCAGAGCCACGCCGAGCGCCATAATGATCAGGCAGATACCGAACAGGGGGTAAATCTTACCGATGATCTTGTCGATGGACAGGAACGTTGCGATGAAGTAATAGATCAGGATCAGGACCAGCCAGAACAGCTTGCTGGCCACAATGCCGGTGCTGCCGCCGTTGGTGAACAGCAGCTGGATCAGACCGGCAGGGCCGACCGCAAAGACCGTACCGACCATGACGAGCAGCACCACGCTGAACACGCGCATGACGTTCTTCATTGCGCCGCCGAGGTAGATGCCGGAGATCTCGGAGATGGACGCGCCTTCGTTACGCTCGCTCATCATACCGGAGAAATAGTCGTGGACTGCACCGGCAAAGATGGTACCGAAGGTAATCCACAGGAAAACCACGGGGCCCCACAGAGCGCCGCTCAGAGCGCCAAAGATCGGGCCGAGACCGGCAATGTTCAGAAGCTGAATCATAAACAGCTTCCACTGAGGCAGGACCATGTAGTCCACACCGTCGTTGATCTTTACAGCCGGCGTTTCACGGTCATCGGGGCCGAAAGTCTTTTCGACGACCTTGCCGTAAACGAAGTAGCCGCCGATCAGCAACGCGAGACAGATCAAGAAGCTAAACATTTTCTTCTCCTCCTATTTTTTGACATGGTGTGACAGCAAATTTGTCATACAACTTGCTTTCGCCAAATATATTAATTTTTTGGGAGAAAAAGTCAATGGTCAAAATGAACAAATTTTTAACGAATGTTTATTCGGTTCACGCGATTACTCATTCATTATTATTCATGAATGACGTCTTCGATCGCGTTCAATAATTCGTCATAGCTTTCAAACGCCGGAAGATGCGGGTATTCCCGCTTGATCTGCTCGGTCGTGCGGAAGAGAAAACCGGCCTTGGATGCCTCGATCATTTCAAGGTCGTTGTAGCTGTCGCCGCTGGCGATGGTTTCAAAGCCGATGGCCTGCAAGCCGCGCACGGTCGTAAGCTTGGAATGCTCGCAGCGCATCTTCACGCCGCAGATAAAGCCGTCGGCATCCACCGCAAGAGAGTTGCAGAAAATGGTCGGCCAGCCCAGTTTTTTCATCAGCGGTTGTGCAAATTCCTCAAAGGTATCGCTCAGAATGATGGCCTGCGTCTCGCTGCGGAGCTTGTCGAGGAATTCCTTTGCCCCCGGCAGCGGGTCGATGCGCGCGATCGTCTCCTGAATTTCCTTCAGTCCCAGGCCGTGCTCGCGAAGCACGCCCATGCGCCATTTCATCAGCTTATCGTAGTCCGGCTCGTCGCGCGTCGTGCGCGTCAGCTCGGGGATGCCGCTCTCGCGGGCGAATTCGATCCAGATCTCGGGGACGAGCACGCCCTCCATATCAAGGCAGGTAATATACATGATTATTCTCCTTTATCACTTTTTCGCAGCGGCCTTGCCGAGCACATAATCGAGCATTTCGTCCCGCTCGATGACGTCGCGGTGGCGCACCTCGCGCTCGCGCAGCGAGGCAAGATTTTTCGGCACCGGCACTCCCGTCACGTCGTACAGCTGCTCCATCACGTCGAACTCGTCGCCCTTCGCGCGCTCGCCGATGCCCTCGAGCACGGCGGCGGGGAACTTGTAGGGAGAGGCGGTGGAGAGCACGACGACAGCGTTGTGCGCGGGGTTTTCCTTCTTATACTGCTGGGCAACATCCCAGGCGACCGCCGTGTGCGTGTCGCAGAGGTAGTGATCCTCGCGCCAGACCTTGCCGATGGCGGCCTTCGCAGCCTCATCATCACAGCAGCCGGCCCAGAGGAGCTCATGCAGCTTTTCAAGCACCTCCGCGGGCACCTCGTAAGCCCCCTCCTCGCTGAGGCTCTTCATCAGGCCCGCAACGAGCTTGTCGTCGCCGGAGAGCAGGTACAGCAGTCTCTCCAGATTGCTGGAGACGAGAATATCCATCGAGGGGGAAACGGTCTTGTAGAACGGGCGGCGGCGGTCGTAGCGGCCCGTGCGCAGAAAGTCGGTCAGCACGTTGTTGGCGTTGGAGGCGCACACGAGCTTGCCGACGGGAAGGCCCATCTCCTTGGCAAAGTAGCCGGCGAGGATATCGCCGAAGTTGCCGGTCGGCACGACGAAGTCGACCTTATCGCCCGTCCGGATGCGGCCCGCCTTGACAAGATCGGCATACGATCTGTAATAGTATACGACCTGCGGGGCGAGGCGGCCGATATTGATGGAGTTGGCAGAGGACAGGCTCACGCCCTTCCCCTTGAGCAGCCCCTCGCGGCCGACAGATGCGAAAATGTTTTTCACGCCCGTCTGCGCATCGTCAAAATTGCCGCGCACCGCGCACACGCAGACGTTTTCGCCCGCCTGCGTCGCCATCTGCGCCTGCTGCACGGCGCTCACGCCGCCGTAGGGATAGAAGACAATGATCCGCGTGCCCGGCACGTTGCAGAAGCCCTCCATCGCGGCCTTGCCGGTATCACCGGAGGTCGCGGTGAGGATCATGATCTCGTCGGTGAAGCCGCACTTGCCCTTTGCCGCCGTCATCAGGCGCGGCAGCATCGAAAGCGCCACATCCTTAAAGGCACTCGTCGGCCCGCGGAACAGCTCGAGGATGTGGTCCTCGCCGACGGAAACGGTCGGTGTGAGGTGGTCCGTCTCGAATTTGCCGGCATAGCCGTCATGGACGAGCTTTGTCATCTCCTCTTCGGAAAAGTCCGGCAGGAGCTTGGAGAGGATCCTTGCGGACATGGCGAAGGTATCAAGATCCAGCACTTCACGGTAGTCGAAGCGGGCCTCGTCAAAAGACGGCATGGTGTAAAGGCCGCCGTCGGGCGCAAGGCCGTTCAGCACAGCCTGCGCGCTGCCGGACTTCAGGTTTTTATCACGGGTGCTCTGGTACTGCATGGATGCTTCCTCCTGTATCCCACGGGAAAAGTTTTTTGGTTTTCCCTATTGTATTTTCACAAACGCTATGTTATATTGTTCCCATCAAAAAGTCAAGTGTTTTTGTCAGAAAGACATTTTTGTGAAAGTTAACAGTTTCGTCCGCACTTGACGGAGTATCCAAACAAGAAAGAAGGTCATTTTCCGTGAATATCGCACTGCTGGGCTTCGGCACGGTCGGCTCCCACTTTTATAAATTATGTGAAGGGCGCACCGACCTGCACGTTTCCGCCGTGCTCTCCCGCCGTCCGCGCCCGGAGCTCACCTGCTCCGTGACCGCAGACTACGACGAGATCGTGCGCGACCCCTCTATTGATATTGTAGTAGAGGTCATGGGCGGCATCGAGCCGGCATACAGCTATCTCTGCGCAGCCATGCGTGCGGGCAAGCACGTCGTCACCGCGAACAAGCAGCTCATGTGCGCCCACTTCGACGAACTGACGAGCCTTGCCAAAGAGCAGGGCGTGGCGCTGCGCTGCACCGCCGCCGCGGGCGGCGGCATCCCTTGGCTCACGTCTCTTTCCCGCGCCGCCGCGCTCGATGAGATCACTGCGGTCGAGGGCATCCTGAACGGCACGACGAACTATATGCTCTCCGCCATGACGAACTCCGGCGCGGACTATGCGCCCGCCCTCCGCAAGGCACAGGAGCTCGGCTACGCCGAGGCCGACCCCACCGCGGACGTCGAGGGGCTGGACGCGCGCCGCAAGCTCGTCCTCTCCGCCGACCTTGCCTTCGGCGTCAATGTCAGGGAAGAGGACATTCCCTGCGTCGGCATTTCGTCCGTCACAGCGGCGGACATTGCCAGGGCGAAGGACGAGGGGCTGACCTACAAGCTCATTGCCCGCGCGGAAAAGTCCGGCAGCGCCGTGGCCGCGTTCGTCTGCCCGACGCTCTTCCCCTCCTCTGTGCCCGAAGCGCACACCGACGGCACCGGCAACCTCGTTACGCTCTACGCCGCGCGCTTTGGCAAGCAGAGCTTTTCCGGTGCGGGCGCGGGCGGCTATCCCACCGGCTCGAACGTCCTGCGCGACTGCCTCGACATTGCCGGCGGCTGCCGCAGCTTCTACTCTGACTCCTTTGTCCCCCGCCCCGTGCATCTTTCGGGCGCGCAGGGTAAGTGGCTCTTCCGCTGCATGGGCGAGACCTTCGTCCGCGAATGCAGCGCACGCGAGGCGTTCGATGCCTATGAATCTTACCGAAAGGATGACCCGCACGCGCTCCTTGCGCGCTACGCGGTCGATGAGGACTAATTCCCATGCTCAAAGTTTTGAAATTCGGCGGCTCCTCGCTCGCCGACGCTCACCAGTTCGCCAAAGTGAAGTCCATCGTGGACGCCGACCCCGCCCGCCGCGTGGTCATCGTCTCCGCGCCGGGCAAGCGCTTCTCCGGCGACCACAAGATCACCGATCTGCTCTATCTCTGCGCCGCACACATTAAGTATGGCGTTTCGTGCGAGGATATCTTCGCCATGATCCGCGACCGCTACAACGAGATCATCGCCGAATGCGGCCTCAAGCTCAGCCTCGACAAGGAATTTGACGAGCTGTGGGAGAAGATGAAAAACGGCATCAGCCAGGATGAGCTCGCCTCGCGCGGTGAATACTTCTCCGCGCGTCTGATGGCCGAGTACCTCGGCTACGAGTTCATTGACGCGGCCCGCTGGATCAAGTTCATGCTGTCCTGGAGGAGACCTCGCAGCTCCCAGAAAAACCCGGCGATGGCCTCCGGGTCAAACTGGTGTTCCTCCCGGCCAAAGTTGATGTCGAAGGTTACCGACCTGTTGTCCGATGTGTATGCCTGCCCGTTCCCATCAAAGGCCCACAATTCATAGGCGTATTCCGCCCAGCCCTGGTACATCTCCGGCTCGTATTGCAGCAGGTAGTCCTCGCCATCGATCTTGCAGGCAAATACGCTGGTCCAGCCGGCATGGGACGGATGGGCTCCGGCGGACCACAACTCCACGCCGTCCTGCCGGATGACCTGCAGGATATACCAAGCGGGATAGTAATCTGTCTCCGGGGTGAGCACCGTCACCAGCTCCGTGGTCTCCGGCATGCCGTCGTGGTCGAAGTCGTAGTCCTCCGACAGTACCTCTGTGGTCTGTTCCAAAGCGGAGCCAGACAGCGTTCCGTCCTGGTTCATACGCACGGTGCAGCGGTAGGTGTGGGGCTCCCCTGCGTCCCCACCCCGGCCGACCGTCAGCAACAGGGTGTCCATGTCCGGCCATGTGCCCCAGTCCTCCGGGAGAAATTCGTACTCCGGGATGGGGCTGCCGTCCGGCAGGGTGAAGTCCAAGCTGATCCAGCAGGCGGTGGAGATGACCTTCACC
>OGZW01003664.1_pt1 | contig 11205 bp, 9 predicted proteins | sample 1577001 | NCBI WGS metagenome assembly OGZW01 (sample SAMEA3541519, study PRJEB24748) | human gut metagenome | biome: human gut; feature: human-associated habitat; material: faeces | place: China | collected 2012
TAGCCGTAAAAAGCCAACACCATGCCGATGACAAACAAAAACTCAAACAAGGGTATTGCCTCCCGATATTATTTTTTGTCAATGTATTCCATTTCATATTTTGGAATAAACTGTTGCTGATTCCATATAAATATTGTCCTAAGTTGGTGTCCTTATGAAAACCAGCATAACTGATTTGATCCACTCCTACTCGGAACAAGATCATGTAAACATTAAACAGAAACGCAACAAGAATGCACAAATATACTACAAGATTCTTACGAATCATCCGCAACAAACGCCCTTTTCTAGAAGTTCCCATCCAAGAAGCATCGCAGCCATCCCAATATTCCAGCCAAAGCTTCAAAGCTGGGAACACCGGCATAAACAAGGTAAAGCTCTCTTTAACCAGCCCAGACAAAACGACCAGAATCACAATCGGAACATTGTACGCAACTGACGTAAATTTTCTGTGGTTATATTGCGCTGTTATCAGGCAAAGAATCGCGGAACATAGTAGCAGTCCGGTACTTTCCTGATTTGCACTGCGATACCAGGGTGTAAACTGTGCTCCCAACATAATTATCATAGGGAAAACGAAGCTTATTAGTCTTGTATTTTTTAGAAATCGCGCTGTTAAATACAAAAGTGCAAACGAAAAAACCCCCTTCACAGCAGTCCAAATATTCCATGCCGTCAGATTACTCCCAAACAAATACCCTACGGTCACCCGTTCTGTCCAGTACAGCGGACGATACCTTACTCTCAAATCATTCAGAATCCATGCTTTTACTGTGGTCAACAATGGCTGCCCCTGATTTGCTGATTGTTCTATCCGAAACAATTCATGATCATCCAGAAAATGATATCCTGACCATATCGTCTGCGCTATGCAGAGAATCCCTGCTACAATTACAGTTCCCGCAAGCAGCGCTAAAATCACATCCAACCATGTTACTTTCGTTTCTCTCTTATTCATCTCCATACACTCACTACCTCAAACAGCTGTTTTCTACTCTACTACGATGCCGCCTAATACTGCGATTTCCTGTCTCTTCAGCAATTCCAGTTCTCCGGCAATCTCATTATACAGCGTGGAACCTGCCTTCTCTACCAACACCACACCTGTCATGGCATCCACTTTTTCCATGGCTTCCGCATTGTAGAGCACGTTGTCCAAGACCGTAACATTCAGCTGTTCCTTTTCCAGTGCTGTCTTCAATGTCTCACATACTTTTCCTGCGCCGGCATCCAGATTGCATCCCATCAGGCAGATACTGTTTAACCGGTTCTTCGCCGCTGCAATCTTCACTGCTGCAAAAGCAAGCTCCATAGACTGTTCTGCATTAAATTTGCGTTTTCCATAATGCCGCAAATCATCAATCCACTTATCAAACACGAACTGTTTACCGGAATCTCTGACAACCACACCGATCTGCGGAATATGATACAAGGTCTGCAGTTCATCAGATACGCGGATCTTACTATTGAAAATATAGATTAGAAACAGAATTCCCGCATAAACAAATGCAAATAAAACAGCTCCCAAAAGCACATATTTTTTGCTGATTGAAGGGCTCACTGCCGGCTGTTCTCCGGTAACATCGCTTTGTTCTGCTTCTACCGTTTCACTTTCTTCCCATGTCAGTAAGTCATAATACTGCTGCTGTTCTGCGGTAAGATCCGTCTTCGCTTTTCCAACCGCTGTCGCCAGTGTCGCCAGGTCATTCACGCTGTTACGCTGCAGGTTCCTGAGATTGGCATCCGCTACCGTAGCTCCTGTATCAGAAAGCAATATCAGCTGATGGGTACCCAGTCTCTGCTCCAATGTCTTCTGCTGCTCTGTCATATACTCTTTGACCGCCTCTGCCAACTGATCACAATCCGGTTCCTGCGCATCACGCACAATGATCTTCACATTGCTTTTCATAGGATTCGCAGCTACACAGTTCCGGGCATTATTCACAACCGCTCTGTCGTTCCTGCCTGCTTCCGTGTAAACCAGTTCTCCGACAACATTTGCTGCAATTCCTGTTTTTTCTTCTATCCATTGGTACATGGAGGTGCTATTGATAAGATCTGTGTACACCTGTGTCAACAGGCAGCTCTGTTCAGGATTCTCCATTGTGATGCTGTAGATCAGATCTCTCTCTGCAATCTGCTCCGGATCCAGTTGCATGCTTAACGAATTCTCCATGTATGCCTTCTGCCTTGCACACGTTTTTTCCTGCTCTATTAATGCCTGCACCGCCAGCGCCTGTGTCGGGGTCAATTGCTGCTCCAGCTGTTCAATCTGATTGTCTACCGACTGTCTGTTGAGCACTTCCTGCTCTACACTCTGTATCCTCTGTACATTTCGGTAAGACTTCACATAACTGAATCCTCCCATCAAAATGGCACCTATGATAAGCGCTGCCAACAGTCCTCTCCAATGAGACAGAATGTCTGCAATCATATCTAACAAATCGATTTCCCGTTCTTCCATGGTATCCTCCTAATAGTTACATTTTGCATATTATTTTGATTATATCATTCTGATGTCATTTCCTCAACCACCAAAGTGCGTCCAGACGTAAATTTACTATGGGAGCCTCTTTCATGCTTACCGGATTCCGATCAGTTTCTTCACCCAGCACAGCTTCTTCCTAAAGAGCCGGTCTACCACCATCACTCCGCCTGCTGTGATCACCAATATGATCCAGGGGCGGCATAGGGTAAGCAAAAAAACAGTCCCAATGATTCGTGACCGCCACTACGATTCCCACTACGATTCCCACTACGAACTGGTGCAACAAATACACGGCAAAAAACCAGTCACCTAGTTTTAAAAGCAACTCCTTTTTCTTTAAATGCATCAATATCTGACCGAGATATGCCACCGTTCCCAGATTTAACAGATTACCGATCACGGCATATCTCGAAAAATAGTACATTTCCAATCCGAAATAAGCATGAACAGAAAAATACACGATACTCGCACACACGCATAAGTTTCCCAGTGAATTACTCCATCTGATGCTCCGCTCTGCTTCCTGTGCCTTTTGCCGTATCAGAAGACCTGTTCCGAAAAACAGCATCCAGTTAAACGGATTCAGATAATAACTATCCAGCGCCGTGTTCACCCGATGAAAGATTCCAACATTCCAGCCGGTTTCCAGCGTACTGATCACAGAGATAACATTCAGTACCCGGATTGCACTGGGCTTATGTATTTTCCAATAGAGCACGTAAAATACCACTAATATTGTAAGATAATACGTCGTGTGATGATATCCCAGCAGGAACAACAGCCATGCAGACACACTGATTCCTCCCTTCCGGAGCACCACATAGAGCCACAATAATGTCTCACAGCAGATCCATGGCAAAAAAGTGTCGTCGCTTTCCGCTTCCAGAACGCTCGCCAGGTTCTCGTATTGCCTCCGAACAAATATCCGGAAATGCAGAAAAATACCGGCACACCAAATGTCCCCAGATAATCCAGTACCTGTGCACTGAGCATATTCCATTTGCTGCTGCCTTCCGCAAGCGGCGTGGCATGTGCGCATATTACGCTGAATATTGCGAGTGCCTTTAAAATATAGATGTAATTATTTTTTTCTTTGGAATCCATATTCATCCTATCCTGATTTTCCATTAACAGGTATGAAGCCTACCTTCCTGTAATTGTCTTCCAGACTACCGGTAATTTATTTTTCAAGCCATATGCTACCCCTATTAATACCAACATTACAATCATTGGCATAAATAGATAATCCAATAATGCAGCTACCGGATTCGAGCCACCCACCACAAAAAGTATTTTTTCGAATGCTTCTAATAGCATATCATGCGCAACATAGGTAAAGAAAGTTAATTGCATCCACCATGGCAGATTATCCTCATGTACAAATTTATCCAACACAAACCATAGAGAAATACAGAATAAGCTAATCATTACTACATTACTCGTCCGAAAGCCTCGTATGAGATAAAATACTACATAACATGCAGAAATTACAGTAACAGCCTTACTTCTATATGCCAGCTTTTCCTTGAGGTTCATGCCGATATAGCTGCCTAATAAATAATATTCCAAGCCCTCAAATATACCTATATTTACACGCCTTAAAGCTAAAATACTAATCACCAATAACGCAAATCCGACCGGTATTTTTTTACCGCGTTCCTTCAGCAATCCATAGATTACAGGTGCCAAAGCAATAAATACAATTAGATTCTGTAGAAACCAAAGCGTATAGTATTCGTCCGTCGTCAGCCAACGTAGCCATTCTATAAAGGAAAATGAAACCGGTTCCTGATTCATCCTATCCTTAATGACAGGCATATTTGTCAGAATCAAATAGTATACATAGTACAAGGTACACCATATAATATATGGTACCACAATCGATTTCCCTCTTGATTTCCATTTTGAGAATAAATTTTTCATCTCAAATGTCCTAAAAAACAACAGCCCGGAAATTATAAAGAACATGGGAACCGCGAATCTGATCATAGCATTCATATAGCTTTCTATCTCGTATACGACTTTTCCCACCCCAAGGCTATTGCCGTCAATCTGATAGATACCCAGATTAAATGTGTGTATATAAATCACCAATACGCTACATAAAAACGATAGCATCGTAAATTTATTTCTGATAATGTGCTCCCTGTCCTCCTTCGGACGAAGCGGATAATTTTCACTCACTGTCAAATCCTCTTTCTTATAAAAATCTCATCACGATCTTGACATTTCTATAATAATTTCCATTTTACTAATTTAATTTGCAATTATTTATGTTAGAAAATCATCAAATATTGTATGCTGCAAAGTGTTATTCTCCATGATCATTAAAAAATTTATGTCATTTATTAAAACTTTCATACATAATATAATTGTTTTATATAATTCAAGAGGTTATTATTATGAATAGAGTATTCGATTTTATCCCTAGCATCAGGAGCGCTTTAGACACATGAAAAATAGTATCTATGATACCGGCACGGAAGCCACACTCATTGAAAAATTTAATTCCTATTCCTCCCCTTGTGAAGAATCCAATGCCCTTCTGGTCTATTTATAAATGAGGGTCAAAATGTGGAAAATTCTGTAAATTCATAAAAAGGTGTGGAAAAAAGATTCATTTTGTGCGATAATATATCCGAATGTATATTGAACATAAATTGTGGAAGGAAAGGTCAATCTGACCGTCGTATTACAGGAGGAACAAAATGAATCGGAAATGGACACGTGCTATATGTACTGTGTTAACATCGGCACTCGTTTTTACAGGACCGGCAGTAGAGGGCATTACATTTAGCGGATACATAAACAGTGGACTTGAGAAGGTATATGCCAAGACAAAGAAGCAGAAGGATGCAGAGAAGAAGAAGTCACAGGCTGAGCAGGATCTCAAGGATAAGAAGAATGAGATTAATGGTTTAAAGGGTCAGCAGCAGATTACTGCTGATGATATAAAGAATAAATCCGCAAAGCTTGATGAGATTCTTGCAGCACAAAAGAAGCTTCAGACAGATATCACAAGCAAACAGGCAGAGATAGAGCAGAATCAGAAGGATCTTGCAGCAGCCCAGGAAAAGCAGCAGGAGCAGTATGACGCCATGAAGAAGCGTATACAGTTCATGTATGAAAACAGCGCTGAAGACAATATCTGGACAGCAATTATTGAGTCAAATGGTATCACAGATATGCTCAATCGTATAGAGTACGTGTCAGATGTATATGATTCGGATCGTGCTCTTATGGATTCTTATCAGGCAGCAGTTGAGCAGGTGAAGGAGATTGGTACTAAGCTTGACAACGACATGAATGAGCTCACAGCCATGCAGGATGACTATGAGAAGCAGCAGGCAGATGTCGAGGCGGCTATAGTAGCTCTTGAAAACCAGAAGGAGCAGTATGCAAGCCAGATAGCTCAGGCACAGCAGCAGGCAGAGAATTATCAGAATATCATTACGGCACAGGGTAAAATCATTCAGGAGCAGGAAGCAGCGGCAGCGGCCGCAGCTGCAGCAGCGGCACAGGCAGCCGCTGCCAGAGCGAACAGCTCGCCAAGCAGTTCAAGCTATGATGGTGGTGGAGCCGGCAAGGGCGGAAGCATTGCCGGTGATTATGCAGCAGGCGGTGGAAAGAACCCGGGTGCTTCAACAGGAGTTTCAGGAAGCTCTGTAGTATCATACGCTATGCAGTTTGTGGGCAATCCATATGTATGGGGTGGAAACAGTCTTACAAATGGTGTAGACTGTTCAGGCTTTGTACATGAGGTATATGCACATTTTGGTATCAGCACACCGAGATATTCACAGGCATTTAAGTCTGTGGGACAGGCCGTATCCTTCGACAATATACAGCCGGGAGACGTAGTGGTATATCCGGGACATGTAGCTATATATGCAGGTGGTGGTGTTATAGTGGAGGCACAGTCCACAAAGGCAGGAATCACAGCAAACAGAAGCGTACAGTGTCATACAATACTTGCTATACGACGTCTTGTATAGGATGGTTAGGAGCCGATAAGTATATTTATTATACTTACCGGCTCTTTTTATTTTTACCACAAAGTACTGAATTGTTACCAATAAAGTAAGGGCGTAAGACGCGGACATGCCACGACACAATGTTAGTAACCGGCAACAAACTCATTGTAATAAATAATAGCAATTTCCATCCATAAGGTGTATTATAAAGATAGACGGCACCAATTCGCACAAAACGAACTAGCAAGCCTGTAAATAAAGTAAGAAAAGCAGGAGGAACAAGCCATGCAGATGGAACAATTACAAAAAGACATGATTGCAGCAATGAAAGCAAGAGACAAGGTAAGAAAGGATGCTATATCCTCACTTGTATCGGCAGCCAAAAAGGCGGCAATAGATGAGGGCTGCAGAGACAATATACCGGAGGAGCTTGTCAACAAGGTCATTCTTAAGGAAATGAAGTCTGTGAAGGAGCAGATTGACACATGCCCTGCAACAAGAACAGATCTGCTTGATGAGTACAATACCAGATATGCAATCTTTGAGGAGTACGCTCCTGCAATGATGTCGGCAGAAGAGGTAGAAAAGGAGCTCACAGAGCAGTTTTCGGATGTAATCGCAACAGGAAACAAAGGACAGATAATGAAGGCAGTCATGCCGCATTTCAAGGGCAAGGCTGACGGAAAGGTCATAAATCAGGTGGTTGCAAAGCTTTGCGCAAAATAAGAAAACACATCATAACAATTATACTTGCAGTACTGGCTGTCATGGCCGGCGTGTAGGCATATATATGCAGGGCTTGACAATGCCGATATAACGGATTATGATTTCTCGGGAGGCAGATATAAGAAGCTGCTGGAGAAAAATAACTATAAAATAAAAGAAAAAGTGTGGAAAAGAGTCGATATGGGAAACGTTACTCTTGATCACTAGAAAGAAGATTTTATGTCAACAAAAATTGGAAGAAATGACCCTTGCTGGTGTGGCAGCGGAAAGAAATATAAGACCTGTCATGCGGCATTTGATATGAAGCTTGAAAAGCTTGCTGAGGCACATCATAAGATACCGAGCCATTCAATCATCAAGACACCTGACCAGATAGCGGGAATCAAGGAGAGTGCCAAGATAAATGTCGCAGTGCTCGACTACATAGGAGAGCATATCCATGAGGGTATGAACACAGCAGAGATTGATAAAATAGTCTATGATATGACCACCAGCATGGGCGGCATCCCTGCACCGCTCAACTATGAGGGTTATCCTTACAGCGTATGTACATCAGTAAATGAGCAGGTTTGTCACGGATTTCCTTCAAAGGACGTCATCTTAAAGGATGGTGACATCATAAATGTAGACTGTTCTACAATTTTAAACGGATATTTTTCGGATTCATCAAGAATGTACTGTATCGGAAATGTAAGCCCTGAGAAGAAAAAGCTCGTTGAAGTCACAAAGGAGTGCGTGGAGCTTGGACTCAAAGAGGTAAAGCCGTGGGGCTTCCTCGGAGATATGGGGCAGGCGGTGCACGACCATGCATTTGCAAACGGTTACACAGTAGTGCGTGAAATCGGTGGACACGGAGTGGGACTTGAATTTCACGAGGATCCATGGGTAGGCTACAACACCAAGCGCGGCACCGACATGGTCATGGCACCCGGCATGATATTTACCATCGAGCCAATGGTCAACATGGGCAAGGCCGATATCTACGTAGATGACAAGAACAATTGGGAAGTATACACTGACGACGGACTTCCATCAGCCCAGTGGGAAATCATGGTACTCGTCACAGAGGATGGCCATGAGGTGCTGAGCTGGTAAACCGGTAAGTATTATCAGAGTGCTATTATTAGCAGACATTATTTCATAGGTGACAACATTATAAAGGGCGTGTGAAAAACGAAGTTTTTTTCACACGCCCTTTTGTATAATCCCATACAGAATCTAGTAAGTGAAGCGTTAGCTTCGGGAGAGCATTTATGCATCCACGGACATGGTTTATAAACTCATAGTAGATTGCTTCGCATAAGTACCCTAAATTTACCGGAGAGTATGCGGTGTGTTCCGAAGAAAAATATAAACTGCCACGGCGTTCCATAAAATGCGGATACGACAATTCATAGCAAACTATCAATAAACTATCCGCAAATGATGCCGTGGCTGATTTTATATTTTTCTGAGGAATATACTGCATGCTAGGCCGGTATCCACAGCCTAGATATGCGAAGCCCTATAAAGCGCAGTACCATAAGCGATGCACTATGATGCGTCCCTACAGATTTGTATTCACCCCATTTATGGTCGCATTCTCATTCTCCCTCATAGGAATGACGAGACACTTCTCCCCATTGATGACCTGCGCATGAATCTGTGAAGCCTTCTCCGGCTTTACATGAAGCACCACATCATAGGTCTTAATTTGGGCAGTGTAATTATCAATCTCTTCCTGCTTCTCAAGAAGCTGTGAGGTGCGCTCCTCAATCTGATTATTTTTCTCCTGGATAACAGAATCCTTCTCCTCAAGCTGCGCATTTTTCTCATTGAGCTCGAGAGTTAAATCGCCGACCTGGCTCTCAAGAGCAAGCTTTTCCACGCGGATTTCATTAGCTGCAAGAGCCTTTGAATCAATGACATTGGCTGCGATAGGCGGCTTGTCACCGAAGGCCTCATTGACGGATTTTTCAATGCGAGAAATCTTTTCCTCAGAGACATGGCAGTCACTAAGCACCTTGTTCATAGCCTCGCTGTCGAGAATGAACGGATCATCGTCATCATCGTGAGTCTCAGCGTAGTCATCGGCCATCTCGGACAGATTCTGCTGGATATCAAGCAGCTTGTCATCCGTGCTCTCGTCCTCGGCACCTAGCACGTTTCTGACGATTGAATGAAAAGCCATCTTCTGCTCAGTAGCTGTGCGCTCCACACCGCAGCCGAGGCCGTTTGTCATAAACTCAGAGTGAGGCTCCTTGGTATTTTTCGTATAGAAAAGAGTGGAGTGTATGTCAGTGCTTCTATCGTTGAAGGCAGGGAATAAAAAGCCTGTCTCAGGAGCACCGACTACCCAGTCCCTTATGCGGGCTCCGATACGCTGCTCCTTTTCCAGATAGCCAAGGCCCGGTTTTGAAAGTGTGACAGGGCAGATGGCGCAGAGCATGTATTTGTACACCTCCTCGGACTCATCCACGTTGATGTTGTCCTTTGTACGTGTCATGACATCGTAGCTGTCGAGATACAAAAGAATCAAGTAGTTCCCGGCCTCATCGTAGGTGTCGATGACCAGATCATAGTATGTATCGAGCAGAGTCTCATCATTAAGCTCGCTGTCGCGAAGCGCCATGAGAATCTGCTGGCGGCCTCCGACCTCTTCCTCCTCAAGCGGAAATTGCAGATTGAGCAGGTTGTTTCCGAGAGTGCCGGAAAGCACCTTGTTTGAAATCTCCAGATATTTGTAGTATTCATCCTCCTCCAGAGTCTTCGATACGGCAAACGCGATCATCCGCCGTCTTGCGGAGGGCCGCAGCCCGATGAGCCCTGACCGCGGTCACGTGCATCACAAGCTGATCGACATGGGCTTCAATCAGAAGCAGGCGGTCGCTATTCTTTACGCAATCAGTGCAACGCTCGGTCTTACCGCCGTCGTGCTCACCTCGTCGGGTGAGGTAAAGGCTGTCGTACTGCTTGCCGCAGTGCTTGCAGCAATTCTTGTCGGCGCATGTATTATCTACGGTGCGGAACACTGGGGCAAGCATCCGCAGGAGCAGAAAAAACACAAAAACGAGGCTGCACAGGAGGAGAAAAACAAACATGAATAAAATCAAGGTAATGACTGTATTCGGTACGCGCCCGGAAGCTATCAAAATGGCTCCGCTCGTGCATGCGCTTGAGCAGAACGAAAACACCGAGTCCATCGTGTGCGTTACCGCACAGCATCGCGAAATGCTCGATCAGGTTCTTGATATTTTCGGCATCAGGCCGGATTATGACCTGAATATCATGCAGCCGCGTCAAACGCTCGCTACCATCACCGAAAAGAGCCTGCACGGTCTGGACGAGGTGCTTGAAAAGACGCAGCCGGACATCGTCCTCGTCCACGGCGACACCTCGACGACCTTCGCCGGTGCGCTTGCTGCATTCTACCACAAAATCCCGGTTGGTCACGTAGAGGCCGGTCTGCGCACCTACGACAAATATTCGCCGTTCCCTGAGGAAATGAACCGCAAGCTGACCGGTCAGATCGCGACGCTACACTTTGCTCCGACTCCTCGCAACCGTGACAATCTCGCCCGCGAGGGCATCACTGAGGGCGTTTCTGTCGTCGGCAACACCGTCGTCGACGCGATCCACATGACCGTCAAGCCGGATTTTGCATTCCGTGATGAGCAGCTGAAAAAGCTCGACTTCGAGAACAACCGTGTTGTCCTTGTCACGGCTCACCGCCGCGAAAACTACGGCGAACCGATGGAGAATATCTGCCGTGCGATTGCTGAGCTGAGCGAAGCATATCCGGATGTGCACTTCGTTTATCCGGTTCACCTCAGTCCGTATGTGCGTGAGACCGCAGAAAAGTTCCTTGGCGGCAATGACCGCATTCATCTGATTCATCCGCTGACCGTTGACGAGATGCACAATCTGATGGCGCGCTGCTTCATGATTATGACCGACTCCGGCGGACTTCAGGAGGAAGCGCCGCACAATGTCATCATGACGCCGAACACGTACCTGTATTTCGACTATTATCAGGCA
>OGZW01003667.1_pt1 | contig 11199 bp, 9 predicted proteins | sample 1577001 | NCBI WGS metagenome assembly OGZW01 (sample SAMEA3541519, study PRJEB24748) | human gut metagenome | biome: human gut; feature: human-associated habitat; material: faeces | place: China | collected 2012
AAAACCGCCAAGGCCATTGTGGACCTGATCGCCGAGGGCAACGAGGTGGTCATCGCCCACGGCAACGGCCCCCAGGTGGGTATGATCAACCTGGGCCTGTCCACCGCCGCCGAGGCCGGCGCCATCAAGGCTGACATGCCCTTCCCCGAGTGCGGCGCCATGTCTGAGGGCTATATCGGCTATCACCTGCAGCAGGCCATCGGCAACGAGCTGACCGCCCGGGGCATCCGGAAGCCCGTGGCCACCATCGTCACCCAGACCGTGGTGTCCCAGGACGACCCCGCCTTCCAGAATCCCACCAAGCCCGTGGGCGCCTTCTATGACAAGGAGACCGCCGACCGCATCGCCGCCGAAAAGGGCTATACCATGGTGGAGGACGCCGGCCGGGGCTATCGCCAGGTGGTCCCCTCCCCCAAGCCCTTTGACATCGTGGAGGCCGAGTCCATCAAGGCCCTGTTCAACGCCGGCCATGTGGTCATCGCCGTGGGCGGCGGCGGCATCCCCGTGGTGCGCAAGGACGGCAGGCTCTGCGGCACCCCCGCCGTCATCGACAAGGACTTCGGCAGCGAGCTGCTGGCCGAGCTGCTGGACGCCGACGTGCTGGTGATCCTCACCGCCGTGGAGCAGGTGGCCATCAACTTCAACAAGCCCGACCAGAAGGGGCTGGACGACCTGACCCCGGCCCAGGCCAAGGTCTATATGGACGAGAACCAGTTCGCCAAGGGCTCCATGCTGCCCAAGGTCCAGGCTGCGGTGAAGTTCGCCGAGTCCAAGGCCGGCCGCACCGCCCTGATCACCCTGCTGGAGAAGGCCAAGGACGGCATCGAAGGCAAGACCGGTACCCGGGTCCATCAGTAAAAATCTCCCCCCATTGCCCGCAGAGCGTCCCCCGCCCTGCGGGCAATGCCCTATCCCCCGCCATAAGCACGGCGGAGGGCTGCTGCCGGAATTTCCTATCGCCGGGGCGGTAATTTCTGCGATTCCGCCGGTTCTTTCCCCGAGCCGTTCGGTGGAATTGTAGCTTTCGGTGAAATTTTTGGCATTTATTGCATTTTTAGTTGAAATCCTTCCGAGAATCCTGTATAATACTACATAACATGTGAATGCCGGGGTGACCCGTTATTCAGGCGTGCGGCATATTTCGCACTTCTTTCAGCCGGACGCTACATATTAAAAGGAGGAAAAACAAAACATGAAAAAAGTCCTTGCAATGATCCTGGCTCTGGTCATGGCTCTGTCCCTGGTGGCCTGCTCCAACGGCGGCACCGACAAGCCCGATGACAACACCGAGACCAAGAAGATCAAGGTGGGTTTCATCACCCTGCACGATGAGAACTCCACCTATGACCTCAACTTCATCAACGCCGCCAAGGAAGCCTGCCAGACCCTGGGCCTGGTGGAGAATGAAGACTACTTCATCAAGAAGAACGTTCCCGAAGGCCAGGAGTGCTACAACGCTGCCGCCGAGCTGGCTGAGCAGGGCTGCAACATCATCTTCGCCGACAGCTTTGGCCACGAGTCCTTCATGATCGAGGCCGCCAAGGAGTTCCCCAACGTCCAGTTCTGCCACTCCACCGGTGTCCGCGCTCACACCGAGGGCCTGTCCAACTATCACAACGCTTTCGCCTCCATCTATGAGGGCCGCTATCTGGCCGGTATTGCCGCCGGTATGAAGCTCAACCAGATGATCGCGGAAGGCAAGATCACCGCTGACAAGGCCAAGATGGGCTACGTTGGCGCCTTCACCTATGCCGAGGTTATCTCCGGCTACACCTCCTTCTTCCTGGGCGCTCGCTCCGTCTGCCCCACTGCCACTATGGAAGTGACCTTCACCGGCAGCTGGTACGATGAGACCGCCGAGAAGGAAGGCGCTGAGAAGCTGATCCAGAACGGCTGCGTCCTGATCAGCCAGCACGCTGACTCCATGGGCGCCCCCACCGCCTGCGAGAAGGCCGGTGTGCCCAACGTGTCCTACAACGGCTCCACCGTTTCCGTTGGCCCCAACACCTACATCATCTCCTCCCGCATTGACTGGGCTCCCTACTATGAGTATGCCATCACCGCTGCCATGAACGGCGAGACCATCGATGCTGACTGGACCGGCACCCTTGCGACCGGCTCCGTCGTGCTGACCGACCTGAACGAGAACGTTGCTGCCGAGGGCACCGCTGAGGCCATTGCCGATGCGACCGCCAAGCTCGAAAGCGGCGAGCTCCACGTCTTCGACTGCTCCGCCTTCACCGTCAGTGGTGACAACGTGACTGACAATATCACCGTCGATGCTGATGGTCACGTCACGTCCTACATGGCTGACGTTGACACCGATCCCGATTACGCCCCCGACACTGAGGTCGTGACCGACGGCTACCTGGCTGAGTCCACCGCCCGCTCCGCCCCGTACTTCCAGCTCCAGATCGACGGCATCACGCTGCTCGATACTAATTACGGCGGTTAACCTTTTTATCTCACAATATCGGGCTGTCTTCGGGCAGCCCGATATCTTTTTTCATGCCTTATAGCTAAAAAATTTTGTAGCTTTCAAAATTTTTTTGTGATTTTTTCCGCTTTTTGATTTACAACGCTGTTGAATTATGGTAATATACTACTTGAAATACAAAGCTGAAGAGCTCGATCGTCTGCTCTTCGGCGGAAGGGGTGACCGCCTTGGGAACTGCGTGCGCAGTTAAAATGGAGAATGTCACGAAGCGGTTTGGCAAGGTCGTGGCGAACAACGCCATCAACCTTGAGCTGCACGAAGGCGAGATCTTATCACTGCTGGGCGAAAACGGCAGCGGCAAGACGACGCTGATGAACATGCTCTCCGGTATCTACTTCCCCGACGAGGGGCAAATCTACATTCATGGCGAACCGGTAACGATCGCCTCCCCCAAGGATGCGTTCGAGCTCGGTATCGGTATGATCCACCAGCACTTCAAGCTCGTCGATCTCTTCACCGCGACGGAGAATATCATCCTCGGCCTCGAGGGGAAGCTCGACATCGCCGAGGCGAGCAGGAAGGTCAAGGAGATCTGCGACAAGTACGGCTTTGACATCGACCCCAACCAGAAGATCTACGATATGTCCGTTTCGCAGAAGCAGACGGTCGAGATCGTCAAGGTGCTCTACCGCGGGGCGGATATCCTCATTCTGGACGAGCCCACCGCCGTCCTCACCCCGCAGGAAACGGATAAGCTCTTCGCCATCATGCGCAACATGAAGGCCGACGGCAAATCCCTCATCATCATCACCCACAAGCTGCACGAGGTGCTCGACGTATCCGACCGCGTGGCGGTCCTGCGCAAGGGCGAGTACATCGGCGACGTCGCCACCAAGGACGCCGACCAGCAGTCGCTGACCGACATGATGGTCGGCCACACCGTGAGCCTGAACATCAACCGCCCTGAGCCGAAGGACGTGGAAAAGCGTCTTGTCATCGAGGGGCTGACGGCTTACGACGAGCTCGGCGTCAAGCGTCTGGATGACGTCAGCTTCACCGTCAACGCGGGCGAGGTGCTCGGCATCGCGGGCGTCGCGGGCAGCGGCCAGCGCGAGCTGCTCGAGTCCATCGCGGGTCTCTACCCCGTCGCCTCGGGTCATGTCACATTCTACCCGCCCGACGGCGGCGCGGAAAAGGAGCTCGTCGGCCTTGACCCGATGAAGATCCGCAAGAGCGGCATTTCCATGTCGTTCGTTCCCGAAGACCGACTCGGCATGGGTCTTGTCGGCTCGATGGGCATGACGGGCAACATGATGCTCCGCTCCTGGCGCAAGGGCAAGGGCGTGTTCGTCAACCGCAAGGACCCCGAAGCGCTCGCCAACCGCATCTGGGAAGAGCTCGGCGTCGTGACGCCCAGCACGTCTTTCCCCGTCCGCCGTATGTCGGGCGGCAACGTGCAGAAGGTTCTAGTCGGACGCGAGATCGCCCAGTCCCCCGCCGTGCTGATGACGGCCTACGCCGTGCGCGGCCTGGACATCAACACATCCTACACCATCTACAATCTGCTGACCGAGCAGAAGATGCACGGCGTCGCCGTCGTCTATGTCGGCGAGGACCTCGACGTGCTGCTCGAGCTGTGCGACCGCATCGTCGTGCTCTGCGGCGGTCAGGTCTCCGGCGTGGTCGACGCCCGCAAGACAGACAAGCGCGAGGTCGGCGCATTGATGACGCTCGTGAGGGGAGGCAACAAGGATGAATAAAAAGCAGTCCCTTTTCCACATCGCCAAGCGCGACTCGCTTCCCTGGTACAAGGCCGCGCTCATCCGTGGCGGCGCGATCGTGCTCGCCCTGATCGTCTGCGCCATCGTCACGACGCTGCTCACAGGCGAAAATCCCATCAAGGTCTATTCCACCATCCTCTACGGCGCGTTCGGCACATCGCGCAAGAGCTGGGTCACGTTCCATAACCTCGCGATCCTGCTCGGCATTTCGCTCGCGGTCACACCCGCGTTCAAGATGCGCTTCTGGAACATCGGCGCGGAGGGTCAGGTGCTCATCGGCTGCCTTGCCACCGCCGCCTGCATGATCTGCCTGGGCGATAAGGTCCCGAACGGCGTGCTCATCCTCCTGATGATCCTTGCCGCCATCGCAGCAGGCGCGCTGTGGGGCTTCCTTCCCGCCATCTTTAAGGCCAAGTGGAACACGAATGAAACGCTCTTCACGCTGATGATGAACTACATTGCGACGCAGCTCGCCGCGTTCTTCATCATCGTGTGGGAGGTGCCCAAGGGCTCGGGCAAGATCGGCATCATCAATGCCAACAGCGAGGCCGGCTGGCTCCCCGTCATCGGCGGCCAGCGCTACCTCCTCCCCATTCTGCTCGTGGCGATCCTCACCGGCCTCATGTACATTTATCTCAACTACAGCAAGCATGGCTATGAGATCTCCGTCGTCGGCGAGAGCCAGCGCACCGCGAGCTACGCGGGCATCAAGGTCGAGCGCGTCATCGTGCGCACGATGGTGCTCTCCGGCGCGATCTGCGGCCTCATCGGTCTGCTGCTCACCGCCGGCACGGATCATACGCTCACGACCACCATCGTCGGCGGACGCGGCTTCACCGCGGTCATGGTCTCCTGGATGGCCAAGTTCAACCCGATCATGATGATCTTTACGAGTCTTCTCATCGTGGTTTTGAGCCGCGGCGCGAGCGAGATCTCCAGCGTCTTCGGCCTGAATCACTCCTTCGCCGATATCCTGACGGGCATCATCCTCTTCTTCATCATCGGCAGCGAGTTTTTCATCAGCTACAAGGTCAGCCTGCGCAAGAGCAAGAAGGAGGCGTGAAGCAATGATATTTGATCTAACTGCTTTTCTTCCCCGTGCGGTCATGCAGGGCATTCCCCTGCTCTACGGCAGCACCGGTGAGATCCTGACGGAAAAGTCCGGCAACCTGAACCTCGGCATTCCGGGCGTGATGTACGTCGGCGGTATCTGCGGCGTCATCGGCGCGTTCTTCTACGAGCAGTCCACCCCGGCTGCCGACATGAACGCGTTCCTCGCCATCGGTATCCCGATGCTCTGCTCGCTTTTGGGCTCGCTTCTGATGGGCCTTCTCTACTGCCTGCTGACCGTTACGCTGCGCGCCAACCAGAACGTCACGGGTCTTGCACTCACGACGTTCGGCGTCGGCATCGGCAACTTCTTCGGCGGCTCGCTCATCAAGCTGACCGACAGTGAAGTCCCCTCCATCGCGCTGAGCGCGACGAGCGCCTATTTCAGCAAATCCCTGAATGTCGGCGGCTGGTTCGGTCAGGTTTTCCTGTCCTACGGCTTCCTTGCCTACCTCGCCATCGTCATCGCATTGTTCGCGTCGTACTTCCTCAAGCACACCCGCACGGGTCTTCACCTGCGCGCCGTGGGCGAGAGCGCGGCGACGGCGGACGCAGCCGGCATCAACGTGACGAAGTACAAATACCTCGCCACCTGCATCGGCAGCATGATCGCGGGTCTCGGCGGCCTGTATTACGTCATGGACTACGCCTGCGGCGTCTGGTCCAACAACGCCTTCGGCGACCGCGGCTGGCTCGCCATCGCGCTGGTCATCTTCACGATCTGGCGTCCGAACGTCAGCGTGCTGGCGTCTATTCTCTTCGGCGGATTCTACATCCTCTACATCTTCATCCCCACCGGCACCAATCTTGCCGTCAAGGAGCTTTACAAGATGCTCCCCTACGTCGTCACGCTGGTCGTTCTGATCATCGTGTCGCTGCGCAAGAAGCGTGAGGATCAGCCGCCCGCATCGCTGGGCCTGAGCTACTTCCGCGAAGAGAGATAAAAACACTTAAAATGAAAGCACCCGATGGGTGCTTTCATTTTAGATAGGCTTCAGTGTTTGTCGCTCACCGCTCCAAACACTGCAAAGTGTCGCTGCGGACGCACATGTCGTCCTCCGCGACGAATTCTATTTTTTTGCCGCCGTGCGCGGCGGCAAGTCTGCGACGCTTTTTTCACGCACGTGTCGCGGCAAAAAACGATTAAGATCATTTGCGCCGTGCGCGGCGCAAAACACGTGCTTTTTATGTCAAATTGGCCTGTTTCTTCAGGCATTGCGAGGTGCTTTACTATGTCTACTCTGCTCATTCGAAATATCCGCACGCTCGTCTCCTGCGACGATCACGATACGGTCTACAAGAATGTCGACCTCTACGCTGAGGACGGCTTCATTCGCGCGATTGGCAACGACCTTCCGCAGCAGGCGGAGAAGACCATCGACGCGCGCCACATGCTCTGCTATCCCGGCCTTGTCAACACGCACCATCATCTCTATCAGATCTTCTCGCGCAACCTGCCCGAGGTGCAGAATATGGAGCTTTTCGACTGGCTCAGGGCGCTCTATGAGATCTGGAAAAATCTCGACGAGGATGTCATCCGTCTCTCCACGCTCACGGGTCTCGGCGAGCTGATGAAGCACGGCTGCACGACCTGCTTCGACCATCACTACGTCTTCCCCAAGGACTCCGGCGACCTCATCGGCGCGCAGTTCGCCGCGGCGGATGAGATCGGTGCGCGTATGTACGCCTCGCGCGGCAGCATGGACCTCTCCAAGAAGGACGGCGGTCTGCCGCCCGACAGCGTGGTGCAGACGGTCGACGAGATCATGAAGGACTCCGCCCGCGTGATCGAACAATATCACGACAAATCGTTCGGTGCGATGCACCGCGTCGCGCTTGCCCCGTGCTCGCCGTTCTCCGTGTCTGCCGATCTTCTGCGCGAAAGCGCGGTGCTCGCGCGGCAGTACGGCGTGCGTCTGCACACCCACCTATGCGAGACGAAGGACGAGGAAAACTTCATGCTTGCGCGCGAGGGCGTCCGCCCGCTTGAATACATGGAAAAGCTCGGCTGGACGGGCGACGACGTCTGGTTCGCCCACGGCATCCACTTCAACGATGAAGAGCTGCGCGTACTGGCAAAGACGCGCACAGGCGTAGCGCACTGCCCGATCTCCAACATGAAGCTCTCCTCCGGCATTGCCCGCATTCCGGAGATGCTCTCGCTCGGCGTGCCGGTCGGCCTCGCGGTCGACGGCTCGGCCTCGAACGACGGCTCGTCTCTGATGGAAGAGCTGCGCATTTCGTATCTTCTGCACCGCCTGAACAGCAGCAAGGCTGCCCCCAGCGGCTATGACCTTCTCAAGCTGGCGACGCGCGGCAGCGCGTCCCTTCTCGGCCGCAGCGACGACATCGGCTCGCTTGCAGTCGGCAAGTGCTGCGACCTCTTCATGATCGACTCGCGCAGGCTCGAGCTCGTCGGCTCGTGCTTTGACCCGAAGAGCGTGCTCGGCACCGTCGGTGTGCGCGGGCCCGTCGACTACACGGTCGTTCATGGCCGCGTGACAGTCGAGCAGGGGCATCTCGCCACCATTGACGAGGAAGCGCTTGCGCACGACGCGGAAGCAAAGTGCCGCGCGTACTTGAACCGCTGAGGAGACCTTTATGACCGTAGAAATTTGCCGCGGCGATACCGCCGCTCTCCCCTCTTGCGACCGTGCCGCCGAGCTTCTGCCCATAGCGGACAGCGATCCCCTCACCCTCGCCTGCACGGACGGCGACATGAACGCCGCCTACCGTGTGCTGCGCGCCATCATGGACTACGGCTACGAGCATGAGAGCCCGTCGCGTGTGCGCCTGATCTGCGCGGATGAGACCGCGTACAAGGCATATTCCTTCCAATGGAATATGTGGTTTGCCGCAGAAAAGCCCAGGCACGAGGACTAAGGAAAAACGGCCGAAAGCATAGCTTTCGGTCGTTTCTTTATTACAAATAGCGATCCATCTTTTGCAGGATGGCCTCATAGCGTGCGGCAAGCTCCTGCTTCGTCTCGTCAAAGCGCTCGCGCAGCTCCTGCCACGAACGGGCGATGACCTGCGATGCCTCGTCGCGCTCGATACGCAAGCCCGCGGCGATCTCCTCGCTCAGCTCACCCACACTGGCAAAGGCCCCCATCAGCCCGCCCTGCGTTTTGAAAAATTCATCGCCGAAGCGCTCTCGTTTCGGATATTTCCCGCCGCGGTAGTTGTCGATGACGATCTCGTAGCGCGCCACGGCGCGCTGCACCGCCGTCTCCCACGAAACATACAGCTCGCGCTGCGCGTTTTCGCCGACGGCGTGCATCCTCTCCGGCGCGCGGCAGAGCTCTTCGAGCTTTGCCGCCATCGCCGCGGCGTTCTCCTCGATGCAAAAGCCGTTTCGCCCGTCGCCCACGCCCTCGGACGCGCAGGAATTTCGGATCATCACAGTCGCCGTACCGCTGGCTGCGGCCTCGCGCACGACAAGGCCGTTCGTGTCGAACGTCGACGGGAAGAGAAACAGGTCGGATCTGCCATACCACGCGCGGATGACCTCGCGGTCGGAGATCGCGCCGGTGAAGAAGCAGCGGTCGGAGAGCTTCAGCTCCCCCGCATAGCTGCGGATCTCCGCGCCGTCTGCGCCCTCGCCGACGAACACCATGCGGAAGTCGACATTCTGCTCGCGCAGCGTTTTCAGCGCATCCAGGATGATACGGATGCCCTTGTACCACATCAGCCGCCCGACGAAGAGGAAAACCGGTACGTTCCGCGGCAGATCGTACCCGCCTGTCGCCGCGGCGATGGCCCCGTCGGACACCCGTCCGCGCGGCACGTCCACACCGTTTTCCATCACGATGTAGTCGCCCTCGTAGCCGAGCGAGCGCAGATTTTCCCCCGCTCCGCGGCTCACGACCCAGACCTCGTCGCAGCTTGCGACATTCTGCACCAATGCGCGGATGGCGCTCTCCTGCAGGAGCTTGCCGCGCACAGCCTTGGCAATGTCAATGTCATACTTCGTATGATACGTCAGCACGAGCGGCGCGTCGACCACGGCGCGCAGCGAGCGCGCCAGCAGGCACGACGTAATGGGACAGTGTGTGTGCATCAGATTGACCTTGCGCTCTGTCAGCACGCGCGCCGCCTCGGGCGAGAATGGATAGCCCGCCACATAGCCAACGAGTCTGCGCGTATCAATGCTCGGATACCGCAGCACGGGGAACGGAAACGCGCTGTCGTCCGCGCCAGGCACCGTCGGCGTCACGACGATGGCGTTTTTGCCGTGCTTTGTGATCTGCTCCGCATAGTTCACGACGGCGTTTGCCACGCCGTCGATCTCCGGCGGAAAGGAATCGTTCAAAAGGCAGATGGTTTGCTTGTCCATGCCATTGCCCTCCTGTATTTTTTGTTGTTCGGCCGGGCCGAAGTGTGATCCAGTATATCATTTTTTCGGCAAAGATGGTATACTGTATGTGAATTTTACGCGCCGTTCACGCTGAAAGGAGGGCCACCATGCGCATTCTCACCTACACCGTACCGCCGGAGGAGAACGGCCGTATGGTCAAGGGCATCCTGCGCGGCGATCTGCACCTCTCCTACACGCTGCTCAAGAGCCTCAAGTGGCGCGAAAACGCCATTCTCTTAAACGGGCAGAGCGTTCATGTCAACGCCATTGTCCATACAGGCGATGTTGTCAGCGTCGCGCTCTCTGAGCGCGCGCCGCGCGAGGACCTCTACTGCGAACACACGGCAAGGCCCAACATCGTCTACGAGGATGACGACCTGCTCGTCCTGAACAAGCCCGCAGGCGTCGCCATGCATCCGAAGACGGACGACGCCTCCGCGCCGAGCCTTGCCGCGATGCTCACGGGTTATCTCGGCGAAGGCAGCGTGCCGCACTTCGTCAGCCGCCTTGACAAGGGAACCTCCGGCCTGCTCATCGCCGCCAAGAGCGGCTACGTGCACGACCGCCTGCGCCGTGCGCTGCATTCCGACAATTTACGGCGCGAATACCGCGCCGTTGCCGTCGGCGCTGTCACACCCGATCACGGCGTCATCGACGCCCCCATCGGCCGCGCGGATGGCTCCATCATCCGCCGCTGCGTGCGCGCAGACGGCCTACCGAGCCTGACGGAATACGAAACGCTGCAAACAAACGAGCGCTTCACGCTCCTGCGTCTGCGCCCGCAGACAGGGCGCACGCATCAGCTCCGCGTGCACATGGCATATCTCGGCTACCCCCTCGCGGGCGACTGGCTCTACGGCACAGAGGATAAAAATCTCATCGCCCGCCCCGCCCTGCACTCGTATGAGCTGTGGTTCACCCAGCCGATCACCGGACAGGAGTTTCACTTTACAGCGACTATCCCGCAGGATATGCAGCGCTTACTGGCGTCTGATCCGCTTCTCTAAGGGGGGGTAACAAAGCCCTTTCTCCTTTGATCGCTTGCACGGTCAGAGCAGCCTTCATTCTGCTGCTGTTGACCAATTCTTGCGCAGACCCGCCCCTCGGCGGTTGGCCTTTATTCCGCACAAAGGAGACTCAGGGGAAAATGCAAAGGGCGTGACCGCAATGGTCACGCCCTTTGTCTGTTCTCTTTTTTCAGCGGTTTGCCGATGCTTCGCTCTCATGGAGCACTGTGCCGTCCGGCAGTGTGAACGTATCCGCGCCGGGCGCTGTCGTATCGACCGTCATGCCCGCCATGCGGTAGACGACATCCTCCTCATTGAGCTTTTCCGCCGCGCAGAGAAGGCCATTGCTCACGCTGACCCAATAGCGCTCGACATAGCCGCCCGCATCGGCGGCAGTTTCCACATAGATGCAGTCCAGCGTGTCGAGCAGGCGATAATCGGCAACGGCGATGCGCTTTGCGTCAAGGCGCAGGATATCCTCATAGGTCGGGATGCCCTGCTCTTCGT
>OGZW01003668.1_pt1 | contig 11194 bp, 10 predicted proteins | sample 1577001 | NCBI WGS metagenome assembly OGZW01 (sample SAMEA3541519, study PRJEB24748) | human gut metagenome | biome: human gut; feature: human-associated habitat; material: faeces | place: China | collected 2012
CCGACATAGAACTGCCGCGCCAGCCAGCGGGCTTTGAATTCTGCGAATACTGTTCGCATGCCGAAAATTACAAGAGACCACTATACCGCGGTACGAAGAAATCGGACGCTTTGGTCCGTTGGACTCCCCGCAACGGCACCTGGCCTCCACTGGCTGGAAAAGAGGAAAAGCCCACTGCCGGGGGCAGTGGGCTTTGACATAAAAAGGGGAGAAGCGATCACTTCTCGCTATCAGCGAGGCGCTTGCGGGCTGCGACGATTTCCTCCTCGGCCTTGGCGGCGCCAGTCCAGTAATCGCCCGGCAGGACTTCCTTGCCCGGCTCCAGAGCCTTGTACTGCTCGAAGAAGTGCTTGATTTCAGCCTTGTGGTACTCGGAAACATCTTCGACATCCTTGATGTCGTCGAAACGCACATCAGCCGGAACGCAGAGCACCTTGTCGTCTCCGCCAGCCTCGTCGACCATGTGGTACAGGCCAACGGCGCGGCATTCCACCACGCAGCCCGGGAACACGGAGTTCGGAATCATGACGAGTGCGTCGAGCGGATCGCCGTCCTCGCCCAGGGTGCCGTCGATGTAGCCGTAGTCATCCGGGTAACCCATGGAAGTGAACAGGGTGCGGTCCAGGAACACGCGGCCGGTCTCGTGGTCCACTTCGTACTTGTTCTTGGAGCCGCGCGGAATTTCCACCACGACGTTGAAGGTTTCTGCCATGTCATTTCTCCTTGAGATTGGGCAGTTTGCATTATCAGTAACCACAATACCGCTTTCCACCGAAGTGGAACCGGTATTGTGGTATGAATCGAAACGAATTTCTAGTCGAGCTGACCGAGATTAATCAGATCGATTGAGACTCAATCAGTCTTCGACTACGGTGAGCACGTGTGCCACGTCGGCCCAAGGGGCGAGCGAAACGTAGTTGTCGTAACCCCATTCGAAGTCGCGGCCGGTCAGCTCATCATGCACCTTGAGCGGCTTGTCGGTGGCGAAACCGAAGTCGCCAAGCTCGATGTGCACAATGGACTGGTGCGCGTTGTGTCCGTCGAGGTTCACGATCACGATCATCGTATCTGCCTTGCCGGTACCGGTCAGTTCGGCCGGAGTCTGACGCAGGAATGCGATCACGCCCGCGTCGTCGCTCGGCAGAATGTGCAGGTTGTGGTAGCTGCGGCATGCCGGATGCTCGGAACGGATTTTGTTGAGCGAGGTGAGCAGCTCGGAGATGCCGTACTTGTCGGCCTCGTCCCAATCGCGCACCTTGACTTCGTACTTCTCGTTGTCGATCTGCTCTTCGAAGCCCGGACGCTGCTTGTTCTCGATCAGCTCATAGCCGTTGTAGATGCCCCAGCTCGGAGAGCCCATCGCGGCGAGCACCGCGCGCACCGCGTGACCGGCGATACCGTTGTCGCGCAGGTAGGCGGTCATGATGTCCGGCGTGGACGGCCAGAAGGTGTTGTGCTGGTAGAAACCACCGTCGCCGTTGGTCTCCTCCAAGTACTCCTCAAGCTCTTCCTTGGTATTGCGCCACGGGAAGTAGCAGTGCGACTGCGTGAAGCCGGCATAGCTCAGCGCGCGCATCATGCCCGGACGCGCCAATTACCATAACTTAAACGGAAATTATTACCGCATTGCCGTTAAAAGGCATGCCGTTAATATAAGATTTATCAAAGCATTAAAGGAAGTACAAAATAATGCGCTCATTAATGGTGATAATTGACGGGTTGGGAGATGACCCGATAGATGCTTTTGGGGGCAGGACGCCGTTTGAATATGCCCGGCATCCTAATATTGACAAACTGCTGAAAAAAGGTTCATATTCGGAAATAAGCATTTGCGGCAGCGATTTTCCGGCGGAAAGCCTGGGTTGTATTTTACGGCTGCTGGGCGTTGAGCAGAAGGATTTTCCGCTTAACCGTGCCTATCTGGAACTTTTGGCAAACGGGCGCGACATCAGTGAATATGAAATGGTGCTGCGCTGCAATCTGGCGTCCGTTGATGGAGCCGGAAGGCTTGTTTCCTTTAACGCAATGGGGCTTACAGCAAAAGAAATGGCAGAAGCTGCCGCCGTATGCAATAAGCTGTGGCAGGGAATTGAGTTTTTGCATCTTTCCGAGTACCGCAATTTATTGATTCTGGATAATGACAGGCAGATTCTGCATGACTGCCATATTGCGCCTCCACACGAGAGCATGTCCGTCAGGCGCGTACGGTATAGCCTGTAAATATTTCTGGCAATTTTCTGGCACAGCACTGTAAGACCAATTACAAGCGGCATCAGCACAAATGATATCGCAGCAAGCCTCACATCAAGCACGAGCATAACGCCTGCAAGTCCCACTATTTTTACAATATTTCTGAAAAGCTGTACGAGAATGCCCGAATACATCTCATTGAGAGCCTCAACATCATTTGTCACACGGGTTACAAGCTTTCCAACCGGCGTGATATCAAAATACCTGCTGCCAAGAGACTGGATATGTCTGTAGAGGTCTTTTCTCATCTGAAGAATGATATTCTGGCCTGTTTTCTGCAGTATCCAGGTCTGAGCGATGTTGAATGCAAAGCTTAAGGCAAGTACAACCGCATATTTGATAGCTGTGGCAATTATTACATCATAATCCCCATTTGCTCCAAAAGTATCAATTGCATCTCCCACCAGCATCGGCCTGTAAAGGTCAAAGGCTGTCAGTCCCAGCACCAGCAGAAGGGCAAAAATCACCCAGTGGGCATACGGCTTCATGTAGGCTATGAGGCGCATTGTGGAGCTTTTTTTATTCATTTCTTTTTTACTTATATTTTTACTCGAATTCATACTATAATCTTCTCTGTTATTTCGTAACTATTCATCGTCAAATCTGCATAGCAACGCTTTTCAAGCACTTTAACTGCCAAGCTCACTCTCAAGCTGCTGCTTATGGCTGATATCAGCGTAAAAACCGCCAAGCTCAAGCAGCTCTTCAGGAGTGCCATACTCTGTCAGTTTTCCGTCAGAAAGCACTGCCACATGGTCAGCCTTCTGCAGTGTGGAAATCCTGTGGGCAATCACTATGGTTGTCTTGCCCTGTCTGGTTTCCATGAGGTTTTCAAGTATCTGCTCCTCTGTATCGGTATCGACAGCAGAAAGTGAATCATCCAGTATGAGGATTGCAGAATCCTTTAAAAGTGCTCTGGCTATCGAGCTTCGCTGCTTCTGGCCTCCCGAAAGTGTCACTCCGCGCTCTCCAACCATGGTCTTGTACTCATCCGGAAAGCCCATGATATTATCGTGTATACACGCGTCCTTTGCAGCCTGTTTTACCGCATCAAGAATTGCCGGGTTGTCGGCAATCCTGTCCTCAAGACCAAATGCTATATTCTCCTCGAGTGTGTCGGAAAACAGGAAATTCTCCTGTGGCACATATGAGATGTCACGGTGTAAAACCGCCAGCGGATAGTCTGTTATCGGGCGGCCATCCAAAAGTATCATGCCGTTTTCACAGTCATAGACTCTAAGCAAAAGGTCGGCAAGTGATGATTTTCCGCTTCCGGTACGTCCTAAGATACCAAGCATCTCGCCCTGCTTCACATGTATGCTCACGTCTGAAAGCACCGGCTTGGTGCCGTCAGGGTATGTGAAGCTGAGGTGGCTAAGCTGTATATCACCATGTATTTGTATTTTATCATAAATACCCTCAGCTAAATTATCTGTATTTCTGCCTGCCATGCCATCATTTTCTATTACATTTTCCGGTGGCACCATATCGACAATATCAGGCTTTTCCTCGAAAATAGTCCGAATTCTGCCCCATGCCGCAGCCGCCTGGGAAAATGTGTTGATGCAGTCGCCTGCCGCAATCATAGGCCACACAAGCATATCAATGTATGAGTTGAATGCCACGAACTGACCTATCGAAACCTGTCCGTCAAGCACCATCCTGCCACCTGCAAGGAGTGTCACTATCACGCTTATTCCGATTACGGCATCCAGCGTCGGGCCAAAGACAGCGCGAAGCTTTACCACGGCAAGATTTTTCTCCCTGCTGTTCTCGCAAGCCTTTTCAAACTGCTTAAAGTCCTCTTCCTCCTGCGCAAATGCCTTGACCACGCGGATACCGGCAATGCTCTCCTGCACCTTGTCAGAAAGATAGGAGAAAGCATCCTGCCTTTTCACCTGACGTTTCTTTGACTCTATTCCATAAAAATAGCAGCCGATTGCAATGAAAATAAGTGGAATAAAAGCAAATAATGTCAGCTTAAAATCCACGTATACTACCATTTTGACAAGCACCATCACCGTCATGATTACCGCGTCAAACACGGTGATGACAGCCATTCCGGTTCCCATCCTGACAGCCTGTAAATCGTTAGTGAAATATGCCATAAGGTCTCCTGTCTTATGGCTGTTGTAATAGCGCGCCGAGAGTGTCTCCATATGCGAAAACATATCATCGCGCAGTCTGTATTCTATTCCTCTTGATGCTCCTATGATGAAATATCTCCATCCAAAGCGCCCCGCCATGATTATCAGGCCTGTTATCAATATCTTAAATATAATGCCGCCCACGCCCACCATATCAAGCTTTCCTGCAGTGATTCCGTCGATTATCTCCCCAATAAACTGCGGAATGTACAGATTTGCAAGGTCTACTGCAAGGAGCACAAAAATGCCTATCGCATAATGCCATTTATATGCAAGCAGATATGGGCGCAGCGAGTATTTTTTATCGTTCATGTTATTCCTCCGTATTTTAAATGCCACTGTATAGCAAGCATGCTGGGTTAACCACGCTACATTCTGTATCTACCTCCACAAGTCTGCTACGAAATACGTGAGTGCCGCCCATGTATACACAGAATAGTATATGCCGTGCTCGTCCACTCCATCCTCAAGTATCTTCTTCGCCTGCGCCTTAGTCAGAAGGTCGAATCCGTCAAAGAGCTCGCCGCCCACTGCGCCCTCCTGCGACATTCCATTAAGGCTATCGCGGTTAAGTACAATCTTTACAAGGGCGTTGCTTTCATCTGTCATGCCCGGTGTACTGAAAAGACATGGATTGATTACAGATACCGTGTCTTTTTCTGTCACTTTAAGGCCGGTCTCCTCATGAAGCTCACGCATGGCGGTTTTTATAAGTGGCACTGTATTATCATTATCCCCGGTGCAATCCTCCGGTTCAATAAGTCCTGCAGGTACGCTGAGCAGATACTGACCTGTCGGATATCGGAACTCGCGGTTCATTAACAGACATGGCTCATGACCTGATTTCTCGTCATCATCTGACGGATTCCATATTACCACGCAGCTCACCGCATCCGGAAGCATTTTCTTGAACTCCTCTGTGGATTTGGCGGCTACAAGGTCTTCTTCATCTCTCCTTGTGGCATTATAATAATGCCTTCCCTCCCGGTACTGAAGGTCAAACACCTTTATAAATTTTGATTCAAATAAGCTTTTTATTTTCATAAATTTTTGTCTCTTTTCATTAAACCTTTAATGTGCTCAGATACTCCTTCTGCTGTGGCGTGATGCGATAGCTCTCACGCGCCTTTTGTATCGCCTTGTTGTGGCTCCAGCTATCCATAAGCCTTTCCTGCAGTATCGGCAACACTGCATCATACTGCTTTGCAAGTGCCGTAGCGATATACCATGCCTTCATCATGTTTACATAATACTCCTTGGAACGGATTTTTGCCACATCTAAAGCATATTTTATATCAAAATCCTCATCGAGATATAGGCGCATCAAAGTGCCAATGCCATACCTGACAGTGTAGGGCTTATCCGAATCCAGCCACTCATATACATGCAAAAGAAGCTCATTTTTGTGCTTTTTGAACACAGCCGGCACACCACTGTCGCATGTCGCCCAGTTGTCTATGTATGGCAGGAATGCTTCCAGATAAGCCAATGCCGTATCATAATCCTTCATCTGCATAACAAGAAACATATGCAGGTTATTTTCCTCATAGTAGTAATGTGGCAGAGTGTTTAGAAACTTTTCCACATTGTCACAGTCATTTTCATTCACTGTATTACAGACCCGTTTCTCTTTTTGAACCGACAAAAAGAGCCTGCTGCCATGAGCAAGCTCCTTTGCATACTTTCTAAGCACCGGGACTCTTATTCCTATTATGCGTTCTTTTTCAATATTGGGCATAAGCCTCGCATGAAATTCCCTGTAATTTTTATCCTGTAGCGCAAACAGATTCTCTAATTCTGCCAACAAATCTTTCCCTCCGTAATAACAGGATATCTGATAAGCAGCTTCTCATCAAGATTCTCCCTGTTCATGTCTACCGCTGTGATCTGGCTATTGTCATATGTGGTGTAATAGTAGATTCCCTTATCGCAGTTGCAGCATGAGGTATAGAGCGTAATCTCATATTTGCCCTCTGTCACCTCGCACAGACCTCTCTGCTGATCCACAGAGCCTAATATGTGGAAGAACTGGCTCACACTTGCATTCTCACTGTCATCCGATTTGGAGTTTTGCTTTGTGAATGCCACACGTACAAAGCGTGACTGCGATGATAAATCTCCCGGCAGTCCCAGACCTCCCATTCCGCGGCTATATGCACTAAGCTCCACTCCCGGTGCAAATGTATTTTCAGGCTGCTTTGTGGATAAGCCTCTGTAATTATTGAGTGCAGCCATCTGATATGGGAATGGCGGATTGTTTGTGAGCACACCTACCGGATTGTCGTAAACATGCATACCGTCTGCCATCGACTCCACCACAATGCACTCATTTTTGTCGGCTATAATCCAGTGAAGCTGTGCAACCGGAAGCTGACTGCTAAATGGTGTATCTACCAGCAAAATACGATTTAATTTTTCCTTTGCATCCGCTACCGTAGCGCATAGTGACAGTATCCACGGTATAAACTCAAACTGTGCCACCTTTGTCTTTGCAATGCCGCATGTGCCATTCTCGCATGAGCTGTTTTCGTCTGCTGCCGCATACGCTGCATTTCCCACGAAATTCAATCCTGCCATACCGAGTCCCTTTTCATTTATAGCATCATAGTAAAGAGGATAGTCACCTGCCACATGTGCCATTCCAATGATTGCATAATGGTTTTCAAGCTTTCCTGCATGCCTGAAATCAAACACATAGTTTCGCGGTGTTACCGCAATCTCATCTCCATATGAAAATTCGTAGTCGAGTGTTCTTCCAAAATAGAAATCCTTTGTTTTATAAGCTGCTGCTGTACACATAATTATGACCTCCTTGTTATGCTGCCATACTTAATCAGTATCCCTTAGATTGTAGAGTACTATACATCATATTTGCAATTATTTCAAGCAACACGCCCCTGAAGTATTTGAACAAAAAGGCAGCAGACGGTCTGATAACCGGCGGCTGCCTTAATAAGTGCTGTGCTATTCCTGTATTATGCCTGTTTATTGTCCTGCTCATTATCAAGTGCGATAAGCTTTGCAATGATTTCCTCGCATATCTGTGTAACATTCTTGCCATCTGTAGCAACTGTTACATCTGCCACCGCCTCATAGCGCTCCTTTCGCTTTTCCATAAGGCCACTGATATACTCAACATTCATGTTGCCGTTTAGTATCGGGCGCTCGTCACTATCCTTTACTCGCTCGTAGATAGTCTCAGGCTTTGCTGTAAGGAGAACTACACGGCCGTTTTTCTTCATATGATCTGCGTTTTCCTCTCTCATGACAACACCACCACCGCAGGAAACGATAGTCTGCTTTCTCTTCTGAAGCTCTATAAGTGTGTTGCTCTCTAAGTTTCTGAAATATGCCTCACCGAACTCATCAAATATTTCTGAAATTGACATGCCACGATTCTCAACAATCATCTGATCCATCTCGACACGGTCCATCTCTAGCTTATCCTTTAATTCTCCTGCTACAGTGCTCTTTCCTGCACCCATGAAACCGATCAGGAAGATATTGTAATCGAAAAGGCTCTTTGCCTGGATACGACGGCTGTTCTTCATGATATACTTGAAAATATCAAGTATCTCTTCCTCAAATTCATTGTCGCCAAGCTTTGCCGCAAGTGCATCTGTCTGCTTTTTCTCCTGCTCCGGCTGTAAGATTGGGATTCCTGTTGCCTTCTTATATGATATAATCTCCTGAATGTATGACATTCTGACCGCAAGCTGCTTAATTATTATATCGTCACATTCTCCAATCTTTGCGCGGATTTCCTCGATTTTGTCCATGGTGTGTCTCCTTACTTATGTGTGGTTTTCATATTGGATTTAGGTATTTAAGCGAAATATCGTCAAATTATAATTATTATAACTTCACGTTATAATATTTCGTATTTTTGATAACCACAAATTTCTTAGTCATAGTATAACAAGACTTTACCAATTTATCAAGCAAAATATTTTAATGCTTTAAAGTGTTATTGTGTCAGATATGCATCCACAATATCAGACGACACATTTTTCTCAATCGATTCATATATCGGCTGACACTCCTTGCGAATCTGCTCATGCACTTCATCGCTTAAGGTGATGATTTGTGTGCCGCTATCCTCGATTGTCTTTATCTTTGAGGCAATCCTCTCGTCAGACTGCTCTCTGGCGTACTGTTTCGCTGTCTCGGCTGCCTCACGGATAATCTGCTGCTGCTCATCTGTCAATTCTTTCATGAACTCCTCGCTTACTATGAGCGATATCAGATGTGGCAGATGATTTGTCTCCACTACATAATCCTGCTGCTCGTAAAGCTTGTTGGATACGATTACCTCATACGGATTCTCCTGCGCATCTATAGTGCCCTGCTGCAAGCCGATATACACCTCTGAGAAGGTCATAGGTGTAGGGCTTGCTCCGAGTGCCTTCCAATATGCCATATGATAAGAGTTTTCCATGGTACGGATTTTCTGACCTTTAAAATCAGCAAGGCTTTCTATCTTTTTGTTTGTTGTCATGACGCGGAAGCCCTGGTCTGCATAGCCCAAAAGCTCATAGCCGGCGTCATTGTAGACCTGCTGCATTAGCTTCATAAACTTTGGATTGTCCACATGCTCACGCACCTCATCAATATTGTCAAAAAGTGCGGGCATATCAAATACTGCAGTATCCTTCATAAATGTAACCTGCGGTGCAGTGTTTTGCACTACAAATGGTATATCTCCATCCTTGCAGGACTCAAGCAGCTCTCTGTCTCCACCGAGCACACTGTTCGGATAAACATTTATTTTCATCTTGCCATCGCTTAATCTGTCAACTTCATCGGCAAACTTCTCCGCATAAATCTGTGTAACGGTGTCCTCCGGGCTTGAGCTGCCGAGAGGCCATGCATAGCGCTGCACCCCTGCATCCTTAGCTGCGGCCTGCGAGCCTTCACCAGCAGAGCCACCGCACGCGGCAAGTCCTGCTGTAAGCGAAAGTATCATCGTGACGGCTGCTGCTCTTCGCCACAATCTATATTTGCTATACGATTTACGCGGTTTATTATATTTACCAGCTTTTTTACATAAAAACAAGCCAAATCTACTCATATTTTTCTCCATTTTATGATTAATTACTGTTTTCCTAGTGTGGTGTAGTTAATTAAAAAACGCTATACCTCAAATGCTCTCCCGAAATTTACTAATCAATGATTCCGAGAGTACATTATATACTACAGGAGGAAGAGACTAATCGCCGGTACAAATGTAAGTATCAGCAGTGCCAGCAGGAAATATCCTATCATAGGCGCCGCCTTCTTTGCAATCCGCATAACCGGTACATCCGTCAGTGAGCTTGCCACAAATAGGTTTACACCGATTGGAGGTGTAACGAAACCGATTGCAAGGTTTACGATCATCACTACTCCGAAATGGATAGGGTTCATGCCGATGCTCTGCACGATTGGAAGCAGAATCGGACTTAATATAAGGATAGCCGGTGTGGTATCCATAACCATTCCCACGATAAGCAGGAACACATTTATAACAATAAGAAGTACTATCTCGTTTGTAAAATGTGCAAGTATCCATGCGCTAACTGTCTGTGGCACCTGCATGAGTGTGAGCACACGTGAAAACGCGGTCGATGCGGCAAGTATAAACAATATAGGTGCGTATGTCTTCATCGCCTCCACCATGATGCCCCATATCTCTTTTACCTTTATGGATTTGTAAATAAAAAGACTTACAAAAAGCGCATAGAATACCGAAATCACCGCTGCCTCTGTAGGCGAAGCTATACCGGCATAAATACATCCAAGCACTATAACCGGGCTCAAAAGTGCCCATATACTGTCCTTCAATATGCTAAAAATTCCCTTGCTTCTAAGCTCTGAGACCTTTGCATTTATCTTTTCCTTGTCCTCTCCATAGCGCTTGCAGTGGTAATATGCATAAAACATGAGAAGCGCTCCTATCAAAAGTCCCGGAATGATACCTGCCAGAAATAGATCACTGACCGACTCACCGGTTGCCATCGCGTACATGATAAACGGAATACTCGGTGGAATGATAACTCCGAGTCCTCCCGCAACCGCAACAATCGCCGTTGAAAAATCCTTTTTGTATCCAAGCTCCATAAGAAGCGGTATGGTCATGCTTCCGACTGCAGCTACGGTTGCAGGTGCTGAACCTGAGATAGCTCCGTAGAACAGGCATGTGATGATAACCGCACATGGGATTCCTGCAGTTCTTTTTCCTATAAAATACACAAAAACATCAAACAATTTTTGTGAGATTTTGCCATGTGCCATGACGATTCCGGCAAGCACAAACATGGGCACCGCTAAAAGCGGGAAGCTGTCGATTCCTCCGAGCATGGAGCGGATGACATAGCTTGCGCTGGCTGTAAAAGATGAGTCAAACGCACCCGGCAGCACTGCCACTATTCCAAGGGAAATAGATACCGGAATCGCGATAATAAGACATATTACGAACAATATAAAAACTACTACTGCTGACATCTATTTTTCCTTTCTTTTTTTAGCTTTACTGTCAATTGCTTCAATCTCCTCCACGAGCTCTTTCTCGCGGTAAGAATCTTCAACAACGGCTTCCTCGATAACCGAGGCGATACTACCTTCTTCAAGAGGCTTTTCATCTTTTTTCAAGACAATTTTCCACTCGCCAAACCATCTCTGCGCGATGCGGAAAGCCGTGATTATAAAGCATACAAACGGTGCCGCCTGCACATAGTACATAGGGATACCGCAGGCAGGACTCACCTGACCGCTTTCTATCGTATTTTTCAGATATATGAATGAATACGGTATCAGAT
>OGZW01003670.1_pt1 | contig 11192 bp, 18 predicted proteins | sample 1577001 | NCBI WGS metagenome assembly OGZW01 (sample SAMEA3541519, study PRJEB24748) | human gut metagenome | biome: human gut; feature: human-associated habitat; material: faeces | place: China | collected 2012
GTATTCCTTTGTCCCGTCCCTGGATCTTTCACAGCTTTCGTAGATGAGCTTCTTGCGCACGAAGGCATTGAGTATCTCGCGGTCGATGCAACGCTTTTGCAGCAGGTAGGCATACACACGGCGCATGGACTCACTCTGCGCTGGGAGCGTGAAGGGCTTTGCAGGCTCCGGCTCCTTCTCCCTTGCCGCAGGGTAACTCCCACCCAGATCGTCGCCGAGGAGCAGAGACATGGCGTCCGGGTAGCTGAGTCCATAGAACTGCTTGACGAAGCTGATGGCTCTGCCGCCCTGTTCGCTGGCGTGATCGTACCACTCGCATCCGTGGATGGTGATGCTGTGGTCGCTGGCAAGGCGTTTGTCCCTGCCGGAGGTAATGAGCTTTTCTCCTCGGCGGCGGAGGAACTCCTCCAAGTCCACCGACGCGGCTCGTTCTTTCTGCTCGGTTGTAAACGGAATGTACTTTGACATAGTCCCTCCCTTATTGTGTCTGTTGCGTCAGTCCGCGATCCTCATGGTCATCCGCCTTGTGTCCCATTGCCATGCGCTTCTCCTGCAATCTGCGGCGACGCTTCTTGTCGATCTGCATTCCTGCATAGATGGCAGGCTGGGCGGCGTTTTCGCGGAATATGCGGCTCATCTGATGGAGCATCCGAAGGACAGCTGTTCCCGCCGCCGCACCGGAGAAGTCGTCCTGATGGTCAATGAAATACTGCGCGTAGGAGTTGCCCTGCGCCGCTGCCTGTGCGAAATAGCGCAGAGCTTCTTTGCGGTCTGCTTGCACCTCCTGTCCCAGCAAATAGAGCTTTCCCAGCGTGTATTGGGCAAACGAATTCCCTTGCGTGGCAGAGTCCTTCAGAAGCTGAATGGCCGCATCTATATCCTTCGCCACACCCTCTGCGCCGGTGAGCAGCAGCTTGCCGAGCCGGTATTGCGCGCAAGGATCGTTCTGCTCCGCTGTCTGCCGCAGCCAGTCACTGTTTATCTCGTATGTTTCTGTATTTGAAAAAACAGGTAAAGTATCTAAAAGCTCATCCAGTTTGACGTTAAAAATTTCTGCCATTCTCTTTAAATCTGTAGAAGATGGATCACGTTCTTCTTTTTCCCACAAAGCTATTAATGTTTTAGATTTGTTTAATTGGTCTGCAAGCCTTTGCTGTGTTAAATTATTTAATTTTCTAAGACGTTTAATATTTTCTCCTAAAGGCATTTTCAAAACCTCCTTTGTTAACTTAATGTTAACACCGCGTTGAAAGAAATTTAAGTAAAAGTAACTAAAAGTAAACAAATTTATTGACAAAAGCATTACTATAAGTTACTATAGTAATGTAAAAGATGTTTACAAATAGTAATCCTATAAGGGGGTGGTGATATGAATAAAGTGAAAGGGTATAGAAATATGCTCAATGAAACACAACTTGATTGGGCTAAATTACTGAATATTTCAAGAACATCCTTCAACAAAAAAGAAAGTGGACAAGTACCATTTAATGATCGTGAGAAAAAGAAAATAAAATCTCACATCAATAATGCTTTGGAGAAGCGAAATGAAAAGCTGGTAACTATTGATGAATTATTTTTTTAATTAAAATGTTTACATATAGTAAACAAATGTAACTTTAAGTACATTGGAAGGAGAAGTCAAAATGAACGAATTGTTAAAGGTCAATTATGCCAATGACCGCATTACATTATCAGCAAGAGAATTACATGAGTTTTTAGAAATTGAAACTCCATTTAAAAAGTGGTTTGGAAGAATGGCTGAATACGGATTTAGTCAAGAAATTGATTACCGAGAAGTTATGGACAAAATTGTCCAAAACCCTAAAGGTGGTCGACCATCAACTGATTATGAAATTACTCTCGACATGGCAAAAGAAATTGCAATGATCCAACGAAGTGACAAAGGTAAAGAAGTTCGCCAATACTTCTTGGAACTAGAAAGAAGATGGAATAGTCCTGAAGCAGTAATGAATAGAGCTTTGGAATATTCAAGAAAGCAAGTTAAGGCATTGATGGAAGAAAACAAAGAATTGAAACCAAAGGCATTGTTTGCTGATGCAGTTGCTACAAGTGAAAGTTCAATTCTGATTGGACAGTTAGCAAAAATCATTAGTCAAAATGGCTATAAGATTGGTCAAAATCGCTTATTCCAATGGTTAAGAGAAAAAGATTACTTAATCAAAAGTGGTGAGAGATACAATCAGCCCACACAACGTGCCATGGAATTGAAACTGTTTGAAGTCAAAGAGAGAGCAGTTGCTAATCCTGATGGAAGTACTCGTTTGACTTTGACAACAAAAGTCACTGGAAAAGGTCAAGTGTACTTCGTTAATAAGTTTCTTAACAAGGAGGCATAGGATGGATATTTTAATCAGCATAGTACTTGCGATTGTTTTTTTCTGTATTTTCAACTGTAGTAACTGCACAAATTTTAGCAACTCATTATATGGCAAAATTAGCAAGATCTTTAGACGGTGTAATTGAAAAAGTAAAGATAATAAACAAGGAAAATAAAAGAAAATGATTAGTGTTGGATATTTAATTGTTATTGCTGTTTCAATAGTAAATGGCATTTCAGGAGCTGTAGTTGCTTTAAAAACCATAGATGAAGATGGGAAATTAGAAAAATATATAAAAACTTACAGATAAAAAAGCATGCATTATTCAATGCACACTTTTAGAAAATTTTCACCTAGAACTGTTAGATAGGCTTTTACTTTATAAACTGAGCAGTTATTATTTTTAGCAATTTTAGCAAGCTGATCAGTATTTTCATAAGGTACAGCATTATCGATTTCAACATAACCATCTTCTGAATTTATGTATGAAATTGAATCACGAGATTTAACAACAATTAATCCTAATCTTGAAAGATTGTTTATAGACAATGCACATTGTTTGATGGATTCAAAATCAATAAACATTTTATTGATAACTAGATATTCTTTGTTATCAGAATCAACTAATGAAATGCCTGTAATATCGTTAGAATCTTTTATAAAAGAAAGTAAACAAGCATCTTTAGGAGATAGTTGTTTGATAATACCAATAAAACCAGGATGAGCATATTCATTTTTAGTTTTATCAAATGATGATGTGATCAAATTCTTAAACATGTCTTTAATTTCATCTTTTTCTAAATAGTATATTGATTCGTTTATTGCAGGTAAAAGAATCGAAATGTTTGGAGATTGAATATTTTCATTAGGTATTTGTTTAACTGCCTTAGATGTTTCATCAGATAGGTTGTTAATTTTATTATCTAAATATTTCTTTAGATAAATATGAAGCGGATTTACATCTTTTGTAATTTCATAAATAGTTGCAACAAAATTTGCACATGCTATCGCTGTTTGAAAATCCATAGTATTTTCACCTCACTTTCTAATTAGATTTCAATACTGGGGAGCATTGATAACTTAATTATAAAGAAAGAGATAAAAGAAGTCGAAAACAATTAAATAAATTACTGATCATCCAGGAATCAATCTCTAATAAAGCCTATTTTATTAGATTCCTAAAATTAATTGATCATAGAAACACCAACTTAATAACAAATTTCTTTTTAATACAATACGTGAAGCTTTCATTTTGTAATAGAGGTTGGTTCCTTGATGGTCAGTAGTAGGAAGGAGAAAGATTATGAACCAAAAAGATCAAATTGATATTTTCAAATTCAAAATCAAAAATGAAAAGAAATTTTTGAAGGAACTTGTTGAACGTAAAAAACAAGCAAAAAAAGATTGTGAAGAGTGTTTACCGGAAGATTATTCTTCAAAGTTAGCTGAATTCAAAACGGCACTATCGCATATTTCAAGGCAATATGCAAGATTAAGTGCATTTATAGAAATGGGTTGTATGCTGGACTTGATTTCAAGTGTTGAATTTGCTGAGTTGTCAGATGAAATAAGTGAATTGGCTTTTTCATAGAAAGGAGGGATAGCTCATGGATGAAAACAACATCTCAGTTGAAGAAGTTATGAAGATTACTCATAAGAGTAGAGAATTCATTATCAATGCAATTCAACAAGGATGCTTTCCAGGAAGTGTTGCGATAGCTAACAAAAGAAGAAACGTACACATTCCAAGAAAAGCATTTGAGGACTACATGAATAAGTTCAGCAGAAGTCCTAGTGAGCAATTGATTATTGCTTTGCTTAATTCTTTAAATGAAAAAAGTGCCCTTGAAAAAAGGACACACAACATAGCACATAAATTATAAACAAATTCGGGAGGAATTGCAAATATGAGATTAACTCAAAAAGCACAAATTACCCTTTTGGGGGGATTTGTTGCAGCACTTATATTAAGTGGTATTGGTTTTGCTCAAGCAAAATCAGTAGAAGCCAAATATGAAGAACAATCTAAACAAATTGAGCTATATAAGAGTGAACTTAATGACGCTCAAGGTCAACTTCAAGAATACACAAAGTACAAAGCTATGTATGAATGTATCCAGGTAGAAAGAAATCAACTGCAAGAACAGGTTGATGAACTTTCTAAATGAAAATCATTAGGGGTATTCAAAATTACAGCGTATTTCTATGGAGAAGATGAATATGGAGATCTAACTTCTACAGGAGTTAAGGCTCAAGTCAACCATACAATCGCTGTAGACCCTAAAATAATCCCATATGGAAGTGAAATCATGATTGATGGACAAATATATGTCGCTGAAGATTGTGACGGTGCGGTTAAAAACAACGTCATTGACGTATGGGTAGAACATCAAAGTAAGAGTTTTGGTGTCAAGTACAAAGAAATATACATCAAGAGGGAGTGAATTTAGTGACAAAGAAACAACTTGAAGAAAAAATAGATCATCTCAAACATGAGATATTTCTATTGGATATGAAAGATCATTGGGATAGTGCTGATTTCAGTTTAAGCAGTTCATTAAATCAAGAACTTTCTGAATATGAAAGGAAGTTGAAAGATGGACGATATGACTGAAAAAGACTTAATAAAGTCTAGGAAAAGTATCAATAGCACAGTTATCAAATTAAAAAACGCTATGAGGGAACTTAAATCATGGCAATTGGATGTTAGTGGAATAGATAACTTTTTAAAAGGTGTAGAAGAACTGCTTAATTATGATGTTGGAGCAGGAATTACAATCAAACCTTTTGAAAGTGTTCTATCAGAACTAAGAAATAAATTGGATGATGCTCTTAATGAACAAGAGGTAATCATCAAAGAAATAGATAAAGAAATGGGGAAATTTTAATGGGTTTAGCAGTATTGATAAATGGAAAAAGTGGAACTGGAAAGTCAGCTTCATTAAGAAATTTTAAAAAAAGTGAAGTTTTAGTGTTTAGCTTGCATAAAACAAGACTTCCTTTTAAAACTGACATTAATGTCAAATGCCTAACAAATATGGCATATTCTGAAAGATATGATTACATCAAACAAAATATTTATAAATACCAAAACAAGGTAAAGGTGTTTGTGATTGATGATAGTGATTACTTAATGTTCTTTGAGCAACAACAAAGAGCAAAAGAAGGTGGCTATGCAAAATACAATGAAATTGCAGGTCATATGATTGATTTAAAAAATTTCATTCAAACATTAAATGATGATGTCATTGTTTACTTTTTGAGTCATGTTGAAATTGATGCTAACACAGGAGAATCTAGAGCAATTACTGCTGGAAAACTGATTGATACACAATTAGGTACATTTGAAGCTTTATTTGAAAATGTATTATTTACAAAAATCGTTGATGGCAATCATGTTTTTGTAACAAATAGTGATGGAACAACTACCGCTAAAACATCAATGGGAATGTTTGAAGAACAAGAAATTGATAATGATCTAAAAAAAGTAGATGAAGTTATCAGAGAATATTATGGGTTAGGAGTTGAAGAAGATGCTCAAGAATAATGATTTAAGAAGAGAGTTTATTCTAAATGATAGCAACTGGAAACAAATTGGTGTCATAGAAAGCCTAAAAATTAGGATTCTAGAGCTAAAGCTTAATTCTCATATTAGTTTACTTAAATTTGAAAAACTCTTAACACAACAAGAAAAAGGTGCCAATCAATACCTTTATTCTAGACATGAAGTAGGAGATTACATTCCTTTTGATTGGGGATGTGGTAGATATTATCGCATGGTTGATGGCTTACTGATTACAGGTAGCTGCATGCACATAAATAAAGCGGTTGAAGTTGTTAAAAACACCGAGGAGGACAAATAAATGAAATTATATGAAATTCCACAAGAAATTGAAAATCTTGTAAATGAAGAAACTGGAGAAATTACTGATCCAGTTCTCTTCACTCAATTAAATGAAAACATGGAGCAAAAACTCTCGTATTTAGCTCTAATGAATAAAAACCGTGAGAGTGATGTAAAAGCCTTAGATGATGAAATCAAAGCTCTAACTGAAAGAAAAAAAGTTTTAGAAAACAAGGTAATCAATACCAAAGCTTTCTTATCTAGTTTCATGTTAGAAAATAGTATCAAGAAGATTGAAACACCACGAGTTGTTATCAGTTTCAGAAAGTCAACATCAGTTGTAGTTGATGATGCAGTGGCTTTACTAAATGATTTTAAAGAAAAAGGTTTAACTGATTTATACAAAACTAAAGTAACTGAGTCATTGGATAAAACAGCCATTAAGAAGTGGCTTAAAGACAATATGAGTAATTATTGTCATTTAGAAGAAAAGCAAAACATTCAAATCAAGTAGAAGGAGACAAAGAAAATGCAATTAAATTTCAACAGAAAAGAATATGAAAGAAAGTTCTTACAACCAGGAGGGTATGTAGGAAAAATCGTTGCTGCTGGTATCGAAGGAGAAACTGTAAAAGTTTTCTTTGATATTGCACAAGGCGAATTCAAAGATATTTATTTAAAGGAATATCAACAAAATGGTGGAGGAAAAACATTTGATCCAAACAAATGGAATAAGAAAGCAGTTGTTAATTTCAACTTCCAATATGCTGGTGCTAAATATGCATTTGCGGACCTATTAAACTATTTAGAAGAATCAAATCAAACATTCCGTTGGAATAACGATACCAATGATTTAAAGAATCACTTGGTTGGTGTTGTTTACAAAAAGAATGTCTACATTGACAAATTCGGTGAGGAAAAAGAGGGAACTGATTTTCCATCATTCATAACAGTTAAAAGCATTGCTGAACATAAGTATTCTATTGAACCAACAAAACAATCTAAAGAACCAGCAACTTCAATGGGCAATCCAAATTTACCAACTGATTCAGTTCCTGATGATATTCAATTTGATTAATGCTGATTCAAGTAGATACAAGAGAAAAGCCAAGTCAAACTGAAAGGATATTTGAACACTTTGATAATCAAGGTGTTCAATATCTTATCAAAAAGCTTGATGTTGGTGATTACATGTCATTTTCAAATATCAAATGTGCGATTGATAGAAAACAATCTATTGGAGAATATGCAGTTAATATGGGAGCAGATCATGCACGTTTCAAACGAGAAATGATAAGGGCAAATGAAAACGGAATAAAGCTTATTTTCTTGATTGAAGATGACAAAATAAAATCTATTGAAGATGTTAAAAAGTGGTGGAATCCAAACAGTATGTTTCATCAACGTTTTATGACTGGTGAAATGTTGTACAAAGGGATGAACACTCAAATAGAAAGATATGGTGTTGAGTTTCACTTTTGTAAGAAAAAGGAAACAGGTTATAGAATTGTAGAATTATTGAAAGAAAATGGTGGTTAGTATGTCGTTTGAGGAAAATAAAAAGTTGGGTTATGTTCTTTCTTATAGAAGTAAGTTGGAGTGGCAATGGTATAAATTTCCAACAACTGCGCATTTGTTTGATTACTGTATTCATAGAGCAAATTATAAAGATAATTATTATGGAAATGTTCTAGTAAAAAAAGGAAGCTTTTTAACAAGTTTAAATAATCTTCATAATGAAACTGGGCTAACAGTTCAAGAAGTAAGGACTTCTTTAAAAAGATTAGCTTCAACAAATGATTTAACATACGAAACAACAAACAAAGGAACGGTTATAACCGTTGTCAATTATAGTGTTTACCAGTCTCAAAGCGAAAATGTAACAAGCACTTTAACAAACCAACAACAAACAAATAACAAACGAATAACAAACCAACAACAACTAATAAATAAAGAAAATAAAGTAAATAAAGTAAATAAAGTAAATAATGTAGTAGTATCTGACGATACTCCTACAACTACAACAATTTTTGATGATGATTTTGTGAGGTTTTGGAAGGCATATCAAAAGAAAGGTTCGAAGAAAGATACTTATGAAGTATGGAAGGAACATGAGTTTGATGAAGAAGAAATTGATCTAGTTATTTTTGCTGCTAAAGAATATTCAAAAGAAAATGCAAGTGATAGAACTTCCATGATGTATTCAAGAACTTTTTTAGAAAATGAGATTTATTTGGATTATCAAGATAAGTTCAAAAAATACAAAGTCTACTTAAAAGAACAAGAAGAATTGGATGAGATTAGGAAGAAGCTTAAGATGAAGGATGGTTATGAATGATAACAACGTAAAAAGATATGACAATGAATTTCAATTCTTAAGCATCTTATCCAATGATAGAAAATTAGTAGACAAAATCAAATTCAGTGAAGATTACTTCATGAGTAGTCTTTACAAGAAGTTTTATCGCTATCTAAAGAATGAAAACAAAATGGATATTGAGCGTATGCTTGATTACATGACTCTTGAAGAAACAAAGGATTTTGTCACAAAGGTGTATATCAACAACATGTATGCTGATAGTGACAAAGAATCCATGGCATTGGGATATGCTAAATTGATTTTAGAAGATTACAAAAAGGATGAATTGATAAAGTTAGGTGCAGTAAGTGGAACAATCTCAATGAATGAATACTATTCGAGGCTGACTGAGATTGTAAAGCTAAACTGTGAAATAGAGGTTGAAGCACTATCCAAGGATATGATTGATGAAATGATATCAGATGATAGCCAAGGGATTGTTATAGATGGGTTTGGTATTTTAAGCCTTTTCCTCAAACTTGATATCACTGATTTAGTGACGGTTGCAGGTACTAGTGGCTTTGGTAAATCGGCATTTCTATTAAACTTGTACAAATCTTTGTCACAATACAAGAACCTGTACAAGTGTCATTACTTCAACCTAGAAGTTTCGCCTAAAATCATGATTAAGAGATTACTTGCAATTACATCAGATCATAAAGTTGATGAATTTAATAAAGGTATCATCAATGAGGACTTCTATATAAAAGCTAGGGATAAAATTCAGGACAATGATTCCTACATTAAAAGTGGTTCTATCTCAATAGAGGAACTAAAGTCAGTAACTCTTAATGCGTTAGATCCAAATAAAATCAATATTGTGTTCGTGGACCATATTGGATTATTAGAAACTGAAGATAGGAATTTCAGTAGAAATGAATATGACAAGGTTACTCATTGTATGAAGGAATTAAGAAATCTAGCTTTGGATAACAATCTTATCATTTTTGTGGCAAGTCAATTTGATAGAGCTTCAATCAAAAACAACAACATAAGTATGTCCTCTTTAAAATCATCAGGAGAAATAGAAAACAGTTCTACTCATGTGCTTTTGCTAAAAGAAAGCCAACAAAGAGAAACACCACCAGAACAAAAGAAATATTATCAAGAAGTAACCGTTGAAATTGCTAAAAATAGAAATGGTGAAGTAAGAGAACTTGATAATTATACATTCTTAAAGACAAAACAAATATTTAGGGAAAGTTAGAGGAAAAGAGAAATGACAATTAGAGAAAAAATCGATGAAATCATTGATAGATATTACGATGATGAAGAAGATAGATATTCTACCCATAGAGAAGATGAAGTAAAGAATCATTTTATGAAGGATGAATTAAAAATATTTTTAACTTCTAACAACATTGAACATAAAATTCAATTTGATTACGGCTATGAAAATTCGAGCATTGACACATATTTTATTGCTGTGGCGTTCATTGATGAAAACAACAAGTTAGATTTAATTACTGTGTATTTAGAAGATCGTTAGGAGGATATTCAAGATGATTAAAGTAGAAGAAATCGTTGAAAAATACAAAGGTTATGAAGTGGATGAAGAGAAACTAAAAGAGTTTCTCATTCCGCCAAAACCAAAAACGGTGTGGGATTTAAAAATTGGTGATAGATATTGGTTTCTTGATAGTTACGGCACTGTTCGTGACTGTGTTTTGGGAAATGGTGTAATTGATAATGGACGAAGAGCAATCGGCAATTGTTTCTTAACTAGAGAAGAAGCTCAATTTGAAGTTGAAAGACGAAAGATTGAAGCTATCATGTTGAAATACGGTAGAAGAGAGTTTAAGTATGATGAAAATAATGTTTGTATGTTTTATAAACATGAGGAACAAGAGGTTGCTATAGCAAATGAAAGTATTTATCAAAACCAAGGAACTATTTATTTCGATAAATATGATCTTTGCAAACAAGCCATTGAAGAAGCAGGAGAAGACAACATCAAGAAATATATTTTTGGAGTTGATTCCAAATGAGAAAAGAAGATATTGCAAAGCCAGTAGATCGTAAGAAATGTTCAACCTGTAAATACTACAACCAAAACAAGAAACGTTGCTCATTGAGAATGTGCAAAGATCAACCGAGTTTGTTTGATTACATTGGGAATAGGTTTTAAAAATGGATGAAGTTGATTTCTATTTAAAAGATTTGGAAAGCAAATTTAAGAAAATTGATAAAAGTAAATACTATCTTTCCTATTCTGGTGGGAAAGATAGTCATTTCTTATATTGGTTTATCAAAGAGTATTTACATGATGATGAAATTGAAATTGTATCAGTTAATACGTACATGGAGCACCAAGAAATTTTAAAACGTATGTTAGAAAATGCTGATCGTATTTTATTGCCAGCCATGAAGCCATTTGAGATAAAAGAGAAATACGGAAGTCCATGTTTCTCAAAAATACAAGATGAATATATTTCACGGTATCAAAATGGCTGTAGGACTGATTCACTAATGATGCACATTCATGGCTATGTGTTTATAGGGAAAAATGATGTTAAGTACACAACACTTTTCAAGTTAAATAAAACAGCAAAAGAGTTATTGTTATCAAACAAACTGCATAAAATTTCGCCTGAATGTTGTAAGTATTTAAAGAAAGAACCTTTTAAACAATTTGAAAAACAAACAGGTA
>OGZW01003678.1_pt1 | contig 11170 bp, 7 predicted proteins | sample 1577001 | NCBI WGS metagenome assembly OGZW01 (sample SAMEA3541519, study PRJEB24748) | human gut metagenome | biome: human gut; feature: human-associated habitat; material: faeces | place: China | collected 2012
TTATTGGTGTACATTGCCAGACGGATCGTATTGATGCCATAGTTGTCCCGAAGTGTCTGGAATGCGTCCTTATTGACATACTGCGGAAACCATGCAATGCCGTGGGTGCTGACACCCTTCAACCGGAACTTCGCACCATGGCTGTCCTTCAGATCCGTTCCGGATACATGAAGCGCCCCATGCTGTTTCACCGGAGTGACCCCTGCTGCCTGTGCTGTTCCGGTCAGCTCATCACTTACCGTTCCCGTAACATCTGCCGCCACAGACGCAACTGTGCCTGACTGACTCTTCTTCTCTGCCGGATTTCTACCGGAAATTTCTGCCAGAACCGCTCCCGTCAAACCGACAACAATAACAATAAACGCAGCCGCCATAAATATCTTTCCAATATGGCTTTTCATTTGATTCATTTTCTCTTTCATCTGACTCATTTACTCCTCCATTCCAATACTGTTTCGCGTAGCAGGATATCGCGGAAATATCATATAGCAAAGACTTGTTTACAACGGATCAATCTCCGGAAACACTTCCCTCATCAGACGTTGATATCCATCCAGACGCTGCACCTTATGCACCTTCTTGCGAAGCTTTTTGCCATCCGGCATGCTGTCTGCCAGAAACCCCCACAGCTCCTTCATCTTAAAAAGCACCGGCTGACCGGGTCCATACGCTTCGCAGTATGCCTTGCAAAGCGCATTGGCATATGCGCCGATCCGGTTGAACCTTTCTTTTTCGGACAAATTTCTCATCCCGCCGGCTCCGGACATGTTTTGCTGCCCATTCCCCGCACCTTCATCTGACGAGGGAGCAGTTTGTTCTTTGCCGTACGCCTCTCTCTCCCGTATTTGCAACGCTAACTCCGGATGAGCCAGAAGCCCCCGTCCGATCATAACACGGGTCACCTCCGGAAAACGGGCACAAATCCGGTCATAATCCTCCAGAGAACAGATATCACCATTGTAGCACAACGGCATGTTACAGCGCTGCATCGCTTCCGCAAACATATCCAGATTTGGTGTATTTTTGTAATAATCCTTTTGCACTCGCGGATGAATGATCAGCTCCTCCACCGGATACTGATTATAAATATCAATGATCTCCGGAAATTCCTCCGGATCATCCACTCCTAATCTTGTTTTGATGGATATTTTCAGCGGACATTCCCGGTAGATTTCCTCCAGAAACCGGTCAAGTGCCACGGTTCTTGCCAGAAAACCGGATCCCTTCCCCTTAGAAACCACAGTCCGGGCCGGACAGCCCAGATTCAAATTAACCGTATCGTAGCCCAGCTCCGCCATCTGCCCGGCTACCCGCAAAAACTCTTCCGCACGGTTGCTCATAATCTGCGGAATGAGACATCCCACCTGATTATTCTCCGGCAGGATGTCTCTCATCTCCTTATTTCTCAGACGTTTGCTGTCTGTCGCTGTAATGAAGGGAGTGAAATAGCGGTCAATCCCTCCATAATATTTTTCAAAAACATTCCGGAATACATATCCGGTAATACTCTCTAAGGGTGCAAAATACACCTGCATGACAGTTCTCCATTCTATTATAAATATCGTTCATATTTCAGTCATGCTGTGGCACCGGACCGCTTCTTTCTACTGTACCAGCTGTGCCGGTGGTGTATGAAGGATCTTCCGGACCGGAAGTATACTGACTATAATGTTGACAGTAAACATAGCAAGGATCAACAATGCCGCCATCCACCATGGGAACAGGAGATAAATCTCCAGCGACGGAATTGAGGTAATAAATTTGATGACTCCACTGGTGATCAGGATGGCAGGAATACATGTGTACGCTGTCATCATGACCATCTCCAGCATATATGCCTTGAGAATACTTCCCGGCGAAATACCGATCAGCCGGTAAACTGTCAGTTCTTCGCTTCGTGCCATTGCATTTGACTTTATAGTAAAATATATCATAATCAGTGATAATACTGCAACTGCTATTGTCACAATATATCCGGCATTCAGGCCGCTTTCCTTCTGCTCCTTCTGATATTCCTCGATCTGAAGCTGTGCATTACTCTGTGCCCGCACTTTGAAATAATCCTTATAGTCTTTACCTTTTTTCTCAAAACAGGCTATGGTTCCCTCTACATCATCGGTATATACCTGAAACTGCTTGGCATTTACCACATAAGCCATACGGATCTCCTCACATTTGTCCTTCGGAAGCACATACTCCGCACCGCTGTCCAACGGACATTTCCCTACGATCTTACATGTATCCAGTCCAAGCTTCTGCTCTGCCTGACCCGTGATCATCTCACCGCTCTGCCATCTTTTCTGGTGCTCGTAGTCCTGATACTGATTTTCGTCCACAAGGATCTGATTTCCCTTCAGCTTCACATCCCCATATTCTTCCGGATACGCCTGGCGCAGCTCCTCATCCGACATAATCTTTTTGTCTCCGTAATTCATTCCGAAGGCTACATACGGACTCACATAAACAGAGGGCTCTCCTGTGTCAGATACACCTACAATCTCCAGCTCAAGATTTGAAATTGTGGTAATGACCTTTAAACCCAGCAAAGACTCTTCCTTGTTGTAAAGAGACGCTACAACGCTTCCGGATTTTTGGAAGGTAGATAAGAGCCACTTGTCAATCACAAGCTCTTTCCGGTTCTTTGGCAGACGTCCGCATACCAGATCCTCCTCCTTCAGCTCACTGTAATCTACCGCTGAAAAATTATCAATTTTAGCATTGACCTGTTTCAACTGACGGAAGCCGTCATAGCTCAGGTTTAATGTTCCCTGTTGCAATGCGTTATATTTGATATCGGAAGTCAGCGTTTCCTGACAATATTTTTCTACTGCCTTAGACACCTCGCTGTCATCCCCGTTTGCCGGCTTCAGCTGTACCGTCACATAATGCGAATCCTGCGTCACGACCTCCTGCTTGTTGATATCATGCTGCATCATAAAATCTGCAAGTGCAAGCACCAGCAGAACGGAAGTTGCCAAAAGGATCCCCACGATAAAACGATGTTTTTTCCCAAGCATTCTTATGTTTTCGCAGGCAAGCTTCCAGATCTGTCCCATAGGCAGCCCCATACTCCGTCCTGCCTTGAGTTTTGGCAAATGATATGATATTTCCTCCATCTGGCTCTGATCCAGCTTTGGACGGCTTGCATCCCGCATTACACAGCCGGATTCCTCTCCTGTCAGCACCAGCTCCACATTGTCCTCCGTCTCAATGTAAAGCTTTCCGTCCTTCCATGCCAGATTGATGTGAAGCTTTCCCTCCGGCTGCTCCTCCAGATCATCCCGATGGAATTTTTCCCGGTACAGGGACAGGTCAATAAAATCTTCCTCTACCCTCTGCTGCTCCATGTCTTTCAGATAAATATCGGAATCATCAATTTTCTGATAACTGCCGCTTGGATCATTGGCATAATCCCGCTTGATCTCTCCATCCTGAATCTCTATAATGCGGTCAGCAAAGAATTTGGCGATCGCCTTCTCATGAGAAACTAAAATCACAAGGCATTCTTTTGAAATACTTTTCAGAATGCTCATGGTTTTCAGGGTATTTTCCTCATCCAGATTACCCGTAGGCTCATCGGCCAGAATGATCTCCGGCGACTTCACAAGTGCTCTTGCAATGGAAACTCTCTGCTGCTGTCCACCGGAAAGCTGCGAGATGCGCTTCTTTTTGTAGCGGGACATCCCCAACGCCTCCAAAACATAATCCACACGCTCATCTTTCTGCTCCTCCGTCAGATCAAATACATTCAGAGCCAGCTTCACATTGTATGCTACCGTATAATCCTGCAGCAGATAATAATTCTGGAAAATATAACCAAATTTCTGGTTTCGGAGACGTTCGATCTTGTTCTGCTCATACTTTCGAAGCACCACATCATCAACCTTGACTGTGCCGCTTTTGAAGGTATCCAGTCCTCCAATGGTGTTCAGCAGAGTGGTCTTTCCTGATCCGCTCTCTCCCAGAATACACACAAGCCCCCGGTCCCCCAGCTCCAGACTGACCTCTTTTAATACATGGTTTTCATTGGACTTGCCTTTATTAAAATATTTATCGAGTTTTTCTATTTTTATCATTTCTTATTCCTCCATTCTGTCCCCGTTTAATGACCGGAACCGACTTATTCCTGTCTCAACGTACGATTAAAAAAGAATACCGTCAAAAACAGCAGGACCGCATTATACACGATAAACAGAACAAAGCCTATGATTCCGTAATAAAACATCATATTGCGGATAAAGGATACACCTGTCTGCTGCAGAATCACCATAATGATCGCTGTAACGATCACCGCTGCAATACAGTGAATTCCCATTTCCAGATATGTGATCCTGCCCATCTGCCTGCGCCTCATTCCTATAAAACGCAATACACTGTAATCCTTTTTCTTGATCTTCAAAATGGAGCGAATGATCAGGATCTGCAAGATTGCAAGTGCGATCAGGATCAGAGTGGAGATTCCAATAACCTCCAGTCTTTTATATACCTTTTCCTGTACATATTTTGTGGCACTTACCTGATATGTGCTGATAGCGTCATACCCCATATCCTGCAGCTCCCGAAGCACCTTATCGGTTTTGCTGTAATTTGCAATATACACACTTGCCTGTGTGGTTCCGATATTGTAATAATCCCTCAGCTTCTGGTAAATCTCCGGGCTGACCTCGATAAAATCTCCTCCCTGCTGACTGAAATCTTCGGCATATTCAATATCTATCGAGATACGATTGGCTTTTTGGGACGTTTCCTCCGAATCTGTTTCCAGACCGGCTGCTTTCATATTCTGATCGATCTCATCCGCCTGCGCACTGGCCGTATCGTTACCGGATTCTTCCTTTTCTATATGAAGAACTCCCTGCTGCCCCGAAAATGCCATTTTCAGATCACTCGGAACAAGTCCATAACCGGTGGATGGTATGACATAGTTCTCCGAAACACGCACCTGATTGTCTTTGAGATCATCGGCAACAACGACATACACCGGTTTCATGGTCCCATAATATTTCTTATATCTCATGTCCCAGCAAAACTCTCCCCACACCACGAACTTATCTATGCCATATGTCAGCATCTGGCATAGCTCCGGATGAAAATACACCTGTCTTGTATTATCCTTTAATATCCCCACGATCTTCAGATCCTGAAAGCAGCTTTCTCCCTCTTTCCACAAATTTTCGGATGAAAAATAGCACCGGATCTGACTGTTCAGCTTCTTTTTGTCTGTGGTATACAGCACGATCTCATTTCGTTCCTTCGGAAGGCGGCCTGATGCCAGATCCGACTTGGTGATCGCCGTGGAGGATTTCATAAAATGTGTTTTGTCCAACAAGCGGATTCCCTGATTCTTTTCTTCCTCTGTCATACCATCGTTATCCACATTTGTAATCTGCTTATCCTGACTGCCGTGAGTCTTTTCGTAATCCTTATCCTCTTCTATGTAATAATTGATATCATTGGCATAATCGCAAAGATCTGTCATGGTTACATATTTTACACCGGCGATTGGCGCCTGATCCTTCTCGGTCAATACACTGTTGTCCGGATGACGCACTACCAGACGGGTATCATTTTTCTGCAGATAAGCATCACTGTTATACTCTTTTGTGATTCTGTCATCCCGATACACCAACAACTCCCCGATAAACAGGAATGACACTACTGCCGTGATCAGAAAAAAGGTAAAGAACAGTCCCGCTCTTGCCTTTTGCATTTTGATATTTTTTAACGCAAAAAAATTCTCCAGATGCTTTTTTTTCGTTTTTTCTCCTGAGTTGCTTTTAATTTCACCTTCGGAGGGATTCTGGTGGTCCTGATCCACATTTTCATCCCGCTTATTCACAGGAACATCAGTTACCACCTCTCCATCGTGAAGCCGGATTCTTCTGGTAACATACGGTTCCGCCTGATCATAATTGTGCGTTACCATGATCACCAGTTTCTCATGGGATAACCGCTCCAGAATCTCCACAATCTGTTCTCCCGTCTCACTGTCCAGATTGCCGGTCGGCTCATCTGCCACAATGATATCGGTATTCTTTGCCAGCGCTCTGGCAATCGAAAGCCTCTGCTTCTGTCCGCTGGAAAGCTGTGATGCTCTCTGCGCCGCCTGCTCCGTCAGACCTACCTGCTCCAGATAAGCCATTGCCTCTTCCTTCGAGCTTTCCGGGTCCTTTCCCTGGATCACCAATGCCGCAAGAATATTATCCAGTGCCGTATAGTGATTGATCAGACTGTAATCCTGAAACACAAATCCGATCTTATTGCGCCGGTACTCCTCCCAATCCTGATCATCATATTGGAAGGTCGGCTCTCCCCGGAAGTACATTTCTCCTTCATCAAAAGGAAGCATTCCACTGATCACATTCAAAAGAGTGGATTTTCCTCCTCCGCTCTCTCCGGTGATCGCCACAAACTCTCCCAGGGAAAATTCCAGATTAATCTTACGCAGTGCCTGCGTGACAGATGTATCGGAATAATAATATTTGCTGATATTCTGCAGCCGCAATATCGTCTCTGCCATATCGTTTCTCCTTTCGTCCATTTCGCTACATCAATCCTATCATATAAAAAAGCAAAAAAAATCACTGCAAATTTCATAAAATTTACAGTGATTTTTTCAGTTGTACGAATTATTGAATCAAAATTACACGAATTATTCGATCTTTTTTATTCGTATCTCTCTTAAATTCTTACAAATTTCTTAAGATTTTATTTAATGCTTTCCGGCAAGATCAATTCGGATCAACGCCTTCTTCAGTGCAAGCTCTGCACGGACCATATCTACCTCTTTGGAACCGCTTGTCAGCCTGCGTTCTGCACGTTCCTTCGCTTTCCGGGCACGGTTGGCATCGATCTCATCCGGCCATTCGCATGACTCCGCCAGCACAGTGACCTTATCCTTCTGGATCTGCACGAAACCATCATGAAGCGCTGCCTCCCGGACATTTCCGTCCGTCTTGATCCGCAGCACACCCGGCTCCAGAATCGTCGTCAGCGGAATATGCCCCGCCAGCACACCGATCTCGCCCTCTGTGGTCTTCATCTCTACCATATCCACAGCTTCATTAAAAAACACACGGGTCGGAGAGATGATCTGCAAATGAAATGTTTTTTCAGCCATCTAAGCCCCCCTTATTTGGATGCCGAAGCTGCACGCTCTACGACGTCATCAATACTGCCGGCATTCAGGAAATAGCTCTCCGGAATCGCATCATGCTTACCATCCAGAATCTCCTGGAAACCACGGATTGTCTCAGATACCGGTACATATTTGCCGGGAAGTCCTGTAAACTGTTCTGCTACATGGAACGGCTGTGACAGGAATCTCTGTACCTTTCTTGCACGGTTTACTACCAGCTTATCCTCCTCGGAAAGCTCGTCCATACCAAGAATGGCGATAATATCCTGCAGCTCCTTATATCTCTGAAGAAGCTCCTGTACGCTTCTGGCTACCCGGTAATGCTCCTCTCCTACGATATGCGGATCAAGGATACGCGATGTGGACTCCAGCGGATCTACTGCCGGATAAATACCCAGCTCTGCGATGGAACGCGCCAGTACAGTTGTTGCATCCAGATGTGCAAAGGTATTGGCCGGAGCAGGGTCTGTTAAGTCATCGGCAGGCACATATACAGCCTGTACCGAAGTGATAGATCCCTTTTTGGTAGATGTGATACGCTCCTGCAGCGCACCCATCTCAGTCTGCAGTGTCGGCTGATAACCTACGGCACTAGGCATACGTCCAAGAAGTGCTGACACCTCAGAACCAGCCTGTGTAAAACGGAAAATATTATCAATGAACAAGAGGACATCCTTACCGGAACGGTCACGGAAATTCTCTGCCATAGTAAGTCCTGTCAGACCTACACGCATACGCGCTCCAGGCGGCTCATTCATCTGACCGAATACCATGGTGGTCTTGTCAATAACACCGGACTCGATCATCTCATAATAAAGATCGTTACCCTCACGGGTACGCTCTCCTACACCGGTAAACACAGAATATCCACCATGCTCCTGCGCGATATTTGTGATCAGCTCCTGGATCAGTACGGTCTTACCTACACCGGCACCTCCAAAGAGACCGATCTTACCACCCTTCTGATATGGACACAGAAGATCAACGACCTTGATACCTGTCTCAAGAATCTCTGTGGCTGTAGACTGCTCCTCAAAGGATGGTGCTTTTCTATGAATTGGATCATACTGTACGTCCGTTGGTGCCGGCTTCTCATCGATCGGCTCACCCAGTACGTTAAACATACGTCCCAGCGTTGCCTCACCAACCGGTACACTGATCGGACCGCCGGTAGCTTCCGCTGTCATACCACGCTTTAATCCATCAGTAGGACCCATGGCGATACAACGCACGGTGTCATCTCCCAGATGCTGTGCCACCTCAACCACCAGCTTTTTCCCATCTTCCAATGGGACATTTACTGCATCGTTGATCTCAGGCAGTCCACCCTCTGGGAATTTGATATCAAGGACGGCACCAATAATCTGCGTCAGCTTACCTGTCTTTAAATCTGCCATCTTTCTTATCTCACTCCTTTTTACTATATTTCTACTGTACTTTGCCTATCCTTCAGCAAGGTACTATTTCAATCATTTTTTCATTTCTTATCATTACTGAATCGCCGAAGCACCGGCAATGATCTCTGTCAGCTCCTGTGTAATAGACGCCTGACGGGCACGGTTATAACGCAGGGACAGATCACTGATCATATCCTCCGCGTTGCTCGTTGCAGAATCCATCGCCTGCATGCGGGCTCCATTCTCGCTGGCATACGCCTCGGTCAGACCGCCAAAGATCAGACTGTTGATATACTTTGGCACAATGGCGTCCAAAGCTTCCTCTGCCGCCGGCTCATAATTCATCAGCGTAATGCGCTCCAGCGGATCAGCCGCCTCCTCGCTCTCCGATGTAATATCGTCTGCATCGATCGGCAGAAGCTTTACCATTGTCGGAATCTGTACCACAGTGTTTTTGAATATGGTGTAAACCAGATAGATCTCACCAATATTGCCCATGGTAAACTGGCTGAGGACATCTTTTCCCACAGCAATCGCATCATCATACATAGGACCATTCATGGCTTCCGAATAATCATTTACGATCTCATATCCCAGATGCTCCAGTGCGTCACGGCCCTTGGTTCCCACGGAAAAAATCTTTGTATTGTCCGGGGTAAAACGATCATCCTTGGAGATCATTTTGACAATGTTGGAATTGTAACCACCTGCCAGTCCACGGTTGGATGACACAACGATCACAGCCTTCTTGTCCGACGTTCCTTTCTGCAGGAAAGGATGAGACATCTGTCCGGACTTTGCGATCATTCCGGCTACCGTCTCATACATCGTATCAAAATACGGCTTGGATTCCTCGGCATTCTGCTTTGCCTTGGTCAGCTTAACCGAAGACACCAGCTTCATTGCCTTAGTGATCTGCTCCGTACTCTGTACGCTCTCCTTCCTCCGTTTAATATCTCTCATAGAGGCCATATGATTTGTTCCTCCATTCTATTTTCTTTCTACGATACATCTGCGACAGCAGCTTATTTTACAAAATCTGCCTTGAACTCCTCGATGGCTTTTACAAGCTTCTCCTCAATCTCCTTACTCATCTCGCCCTTCGTGCGGATCTCGTCAGGAATTTCCGGATACCTGGTATCGACATACTCAAAGAGTCCCTTCTCAAACTCAAGGATCTGATCCAGCTCAATATCGATCAGATATTTCTTGGTTGCTGCATAAATGATCATAACCTCGTTTTCTACAGGCATCGGATTATACTGATCCTGCTTCAGGATCTCGCGGATACGCTCTCCCTGTGCCAGCTGTGCTTTTGTCTCCGGGTCCAGATCAGAACTGAACTGGGAGAATGCTGCCAGCTCACGGAACTGCGCCAGCTCGATACGGATCGGTCCGGCAATCTTCTTCATTGCCTTGATCTGCGCTGCGCCACCAACACGGGATACAGACAGTCCGGCGTTTACTGCCGGACGGAATCCGGAGTTGAACATCTCTGTTTCCAGATAAATCTGACCATCTGTAATAGAAATTACGTTGGTCGGAATATATGCTGATACATCGCCTGCCTGAGTCTCAATGATCGGCAGAGCTGTCAGGGAACCGCCGCCCAGCTTGTCAGAAAGTCTGGCTGCACGCTCCAGCAAACGGGAATGCAGATAGAATATCTTTCCCCGCTTCACTCCCTTCTTGTTAAATCTGCTGCTATAATACTTTGATACCTCTATGGTATTTCCAGCCTTCACTACCTCTATGATGTACGGCATATATTAACCCACCCTATCGTTAATACTTTTATCAAGCCATAAAAGGGGCGGAAACCCCTTGAAAAATAAGCTTTTTCGTTGACTTCCGCCGTACATTTTGGTATACTTATTTATGTGAGTAAGTACAATATGTACGGCAAAGCCGCTAGATTATTTCCCGATAGTCTAGCGGCTGTTTTATTGTCTTTTTTGGCTTTCTTCGGGTGTGTGTATTCTGCCGTTAAGCAGTTTCTTTTTTCTTCTGTAATTCGTACTGGTTTACTGACAGTTCGTAGCACGTTCTAGGCTCTTTTCCCCTGTCCCCTAAGTCTTTTATATTCGCGGCTCTGTAAGCGCCCTACGGCTTCGATACAGTCCCCTACATGCAGTTTTTCCGTTGCCCTGGTGGCTGTGCCGTTCCACATGATAGACGGGATATAGTCGCTTAACTGGCTTCCGTCCTCTCTGTGTACCGCTAATAACAGGTCTGCAATCAGCAGCCCGCGCGGTGTCTCTCTAATGGGTACTTCTTTGCACAAGAAGCCCGTAACAACTACCTGGTTCGTGATTCCCTTGTAATCGTCGTCTTCCTGGATAGAAAACGCCCTTACGGAAATATCCAGCTTGTCCTTAATGTTCCTGGTTCTGATTTCTCCGGTAATAAGAAGCTGCGCGCCTACTACTTCCCCTTTTTCGTCAATGTCTGCCAGGGCGTTATATGCTGCTGTGTCTTCCTCTACCACAATGGGTAAAATATCAATGATTCCGCTTTCGCGCTGTACCGCAAAATTAAACTTGTAGTACTCCGTTCCTTTTTTGTCTATGCTTGCCTGTTGTGATGCCATCCACAAAATTCCATTTACAAATACAACAGAAAGAAAAAGAATCCA
>OGZW01003680.1_pt1 | contig 11164 bp, 10 predicted proteins | sample 1577001 | NCBI WGS metagenome assembly OGZW01 (sample SAMEA3541519, study PRJEB24748) | human gut metagenome | biome: human gut; feature: human-associated habitat; material: faeces | place: China | collected 2012
GGGTGGAAGCCATTCAGGAATACGCCAACATCACAGAGCTGGACGCAGCCACCCTTAACCGCTTAATCAAAGAAATCGTCGTGCATGAAAAATCAGACTTGCTGAGCCGGCTACAAAGATAATGAGTAACCATACAAGGACATAGGAGCTAATGATATATCTTTTTAAATAATTTATTTTCATTGCTTAACCTCTTCCTTTGCCGGTATAGATAACAAGTTCACTTTTTATACCATTCAGCTCAATGATATTTTCGGAATCCGATGTATCAAAACGATCTGTCTGCTGTCCATCTTTCTCATATGAAATGCTTGTTCCGATTCCTTTTGTAACTGCTGTAAATACAGTGTTTTCAGGAATATGGATTCTTGATGTTGCTGATATCTGGTTGATGTCAACTTCACCATTTAATGAACTGCATAATACTTCCATGTCAAGATTACAGTTTATTTCGACTGTACCAGAAATATCATCTAAGGTAACGTGCGATGTCTTTACGTCTAACTCGATACTGTCACATTCAAGAGAGTGAATTTCCACAGTTTCCGTATTAACAGCACATTCAATCTGACCAATATATGGAGAAGGAATCTGTACGAAGATGCTGACAGCCTCTTTAGCAGTTGCTTCTGTAACGCCATTCATCCGTTTTACATCTACATCAATTCGCTTTCTGATGTCGTCTATTTTGATTTTGAAATCATTCTGTAGTGTGGAGAGCGTATCAGATACCAGACGGATCCGGATTTTCTCACCTTTGTATCCGCATAATACGAATCGCTTTGCTCCGCCGAATTTCATATCATAGCGCTTGGGTTCATCAATATCATATTCTGTTACACTTTCAAAGAGATGCTCTGATTTTTTTTGAGATGCATTTTCATTAGAAAGCAATTCATCAATAGAAATATCAAACAATGATGAAATGGACTTAATATTTTCAATGTCGGGAATGCCGGTGTCGGTTTCCCATTTTGTGACAGCCTGTCTTGATACACCGAGCTTTTCTGCTAATTGTTCCTGTGACATACTTGCTTGTTTTCGTAAGGATTTTAATTTTTCTGCAAATGTCATGTTTTGTGACCTCCTCTGTAAATGATAGAGCTTATGACAATTTAATTTATCATAAAGAAATGGTGATGATTAATTTTAGTATAGAAAAGAGCAATTCTTACTACAAGCAAGTAGGGATTACATTTCAACTATTTCTGCTACTTTGCGTGGCATTTCCGATTTTTCTATGATTTCGTGGTAAATATATATTAACACACTCTTTATAATGGCAGGATAAATGTTTTTTCATATGGAGAAAAATCTTATGAAAAACTACTATTTATTATTTTTTTCTTGATAATTGCATATAACATAAATGAGCAAGAAAGGCATATCTTTTGGAGTTTAAGCTTTGATTATTGTCAATCCAGAATACGAGCGGCAGAACCCAATATAGGCACTCATCCTATAACCGTGAGTTCTATAATGTAAATTGCAGATTTTGTGGTGCAATCCATAACGTTGACTGGGCATGTATAAGCGTCCTCTCACAAGTCATTCATAACGTGAATGAAAGAAAAACGGTGCAGACAAATATGATTTCCTTCGTGAGCCATGGAGCTGGGATTCTAACAATCATGGAAGCTTCAGCTGAACATGATTGTTGTTCAGAAGCCCAGCGGAATGCCCGGCGAACAGGAACATCATATTTCGTCTGTACCGTTTTTCTTTTCATAAACCTATAAAATTCTGACTTGTGAGAGGACGCTTATATCTGCCCTTCAAACTCTAAGAAAGCACCACAAAATCTGCTGCACCACGGTAAGTTAAACTCCGGTTAAGCCGCAGCTTTCCTGCCGAAGAGCTTTTTCAGACAACTGAATGCAACCATAACACCAAGTACCATAAGAAGTACGGCAACAACAAATTGAAGTCCGTCTACAAGAAGTGTTGCATTACCGCTCATGAAGTTGCTGACAAGGGCAATTGTTTTCTGAATCAGAGCAGTGAATGTAACTGCCAGCATAACAAACATTGGGATGTAAAGTGTCCATCCGGTACGTCCAGTTGTTTTTAAGAAAACAGCTAAGGCGATTAATACAAGTGCTGCAAGTAACTGGTTTGCAGAGCCGAACAATGGCCATACGTTGCTGTATCCGCCGAGTGTCAGTAAATATCCAAAAAATAGTGTGATCACAGTTGCAAAATATTTATTTGTCAGTACACGCTGTACCGGTGTCATATCTGCAGGATCGGTGGAATCTCCGTAGAACAATTCCTGAAAAGACATACGTCCGATCCTTGCAACAGAGTCAAGGGATGTCAGTGCAAGTGCAGATACACACATGGTCATAAATACAGTTGCAACGGTAACAGGGACACCAAGTTTTTCAAGGAATCCTGCGACACCGGAGGAGAAGATGGAGAATGGAGTTCCATCCGGTTTTGTTCCGTTTACGGCGACTGCGCCGACAACAACTAAGGAGACGATACCGAGTAAGGATTCTACGACCATGGCACCATAACCGACCATAGGCATATCTTTTTCGCTGCTGATCGTCTTAGAGGATGTTCCGGAAGATACCAGACTGTGGAAACCGGAAACAGCACCGCAGGCGATCGTTACGAATAAAGTAGGGAATAAACTGCTTCCACCTACATTGAATCCGCTGAATGCATTTAACTGCATGGAAGGATGTGCAACAATGACACCGACAACCGCACCAATGATCATACCGAGTAACATGAAGGTTGTCATGTAATCTCTAGGCTGCATTAAAAGCCACATTGGCATAACAGATGCTAAGAACAGGTAAGCCATTACGATGTAGATCCATGCAGTTTTGGTCGTGCAGATTGGGAATTTCATACCGATGATGAACATAACGACTAAAAGTACAATTGCAACGATTGCTTTTATCACTTCGTTCATCCTGCTTCCAAGGTGCTTCTGGATTACACCGAAGATAACAGCGACAACGATAAATAACATGGAAATCGAAGCGGCAGCAGAATTGGCGTAAGAGGTTGCATCTGTCATACCTTCAACTCCGGTTCCAACAAATGTTCCGGCAACCATATCTGTAAATGCTGCGATCACTAATAAAGTAAAAAGCCAGCAGAATAACATGAAAAGTTTCCGGCCTGTTTTACCGATGTACTTCTCAATAATCATACCCATGGATTTACCTTCATTTTTTACGGATGCATATAAAGCACCGAAGTCCTGTACAGCACCGAAGAAAAGTCCGCCGATGATGAGCCAGAGCAATACCGGAACCCATCCAAAAACAGATGCAAGGATCGGACCTGTGACAGGACCTGCACCTGCGATGGAAGAAAACTGATGTGAGAATACGGTAAATTTGGAGGAGGGAACATAATCTTCGCCATCCTCATGTGTGTAAGCAGGGGTTTTGGCATTTGGGTCGATTCCCCATTTCTTTGCAAGCCAGCGTCCGTAGAAGAGGTAGCCTGCACCAAGTGCAACGATACCGATCAAAACAATAACTAAACCATTCATAACTTTTTTCCGCCTTAAGGCGGCTCCTTTCTGAAAATGTATTTTTTCTGGGAACAAAATACATTGTGCAAAGTGGAAACAATGGGATTCACGTCCTGCGCACAGTCTGCTGGCATGAAAAAAGGCCTTCATCTCCGGATATATTCATATCTCAAAGACGAAGGCTTAAGCTTCCGCGTTACCACTTTGTTTGCCGTAAAATACGACCTCTCTGTCTTATCTTTGTGGGCAGATGCCTACAACAATAAGCTTCTAAATAACGGTAGAATACCGGTGACACTTACTATGAAAATTCAGTGTACTGCTCGCAGAGGATAGTTCCTGAAGCTGTATACTGCCTCACACCAGCCGGCAGCTCTCTGTGATACAGGTTTCTCAGATAACCTTGTTCTGTTCGTTGCATTTTGTTCTCTGTTTGAATAACAAAATAGCACTTTGATCTGGTAAAGTCAATGGTCCATTTTTAATCTGTTTTATTGATTTATTTTAATCGTTACTGTTCACTCGTATCTCGTTCCAGTAATTTTTATTCCGCATTTAAAGAACTCATATAGTCTGTAACGGAATCAAGGTTTGCATAAATGGTTTCCATAGGCTTGTTTGCCTCATAAGCACTGTATCCGGAGTAACCGGCCCAGCCGATGATACCGGCAGCGACAAGACAGCCAGCGACATAACCGGCGATACGCATTCTCTTTTCCTTTGCCATAATTTTCTTACGATTCTTTTTTTCTTCTTTATAACGGTCTACTTTTGCCTGACTCATAATCAATCTCCTAACTTTTTAAACTTTCTTCACTATACTGCATTTTACTGGAAAAATCAATGAAATTTGGTAGAAACAGAAATGAACTTTATGACAAAAATATATCGCAGTCATAAAATATTCGAATAACAGTCGGGATGTTATTTCTTGCACTTTATACGAAAATTGGATAGAATAGTACTGTTCGGATCGTACATGGGCATTTTACTGCAAAGGTACGAAAGAATGAGATTTTCAAATGTGCAAAATGATAGAAAGATGGGGATAGAAAAAGATGAGTCTTGCGGACAAAATTTTTGTAAATATGTGTAAAGATATTTTAGAGAACGGGACAAGCACGGAGGGCGAGAAAGTCCGCCCACACTGGGAAGATGGAACGAGTGCCTACACGATCAAAAAATTCGGTGTGGTCAACCGTTATGATCTCTCAAAAGAGTTTCCGGCAATCACATTGAGAAAAACTGCCATCAAAACATGTACGGAAGAGATGCTTTGGATCTGGCAGAGAAAATCAAATAACATCCATGATTTGAACAGTACCGTATGGGATGAATGGGCAGACGAAGATGGTTCCATCGGAAAAGCATACGGATACCAGTTAGGAGTAAAACATCAGTATAAAGAAGGCATGATGGATCAGGTGGACCGCGTGATTTATGATTTGAAAAACAATCCATTCAGCCGCCGCATTATGACGAATATTTATGTGCACCAGGATCTTCATGAAATGAATTTATATCCGTGTGCCTACAGTATGACATTTAATGTGACACACAAAGAGGGAGATGAAAAGCTGACATTGAATGCTATTTTGAATCAGCGTTCCCAGGATGTGTTAGCGGCAAATAACTGGAATGTGTGTCAGTATGCGGTATTAATGCATATGCTTGCGCAGGTGTGTGATATGCAGGTCGGCGAGCTGGTACATGTGATTGCGGATGCGCACATTTATGACCGTCATATTCCGATCATTAAGGAACTGATCGGGAGAGAGCAGCACCCGGCACCAAAATTCACATTAAACCCGGAGATCAAAGATTTTTATCAGTTTACAACAAAGGATATTACCATTGAGGATTATGTGACGGGACCACAGATCAAAAATATTCCAATCGCAGTGTAAGCCTGACTGGAATATTTTATGAGAGGATAAAAGACAGGATAAAATAATACGGCACTGACAAGTGATACAGAGTGAAAAGTTGGAGGAAATATGAATTTAATCGCAGCTGTAGATAAAAACTGGGCAATCGGATGTAAGAATAAACTGCTGGTGAGTATTCCGGCAGACATGAAGTTTTTCCGTGAGACGACAACCGGGAAAGTGGTCGTCATGGGAAGAAAAACGTTGGAGAGTTTTCCAAACGGACAGCCTCTCAAAAAAAGAGTGAACATCGTGCTGACGCATGATAAAAATTTTAAGGCGGGAGATGCCATTATCGTTCATTCGATGGAAGAATTGCGGGAAGAGTTAAAGAAATATCCAAGTGAGGATATTTATGTGATCGGTGGAGAGACCATTTATAAACAGCTTCTCGATGATTGTGATGTGGCGCATATCACAAAGATCGACTATGCATTTGAGGCAGATGCCTATTTCCCGAATCTCGATGAGATGCCGGAGTGGAAAATCACGCAGGACAGTGAGGAACAGACGTATTTTGATCTGGAATATTATTTTTACAAATACGAGAGAATTAAATAATATCAATAAAATTGTTAAAATATATCATACCAAAAAGATGAAAATTGATTTATAATTGCTAAAACCCAGACAGAGAGACTGCTGGGTTTTACCTTTACTTGAATGAGGAGTTTCCTGATAGGAAAAAGAAAAAAATGGAAAATTTTATCTATAGTATCAACGTGACAATGCCTATTTTTCTGGTCATGGTGATCGGATACATTTTAAAGCAGATCGGAATGCTGAATGATAACTTTGTCACAGTGGCAAATAAGTTCAATTTCAAGGTCACGCTTCCGTTTATGCTGTTTAAGGACATTGCAGGCGTTGATATTAAAGCAGTATTTGATATTAAATATGTGCTTTTCTGTGCGATCGTGAGTACCATCTGTTTCTGGGTGGTATGGGGTACAGCAAAGCTTCTGGTGCGGGACAAAACGATCCGCGGGGCATTTGTACAGTCGTCTTTCCGTGGAAGTGCGGCGGTTATGGGGCTGGCTTTTATCCAGAATATCTACGGTTCCTCTGCAATGGGACCGCTGATGATCGTCAGTGCAGTGCCGCTCTATAATATTTTTTCTGTGATCGTGCTGACATTTGAGGCAAATGACAGCACAGGGATTGATAAGAAAGCAAAGATCCGACAGGCGGGAATTAATATATGTAAGAATCCGATCATTTTAAGTATTCTGGCAGGACTGATCGTGGGACTGCTTGGGATTCAGTTCCCGACGCTGGTAAATAAGACGGTCAGCAACGTGGCGCAGATGGCAACCCCACTGGCACTGATCACCATCGGAGCAGGATTTGAGGGAAGAAAAGCGCTGGCGAAGATCGCACCGACCATGGCGGCGTCCATGATCAAACTGGTGCTTCAGCCACTTGTTTTTCTGCCGGTTGCTGCCTGGATGGGATTTTCAGGGGAAAAGATGATCGCAATTCTGATCATGCTGGCATCCCCGACCACGCCGAGCTGTTATATTATGGCAAAGAGCATGAACAATGATGAAGTGCTGACGGCGAGCGTTATTGTAACAACGACATTGATGGCGGCGTTTACGTTGACCGGATGGATTTTTTTGCTCAAAACATTAGGTTATATCGGTTAGTCAGAGGAAAAAAGATACATATTCAGCAGAAAGTATCATTTTATGAAAGCACAGATTATTTTGAAGTATAAATGGAAAGGGTAAGACAGAAAGATGGATATTACAGGTAGAAAATTATTTGTCAAGGCATTACAGGAAGAGGGTGTCGATACGATTTTCGGTTATCCGGGTGGAACGGTGACGGATCTTTTTGATGAATTATATAAACAGGATGAGATTGAAATTGTCTTACCAAGACATGAGCAGGGACTTTTACATGAGGCAGAGGGATATGCAAAATCGACAGGAAAAGTGGGTGTCTGCCTGGTGACCAGCGGGCCTGGGGCAACGAATATTATGACAGGACTTGCAGATGCACATTACGATAATATTCCGCTTGTCTGTTTCACAGGTCAGGTGCCGTTGAATCTGATCGGAAACGATGCTTTTCAGGAAGTTGACATTGTCGGAATGACAAGAAGTATTACAAAGTATGGCGTGACGGTCAGAGACCGCAAGGATTTAGGAAAGATCATTAAGATGGCCTTTCACATTGCAAGCACCGGAAAACCGGGACCGGTCTTAATTGATCTTCCAAAGGATATCCAGACGGCGAGCGGACCGGCAGAATATCCGGACAGCGTGCAGATCCGGGGATACAAACCGAATGAGAGCGTGCATATCGGGCAGTTGAAAAAAGCATACAAACTGTTGAAGTCAGCAAAGAAACCATTGATCCTGGCTGGCGGCGGTGTCAATATTGCAAAAGCAAATGAGCTGTTGAAAGAATTTGCAGAGAAAATGAACGTTCCGGTTGTGACGACCATTATGGGCAAGGGTGCGATTGCCACAACGCATCCGCTTTATATCGGAAATACAGGGATGCATGGAAAATATGCAAGCAATAAAGCAGTCAGCGAGTGTGATGTTTTATTTTCCATCGGAACAAGATTTAACGACCGTATTACCGGAGATCTGAATGAATTTGCACCAAAAGCAAAAATTGTACATATCGACGTGGACACTGCTTCCATTTCCAGAAATGTTGTGGTAGACGTTCCAATCGTATCGGATGCAAAACTTGCCCTGGAAAAATTGCTGGAATGGGCAGAACCAAAGGATACGGCTGCATGGCAGGAGAGAATTAAGGCGTGGAATGAGAAGAATCCACTTGAGATGCGCAGAGACCGCGGCATGACACCACAGATGATCATGGAACATATCAACCATACGTTTGACGCGGCAATTTTTGTCACGGATGTAGGACAGAACCAGATGTGGGCAACGCAGTATCTGGATATTGACGAAAAACGCCAGATGATCACTTCCGGCGGGCTTGGAACAATGGGATTCGGTTTTCCAGCGGCGATCGGTGCAAAGATTGGAAACAGGAATACGGAAGTAGTCTGTGTCACCGGTGATGGCGGTTTCCAGATGAATATTCAGGAGATGGCAACAGCAATCGTGCAGGGGACACCGGTTATCATCTGCCTGCTCAATAATCAGTATCTTGGCATGGTCCGCCAGATGCAGCAGCTTTTTTATGGCAAACGCTATTCTGCAGTATGCTTAAGAAAGAGAAGAAGCTGTCCGGCAAACTGCAAGGGACCAAATGAAGCATGCCCTCCATATACACCGGATTTTGTTGCACTTGCAGAAAGCTATGGTGCGCATGGCATCCGTGTAGAGCGGGAAGAAGACATTCAGGCAGCTTTGGATAAAGCGAGAACTTACAAAGATGCACCGACAGTCATTGAATTTCTAATCTCATCGGATGAGATCGTGCTTCCGATGGTAAAGGGCGGAAATCCGATGAGCGAGATGATTTTGAAATAGGCGGATACAGATATGGTGAGAGAGGAAAATATCATGAAAGACAGATGGATTGCACTATATGTAGAAAATCAGGTTGGTGTTCTGGCAAAGGTTTCCGGTCTTTTTTCCGGAAAGTCTTACAATTTACAGAGTTTGACCGTTGGAACGACAGAGGACGAGACGGTTTCCCGTATGACCATCTGCGTTACCAGTGATGACATCACGTTTGAACAGATTAAAAAGCAGCTAAACCGTATGGTCGAAGTGATCAAAGTCATTGATCTGACAGATGTGCCGATTCATATGAAAGAGATTCTGTTTGCAAAGGTTCTCCGCGTGAATGCCGCGGAAAAAGAAGAAGTATTCCAGATTGCACAGGTGTTTAATGTGCAGGTGGTCGATATCGGAAATGACAGTGTCCTGTTGGAATGCAAACTGACTGCCCATAGAAATAATGAGCTGATCGCACTGTTAAAATCGAAATTTAAGATGATTGAGGTAGTGCGCGGCGGAGCCGTAGCAATTGAATCCATCAGTACAAGCTGTAGATAATAAAATTTTTAGAAAATTATGGCAAAAGTGATGTACAACTTAAATACCCTGTGATATAATAAAAATGTTTTGAAATGTAGTATTAAAAACTACGTTAGAAAACGTATATCTAAGAATAAGAAGTCATAAAGCTATTTTGCAGATGACAGTAGTAAATAAACGAGGTATTTATGATGCAGAAAAAAGTACAGATTATCAGTGATGGTTCCCTGGATCTCTCACAGGAACTCACAAAGGAAAAAGATATTGAGGTTGTTCCATTTTACGTGTCCTTTGACAGTGAAACGTATCAGAAGGAAATGGTAGAAGTCGGTGTCAGGGAATTCTATCAGGAAATGGTGGATCACCCGACCGTTTTTCCTAAGACATCCATGCCATCCGTGCATGATTATTATGAGGTGTTCGAGAAATATGCGAAGGAGCAGCTGCCGGTCATCTGTATCTGTATCACAAAAAAATTCAGTGGCTCCCTGCAGTCTGCGACAACTGCAAAAGATATGATATTAGAGGAATACCCGGATGCACAGATCACGGTCATTGACTCTACGGTCAATACTGTGCTGCAGGGGTTATATGTATTAGAGGCATGCAGACTGCGCGATATGGGCTTAGAGTATCAGCAGATTGTAGATGCGTTATTGCCGATCCGTGAGACAGGAAGAATTTTTTTCACGATCGGAAGTATTGACTATTTAAAACATGGCGGAAGGATTGGAAAATTAGCCGGGATTGCAGCCAGCGCATTAAAAATCAAACCTCTGATCACGTTAAAAGAAGGTGAGATCTTTAATTCCGGCATTACAAGAAATCGTCTTAAATCCATGAAAAAAGTTGTGGATATGACAAGGGAATATTTAGATGAAGTCAATGCAAAACCGGGAGAGTACAGCTTCTGCATCGGTTATGGATATGATTATAACGAAGCACTGGAGTTTCGAGAGATGTTAAAGGATCTGGTCAAAGAACGTCTTGGAATTGATGAGATTGGTATTTATCAGATCGGTGCAACCATTGGAGTGCACACAGGACCATATCCGATCGGGATCGGAATTATAAAGCATGCATTGACAGAGTAACTGATATGTACCCCTTTTACTGGACATCCAGTGAAAGGGGTACATATCATATCAGGGCGATTTTTAGTTCCTGTTTCCGGAACTAATGATAATATTTTAAGAATAATCCCGTAAGATCTCCTTTTAAGTTCACACCGAGGAAAGTAAGCGTTTCGGAAAGAGCGTACATGGTTGCGGCCATATCTTCAAAGTTTGCATTATTTCCCATGTGCCCAATGCGGATCACTTTGCCGGAAAGATCGTCAAAAGATCCGGCAAGCATGATATTGTGCTCTTTTTTCATGCGGGAAAGAATTGCATCGCAAGTGGTCTCTGCCGGAATGTCAAACACAGTGACGGTATCGGAGAAACCGCTTTCCAAGTGAAGCTTTAAACCGGCTTCTGTCAAAGCGCGTCTGGCTGCTTCGGCGATACGGTGTGTGCGTTCTTCTAACTCTGGATCGGAAGCGATATTGTCAAAAGCAGCGCGTAAGCCGTAAATATCGCTGATCGGCATGGTATAAGGAAACCATTTTTTCTCATAATATCCCTCAAAAGCCAGAAGGCTTGCATAGAAGGAACGGATCGGCGTCTTGCGTGCGTGCATGGCATTTTTTACAGCATCGCTTATCGTGACAAAAGTAAGTCCCGGAGGTGCGGAAACAGCTTTCTGGGAACCGCCGCACA
>OGZW01003682.1_pt1 | contig 11162 bp, 9 predicted proteins | sample 1577001 | NCBI WGS metagenome assembly OGZW01 (sample SAMEA3541519, study PRJEB24748) | human gut metagenome | biome: human gut; feature: human-associated habitat; material: faeces | place: China | collected 2012
AGTTTTAATTTTCTATATAATGGTGCTCCATTAAATTTTAATGAAATTAAAAAACTGTATACTTTCTCCATTTTTCAGCAGAAAAAATATTCATATATGTCAAGAAATCTGCTTCACCACCTGCATTAAGCAATATTCCACTCTCTGACTTAATTCCGTTTTTTAATTTATAGTATAATTCTGGTTCCTCAACAGACTGTTGATTCCATACAATTTTTTGTAATATCATGCTTTTCACCACTTACTGATTCATATGCATATATTCAGTTGTTACTTCTTCTACCAGACCACTCATTCGAACATTTCCTTTGTCAATCCAAATAGCATGATCACATAACTGTCTGACAGAATTTATATCATGAGAAACATATAACAGAGTTGTTCCTCCACTCAACATCTGCCCCATTCTCTCATAACATTTCTGCTGGAACTGGTAATCACCAACGGATAAGATTTCATCAACCACGAGAATATCCGGTCTCACCATGGTAGCTATTGCAAATCCAAGTCTTGCCTGCATACCAGAGGAAAAATTCTTAATCGGAACATCCAAGAAATCCTGCAATTCTGCGAATTCAATAATTTCATCAAAATGCTCTTCCATAAATTTTCTTGAATGTCCAAGTACAGTTCCATTCAAAAACACATTTTCTCTAGCCGTCATATTCATATCAAACCCGGCACCCAATTCAATCAACGGTGCAATGGTCCCTTTTGTAGTAACTGAACCTTTGTATGGTTTTAAAATTCCACAGCAGGCTTTTAAAAGCGTTGACTTTCCGGATCCGTTTGTTCCGATCAGTCCCCACGCCTCTCCTCTTTTTACTTTTAAATTGACATCTTTTAACGCAAGAAATTCCTGGAACATCAATTCGTGTTTGATCAGTTTGATCACATATTCTTTCAGGTTATCTACCTTTTCAGATGCCATGTTGAACCGAATCGTCAGGTTATCAACATCAACAATATATTCTTCGTTCATTCGCCCTTCTCCTAGATATATAAAATGAAGTTATCCTGTGTTTTCTTAAATACACCAAGTCCAATTGACAGCATGATAAAAGCCATTACCCAGCAACCAATAAAGATTCTTGGAGTTGTAAAATGTCTGTATAAAACAAGATCTCTGAAGAACTGGATATAATAAAACATTGGATTACAGTATTCTACCAGCTTTCTGAGCCAGTCCGGAAGCAGCTCGATCGGGTAAAACATTGGGGTTACATACATCCATGCTACTGTGATGGCATTGTAGATATACTGAATATCTCGAAAGAAAACATTCGCAGCAGAAAGGAAAAAGCCCAATCCGCATACAAAGATATACAGCGGAATCACTACCAATGGAAAAAGCAGGATATATGGTGAAAACGGTGCTCTGGTGATCAGCATGACCAGAATCAATGCTCCCATTGAAAAAATAAGGTCGATCAGGGAACTTGTTACTTTTGATAAGGTAAAAATATATTTAGGTACATATATTTTCTTGATCAAAGCTCCATTATCCAACACAGAATACATAGACATATGGGTTGCATTATTCATAAAATCAAATAATGCCTGACCTGTCAGCAGGTAAACCGGAAAGTTTTCGATTCCGCGCTGGAACATTTGGGAAAATACCAGTGTCATTACAAGCATGATCAGCAGCGGATTCAAAATACTCCACACATATCCCAGAAAACTTCTTCTGTATTTTAATTTCACGTCTCTGACTACCAGTTCTCTTAATAAATCTTTATATCTAAAAAATGTATTTATCCTATCTCTTGTTACGCTCATTATTCTTCTCCAATTTAATATGAATCTCTTCGGCCTTTAAATGCAAGTACAGCTAACGGGAATGCAGCATATCTTGTTTTCCGTAAAAACAACACTGCCGGATTCTTTACTCTGTCATACACTTCTCTGTTCTTATGATAAAAATATGCATCTAATTTCATTGCTTCTTTTCGCATACCATTCTTCAGAGGAAAGCTGATATAAATTTTCATCTGACTGGTAAGGATTGTTGCTGTCAATTCCCTGATATACTCCAGATTTGCCTTTGGAGCCGTCTTCTCGACTTTTTTGCAGTACTGATTGAGCCGCATAAGAACCCGCAGATGATTCTTCAGATTCTTCTGCATCTTTTCAATGGACATACTTTGTCCCGGAAGTCCCAGACGATATTGGTAAACAGGGTCTTCCATAAAATATACTGTCTTCACGTAAGGAATCGGAAATGCAATAAACTCTACATCTACATAAAAAGTGTGTTCATCAATCTGTTCATTTGCTTTCCTGAAAAGCTCCGTCTTCACAGTCGTGGCATGCATATCTATGATGGTCTTACCAACAATCTCCTCAAACTGGTAGAGCTTGTTATACTCGATTTTTTCAAACGGATATTCCTGCCTCTTTTCCGGCAGCCGTGTCGTATGGTTGATCCAGGTATAATTCGATGCAACGATATCAGCATCAATTTCTTTTAAAAGTTTCACCAGTCGGATGAAGCTTCTGGTGTCTACCCAGTCATCTCCATCAACAACTTTAAAATATTTTCCTCTTGCCTCACGAGCTCCCGTGTTGATGGTGGAACCATGTCCGCCGTTTTCTTTATTGATCAACCGGAACGTATTTTCATACTTTGAAACATATCTTTCCGCAATTGTTGCAGTATCATCGCTGGAACCATCATTCACGATCAAAACTTCAATATCATCCATGACTTCAGAATTCACAAAGGATTCCAGACAGTCTTCCAGATATGCCTGCACATTGTAACTTGGGACAGTTACTGTTAATATTTTCTCGTCCATTGTTCTCCTAACCTGATTTAATACTATTTTTCTCAAAAAAAGTTGGTTTTACAGATATTTAGTTCTATCTGAATCACCAACTTTTATTCTGATTACTAAAATATTATACTACACTTTTCTTTAGATAGAAAGATTATATCAAATGCTCGCATCTTTGTCAAATCTGCCCACTTTATATACCACTGTGTTTTTCATCTACAATGGGTCCTTCATGACTGATCCTCCCTAAACTGACCAGTTTCTGAAAAGCCTCACTGTCTCTTTTTTTATCTTCCGGTCTGATATGATAAGTAGAAATCATATCTGCAACTTTTTCTTTAATATCCGGACTTTCTTCCATTGCTGCCTTTTCCAGCTCTCGCAGCTGGCTGAGGAAATGTACTTCATCGAACTCAAGAGGTTTGCCGATAAAAATCAGGTTGTTCGCTGTTTTCTGTAGTCCCTCTTCTTTTGTCAGCAATTCCTCATACAGCTTTTCCCCCGGTCTAAGACCGGTATACTTGATCTCCATATTCACACCAAGTGTATATCCGGAAAGTCGGATCAGATTCTTTGCCAGATCAGCAATCTTCACAGGCTCTCCCATATCCAGCACAAAGATTTCTCCGCCATGGGCATAAGCTCCCGCCTGAAGTACCAGTGAAACTGCTTCCGGTATCGTCATAAAATAACGGATAATATCCGGATGCGTAACTGTCACAGGACCTCCTGCCTCCATTTGTTTTTTAAACAGCGGAATAACGCTTCCATTACTTCCCAACACATTCCCGAATCGTACGATCACGTATTCTGTTCTGGAATATTTGCTGAAGGTCTGTACGATCATTTCACACATACGTTTCGATGCACCCATGATATTGGTAGGGTTTACTGCTTTATCCGTAGAGATCAGTACAAATTTCTTTACCCCGTACTTGTCCGCAGCTCTTGCTGTCTTATAAGTACCAAACACATTGTTTTTAATGGCTTCATTCGGACTGTCTTCCATAAGTGGCACGTGTTTATGGGCTGCCGCATGAAAAACAACATCCGGTCGATAATGCTCCATGACGCTTTCAATTCGACTTGTATTTCGAACAGAACCTATCAGTACTTCCAACTTCAGATTTGGATACTTACGAACCAGCTCCTGCTGAATGTCATAGGCATTGTTCTCATAGATATCAAAAATGATAAGAAGCTTTGGATTGTGGGAAGCGATCTGACGGCATAATTCACTTCCGATGGAGCCGCCGCCTCCCGTAACCAATACTCTTTTATTTCTCACATACTGCCCATAGCCGTATCGCCTATTGCCGCACCTATTCTCAGACGGAATATGCGTGATTTTTTAACCAAAATATACTCATCGCCTGACAGCTTTTTCGCACATATCTGACAGCTGACTGTCTGCGCTGAACGTAAGATATCTGCGGTAGGCGTCCACTGTCCGCCTGTGATATCGATCTCGTAGGCAGTGCCGTCGCCATAGTCGATAGTCAGCACATAGCGGTCTGCACCGTCTACTGTCAGCCCTTCGACAGACACAGGACGGGCGTTCGTTTCGCCCACATAGCCCAGCAGGGCTGTTGATGTCATTGCGTTGTAATTTTCGTCTAGTCTGATTACCATTTCTGCACCCCCTATACGATTGCTATGTAGTCAATGCTGTACGTTCCTGCAGGCACGTTGACAGTAGTTGCGCCATTGCTAGGACCCATGCAGATTACTGCAAAATATGCGCCCTTGTACACCTGCACATGGGTACAGTAGTTCTGAAATGGGCTAGGTGTGCCGATATCTCTCAGCGACACGCATATCTGCCTTGGTGTAAAATCCAAATTCAGCGGTATTTGCACACTTGGTGCCGCCTTTTCCAGTGTGTATTCAATCGTACCGCTTTTGACCTTGTTTTGGTTCAAATCGTTTACTGCCTGTTCTGTTGCCGTCAGTGCGTCAACCAATGCCTGGCGAACGTCACGGCCATAAAATGCGTTTCGGACAGTTTCGATTGCCGCTGCCAAATCAACATTATTTGCCATTTTATCCCTCCTAGTCTAGTGTGTGTTTTTTCGTGGTAACGCTGTTACACATGATATCACCTGTTTTGCCGTAGCACTGCACTGTGGTTTTTTCATTTTCGTTGTACAGATACATTGCCCTGTTATTAGTATCAACCGTAAACACCTTTTTGGCGTTGTCCGTATATGTTGATATGTTACCACTATTTGTATCTAGTGAAAATTTTAATTCGTTATTCCAATAGCCCGACATAGCGCCAGCCTGCAGAACGATATGACCGCCGATTGTGCTGTTGTCAATGCGTATCTCCAGCGGACTGACTTTCAGCGTCCATTCATTATGGGATAGCTGAATTACACTGGTCTTTTCACTAGACGTTTTTATATTTATCGTTCCACCTGTTATATCTGCTGATTTCGACGACAGCCTATTGGCAACAACTGTTCCGTCCTCAGATACCGAAAAGGTACCTGAGCCGTTATTTATCTTCAAACCTGTTAAGGTCAGCGCCGTGATAAAGCTTGCAACAAGGTTTCCATCAATGGTCCATGCGTTGGTGTATGGTCCAGTTTTAGCCGACCCACCGTCTGAGGACTTCCAAAAGCCTAACCCGTTTTTGTTCAGTTGGATACAAGCCTTGCAAGTATTAATATCAGCCGTGTCCATAATCAGGATACGCTGAGGCTTCTCGGACGGGTCGAGTATAACGTGACCGCCCTCTGCACCTGTGATAAGCTTAGTTGCATTCTCTATCTTGCTGTCTATCACCTGTCTGTTCCTAAACTCTGAGTTATCTATAGCAGACTGTAGACTCTGAGTTTTCGCTGTCATAAAGCCTGAAAAGGTTTTAAATCGGTCACCGAAGGTCAACTGTGAAGCCTGCGGATTGTCAAGGTCTATGGATATACCCACAATACGCAAGTCCTCGTCTATGCCCATAAGGCTATTTTTTACTCTGTACCAACAGCCGAGTTCAAACTGCTCAATGTGTTTGTCTATTCTCGAGAGGTCAAGTGCTGTTATCTGATACTGCACTTTCGCACGATTAACAGATTTAAGATACTCCTTACCCTTGCTGAGAAGATTGCTCGCAATGGTAATATCGTCCCATATCTGCGGACCGCTTATAACGCCGTATTTTGCGATAAGTGAGCTGTCCTCTATGTAATCCTTGCCACCATTCACAGTGCCGATGGTCAACCGCTTTTCGCTGTCTGTAAGCTTTGCGCCGAGAGGGTAAAGACGTGTTATGACCGCCGTTTCATCCACTTCTCGTGATATGGTTTTAAGATTGACCGCAAGTTCTATGGTGGTATCAGTGCCGTGTCCTATGTTCTCCAGATAGTCGAGATAGACCTTTCCATCTTTATCACGAAGTTGTATCTCACCACCGAATTTTCCTATAAGCTTGTCGGCAATGACGTTCATTGTCTTGTCCCAATTTGCAGTATATGTGTAGTTGTTGCTTGCCGTAACAGTTACCTGTCCCGGCTCTATACGCTTATCTGCACCCACCTGAGAATTGTGCTTTGACAAGAACGAAGAAAGCACTGTTGATATACCTACCATTTTGTATTCAACATACGGCTGAACGCTGTCATATAGCCAACCTAAACGCCCCTCACAGGTGACTTTGCGGCATATCAGACCTCTCTCATCCATGCTGTCAGGACACTTTAAGACCCTGCCTATAAAAATGTCCTTGTCAGTACTTTCATCATAGACCTTGACCGATGTTGTCAGTGGTTTCAAAAGGTCATACCCTGCATTGTTCGGATATATGGTAAAACTGAAACTATCAACAGCATTGATAGTCTTTGCTATCTTGCCACCCGATATGCGGTCTGTGCCGTCGCTGTGTATGATAGTGTTTTCAGTTTCATTTGTGATAGTAACTACAAACATTTACAGTGCCTCCTCATAAAGTTTGAGTGTCAGTGTGCCAAAACCATAAGCCGCAAGAGTATTCACACCAGGCTGTAAAGTCAGCTCGTCAAGGTCAAATTCCTTCTCTGTGTTGCGGTATACGCTTGCACTTATCTCTTTGTCGTTGAGCGCAAAATAGGTGAAGCCCACACCCTTTGTATCGTCCTCTGAGCGCTTGTAAGAAAGACGTGGGCGTATGGGTCTATCAGCATATGAGTAGACTTTCAAGGTCGCAGGAGGGGCGTATTGTGTCTGCTCTCTTGCTGTCAGCGATATATCCGTCAAATTCAGACAGTCGGTTTCAAAGTTGAAGTTGTCAAAACCGATGTCTGAGTAATCATCAGAACGCAAGAAAGGATACGTCTTGAAGTTCACTGTCAGATCAGCGGTGCGCCGTGAAGTGAACTCAAATGCGGAGGTATCAAACACCGCTGTCGCTCCTACAAAGTGATAGTCTGTCAGAAAGCTTATCCTCAGCTCGCCCTTTGCTCCGCTGAGCCAGCGGACAACATCACATTTTCTGCGGTAAAGTTCGTTTTCATCTTTTGCAGAAAGGCTGAATTTTATCATGATATCACGCTGTTTGTAAGTGCGCTCGCCCGCCATTTTCGAGAAGTCATAAAAGCCGTTCATAAACGGCAGGGTGGCTTCTATTCTGTTTTCCTCCGGCTGAGATATCTGAACGCCGTCCTTTTGGATAACCAAATAGAAATCGGTGGACTTTCTGCCGCCAAACTCTATATATTCATTAGACACTTGCAAGCCTCCTTTCACTGCTTGTGACCCTCTCACCTAGTTTTCCGTCCACCTTTGACGTGAGCTTATCGCCGTCAAGATAAATGTTTCCTTGCTGTGCAAGCTGTGGGAAGTAGGTTTCTAGGAGGGCGATGATCTTGTTCATGGTATCGTTACCGCTATTATTCACACTCTTTTCGGGGAGTGCCGAAAAGCTTGGCGATATGATATCCGTATCCATAAGTGGTTGCAGTGACCTGTTGAACTGCATGGTGATAGTGTCCTCGTTGTCCGCTATGCCCTTTGCAAACAGGTCCATCATATCAGGTGCAAAAGTGTGGAAGTTTGAAAGAGGGCCCTTGTCAGGTTCGGAAAAGCCGAGAAAGTCCTTAACGCTTGAGGCTACGTCACATACAGTATCTTTAAGGCTCTGCCACTTATCTTTTATGCCGTCTATAAACGCCTGTATCATATCTGAACCCCACTCCTTAAAATCGTTCCACTTGCGTGAAAACCAGTCTGTAAGGTCGATAAGCATATCAGACAAAGCGTCTGAAACAGGTGCAAAATAGTCCACCATACCTTGTGCGATGCCCTTGATGAGCTCGACCGCTATAAGTATGCCGTCAGCAAGGATATCAGGAAGATTTTTCAAAAGCTCCATTGTAAGCGTGCCGATTATTTCAAGCGCCGATTGGGCAAGCTTTGCCGCCGTATCACTATCTGAAAGTGACATTGTAAGTGCATCTATGATCTGCACTGCACCGTCTATGATAAGATCTATATTATCAACAAGAGCCTCAGCGATAGCAGTCACTATCTGAATCGTTCCGTCAATTATTGTAGGCATACAATCTATAACAGCCTGTATAACTGTGGGTATCTGTTCAACAATAGCATTGATAAGGTCTGGTAAAATCGTCGGCAAAGCCTGTGCTATAGTGGTTATGATAGTTGCCAACGACTGCACAAGAGGACCTGTGTTCTGTATAAGTGCTGTTGCGATAGTTGTAATGGCTGTTATGGCCGCCTGCGTTATCGTGCCGATATTATCAGAAATGCCTTTCACAAGCGCCTGAAATATCTGTGTGCCTGCTTCTATAAGTTGTGGAAGCAGGTCGCTCACAAGCTGTGGAAGCTCGGCCGCTATGTCAGGAGTCAGCTCGCTTATGAGCGTTGTGACCCCTGAAAGAGCCTGCTTTATGACAGGCATAATATTCTTCGCAAAGATCTTTACTGTGTTTACCATTTCCCTGATAAGATTTTTCAGGTCAGCGTTTTTGTCGCCCATTCCTGCCATAAGGTTTGCCCACGCTGCTTTCACAGAACCAAGAGAGCCGGAAACTGTTGTTGCCGCTTCTTTGGAAGTTGTACCGGTGATGTCAAGGTCGGTCTGTACCTTGTGGATAGCTTCTATCATTTTGTCAAATGACACGCTGTTGACGGTTTTTTCATCGACCTTTATCGAATCCCCAAGCACGCCTGAATCGTTGATGAGCCTTGCCATTTCCGCCTGTGTACCGCCATAGCCCAGTTTTAAGTTATCGAGCATGGTATAGTTCTGCTTTGCAAAGCCCTGATATGCGTTTTGAATAGATGATATGTCCGTGCCAAATTTGTTAGCATTATCCGACATATCCACCATTGCTTCATTGGCTATCTCTGCCGCCTGTGCAGTATCACCGCCCAAACCTTGCAGGAGTGAAGCAGAAAAGCTTGTAACGTTCTGCATATAGTCATTAGCCGATATTCCTGCGGTCTTGTATGCCTCACTGGCGTACTTTAGGGCCCCGTGGGCACCGGCATGACCGTCACCTATGCCCGGGACGGCCAGACCCTCCAGACCCTGACCACCGTGGTCACCGGCGACCTCAGCGGCGACGGCCGGGTCACCATCACCGATATGGTCCGGCTGCAGGCCCATCTGCTGGGCAAAAACACCCTCACCGGCGCTGCCCTTCAGGCGGCGGACCTGAACGGCGACGGCCAGGTCACCATCACCGACATGATCCGGCTGCAGGCGTATCTGCTGGGCCGGGGCACCATCCAACCCAACTGAGCAGGAGGGCTTGACCCATGAGAAAGAGAATTTCATCCGTCCTGGCGGGCCTGCTGGCGGCGCTGCTGCTGTGGGGCCTGGCTCCGGTAACGGCGGAGGCCGCCGGGGCCAGCTTCTCCGGCTCCGGCAGCGTCCGGGCCGGTGACAGCGTCACCGTCACCTTCACCGTCAGCGGCTCCAACATCCAGGGCATCACCGCCGTGCTGCACTATGACAGCAGCGCCCTGACCCTTACCGGCACCCGCCAGCTGGTGGGCTCCAGCTGGTCCGTGGATATGAGCGGCGGCAACCTGCTGGCCTATGACCAGTCCCTGTCCAATCCCATCACCGGCAGCGCCGCTGTGCTGGCCGTCACCTTCCAGGTGAAGTCCGGCGTGGCCGCCGGGACCCGGGTCAGCGCCACCATCACCGACATCGTGGCCACCGACGGCAACAGCGACCAGTCCCTGAACGACGCGTCCTGGGCGGCCAGCGTGGCCGCGCCCCCCTCCGGCAACGCCAATCTGGCGGGCCTGTCCTGCGGGGACTATGCCCTGTCTCCGGCCTTCTCCGCCGGAACCACGGAATACAGCGTCACCGTACCCTATGACGTGTCCCGGTTGCCCCTGGATTACCGGGCCGCCGATGGCGGGGCCGATGTATCCGTCAGCGGCAACCAGCTGTCCGTGGGCGTCAACACGGTGGTGCTGACGGTCACCGCAGCCAACGGGGCCTCCCGGCGATACACCATCTCTGTCACCCGGCAGCCGGACCCCAACGGCACCCTCAGCAGCGACGCGTCCCTGTCGGAGCTGACCCCCTCCACGGGGCAGCTGTCCCCGGCCTTTTCCCCGGAAATCACGGAATACGCCGTGTACGTCCCCTATGAGACCTCCAAAATCTCCCTTTCCGCCACCGCCAAGGACAGCAAGGCCCTGGGCGTCACCCAGCCCGATGCGTCCCTGAAGGAGGGCGACAACCTGCTGACCGTCACCTGCACCGCCGAGGACGGCGCCACCCGGGACTATACGGTCCATGTGGTGCGGATGCCGGCCTTTGCTGGTACCCTGCCCCAGATCGGCCAGCCGGAGCCGGAGGATCCCTCTCCGGAGGAGCCCCAGACCCAGACCGGCCCCTTCCGGGCCCTGTGGACGGCCCTGTGCGCCCCGGTGGACCTGCCCCTGAACCGCTGGCTCCCTATGTACGCCATTCTGGCCGCCGGGCTGGTGGTTCTGCTGGTGCTGCTGTTCTTCATGGGCCGGGCCGTGGGCATTGCCCGCAGCCGCCGCCGTCTGCCGGACCATCCGGCCCAGATGGAGCCGCCCCAGTCCCCGGCGGAGCCGGAATCTGTACCGGAAACGCCGAAGTCTGTGCCGGAACCTGTACCGGAGCCGGAGGAAGCCCCCGCCGCTTCGGAGGAGACGCCGGTTCCCCCGGTGATCGTGCCGGAAAGCGTCCCGGCGGAGGAAGCCCCCGCCCCGGAGGCCCCGGTAAGCGAGGAAGTCCCGGCTGAACCGGAGCCTGTGCCGGAACCGGAACCCACTCCCCAAACGCCGGAGGAAGCCCCGGAGGAGCCGGAGGACAAGCCCCAGACCCTGGATCGCGACAGCCTGGCTGACAATTGCATTTTATACGAGTTTGGATTATACTATATCTGTATG
>OGZW01003686.1_pt1 | contig 11156 bp, 10 predicted proteins | sample 1577001 | NCBI WGS metagenome assembly OGZW01 (sample SAMEA3541519, study PRJEB24748) | human gut metagenome | biome: human gut; feature: human-associated habitat; material: faeces | place: China | collected 2012
GAAAAATAATTGGGATTATCAATCTCTTTCCTAACTTTGTAACATTAATTGTAGAAACCAATCCCCTAACGTATATGAGAGACCTCACAATTACCGCAATTATTAAAGTATATCAATATGATGAGTTGAATGAGGCCGACCGGGCTCTTGTGACCACTGCCAAGGAAGCAACCGCACGCAGCTATGTCCCTTATTCGCATTTCTCAGTGGGTGCAGCCGCACTGCTGGGCGATGGAACTGTGGTGTCCGGCACGAATCAGGAAAATGCCGCATATCCGTCGGGACTCTGCGCGGAACGTACCACACTGTTCTATGCCAACTCCCGGTACCCCGACCAGCCCGTCATCACACTTGCTATCGCCGCCAGAACGGAGAAAGACTTTATTGATAATCCGATTCCTCCCTGCGGTGCCTGCCGCCAGGTGATTCTCGAAACGGAGAAACGCTACGGGCAACCGATCCGCATTCTGCTTTACGGCAAAGAATGCATCTACGAAATTAAAAGTATAGGCGACTTACTGCCGTTATCATTTGACGCATCAGCTATGGAGGATTAATTATGCTGCAACAATATCACACAAAACTTAAAGGAACACTCGCGCTTACGGATTCTTATCAGACAGAGAAGACACTGCAAAAAGAAAAAGGACTCTACAAGTTTATATGGGTGCGCAAGGGAAGTATCACGGTGGAAATCGACCACCAGGAAATGCTGATGTCGCAGGATGATGTGATTTCACTGACACACCTGCAACATCTTGAGTTCAAATCAATCGACGGGGAATATACAACTTTACTGTTCAACAGTAATTTCTATTGCATCTACGGCAATGACCATGAGGTGTCGTGCAGCGGTTTCCTCTTCAACGGTTCGTCCCACCTTGTCCGCTTCACCCTCAACGAGCAGGAACGCCGGCAACTGAACGATATCACCGTAGCCATGGAGAACGAGTTCACCGTTTCGGACAGCCTTCAGGAAGAAATGCTGCGCATCCTTCTTAAAAGGTTTATCATCCAATGTACCCGGATAGCCCGTCACCGGTTGGACATTACACGGGAAAAGGAATCCGGCTTCGAGATTGTCCGCCAGTACTACAATCTGGTGGACGAGTATTACAAGACTAAGAAACAGGTGCAGGACTATGCCGATATGTTGCACAAATCACCCAAAACCCTGTCGAATATCTTTTCTACGTGCAAACTGCCTTCCCCACTCCGTGTGATTCATGAACGGGTGGAAGCGGAAGCGAAACGCCTGCTGCTGTACAGCAGCAAAAGTGCCAAAGAGATAGCCGATATTCTGGGGTTTGAAGATCAGGCTTCTTTCAGCCGTTTCTTCAAAAACATGACGGGACAGAGTGCCGTGCAGTTCAGAAATGAGCAGATTGGGAAGAATTGATAAGTAATGCGGCAGTATTGCCATTTGGAGGTTATGAGGAAAGCGCGACCTTTGCGATGTAAGTTAAACTCATAAACGACAACAATATGAAAGAAAAATTTATCGCATTACTGACCTTCACATCAAGTCTGAGAAATTTTGGTACCAAGTTTATCCGTGTAGCCATTCTAGTCGTATTCGTATGGATAGGCGGGCTGAAGTATTTCCACTACGAAGCCGACGGGATTGTTCCGTTTGTAGCCAACAGCCCGTTCATGAGCTTCTTCTATGCAAAGGAAGCGCCGGAGTACAAAAACTTCAAGAATCCGGAAGGTGCTCTGGTACCCGAAAACCGTGCATGGCACGAAGCGAACAACACATATACTTTCTCCTACGGACTGGGAGCGCTTATCATGAGTATCGGTATTCTGGTGTTCTTGGGCATCTTCTTCCCCAAAGTGGGACTGGTGGGCGATTCGCTCGCTATCATCATGACGCTCGGTACACTTTCGTTCCTCGTCACCACGCCGGAGGTCTGGGTACCCAACCTGGGGAGCGGAGAATTCGGTTTCCCGTTACTGTCCGGTGCAGGACGGCTGGTGATTAAAGATATCGTCATACTGGCAGGTGCAGTAGTGCTTCTATCCGACTCGTCACAACGTGTACTCAAAACATTGAAAAAAGACTAACCTCACTACTTTTGAATTCCTTAACTTCTCGAAACGACGAAAACAAATAATTCATCTCACTGTTATATAGTTGAATATTAATCGTTAATGAAAGAAGTTATGAAACAATATGATGCAATCATTATAGGGTTCGGCAAAGCAGGAAAGACTCTTGCTGCCGAACTTTCAAACCGCGGCTGGCAAGTTGCCGTCGTGGAACGTTCAAGCATGATGTATGGAGGAACGTGTCCCAACATCGCCTGTATCCCGACGAAAACGCTCGTGCACGAAGCCGGCATTGCCGCCTTGCTCTATCACGATGATTATCCGAAACAGGCGAACTTATACAAACAGGCTATCGGCCGGAAAAACAGACTGACGTCTTTCTTAAGAAACAATAATTATGAAAGGTTAAGCAAACGTCCCAATGTAACGGTCTACACGGGAGAAGGTTCTTTCGTTTCGGCTAATATCATCAAGGTGGCGCTGCCGGAAGGGGATATCGAACTGCAAGGGAAAGAAATCTTCATCAATACGGGTTCCACACCGATTATTCCGGCAATAGACGGGATTAAGGAGAGTCAGAAAGTATATACGAGCACTACTCTTTTGGACTTGAACGTGCTGCCTCAACGCCTGATTATCGTGGGCGGAGGATATATCGGACTGGAATTTGCTTCGATGTATGCCGAGTTCGGGAGCAAAGTTACCCTTCTCGAAGGAGGCAACCGGTTCATGCCCCGCAACGACCAGGATATAGCGAACAGCGTGAAAGAGGTGTTGGAAAAGAAAGGGATAGAGATTCATCTGAATGCCCGTGCACAGTCTATCCATGATACGAATGACGGTGTGACGCTGACTTATTCGGACGTATCCGACGGCACTCCTTATTTTGTAGACGGCGACGCTATCCTTATCGCAACCGGGCGAAAGCCTATGATTGAAGGATTGAACCTGCAAGCAGCAGGTATAGGGGTGGATGCTCACGGGGCTATCGTGGTGAATGACCAGTTACGCACAACCGTCCCTCACGTTTGGGCAATGGGTGATGTGAAAGGCGGAGCGCAGTTTACCTATCTCTCATTAGATGATTTCCGGATCATCCGCGACCAGCTTTTCGGAGACAAGAAACGGGACATCGGAGATCGTGACCCTGTTCCTTATGCCGTATTTATCGACCCGCCATTGGCTCATATCGGACTTACCGAAGAAGAAGCACTGAAAAGAGGATATTCTTTTAAGGTTTCCCGTTTGCCGGCTACTTCTGTGGTACGTTCGCGCACGTTGAAACAGACAGACGGCATGCTGAAAGCAATTGTAAACGACCATAGCGGAAAGATCATGGGGTGTACACTGTTTTGCGCCGAAGCCCCGGAAATAATCAATATCGTTGCCATGGCGATGAAAACAGGACAACATTATACATTCCTGCGGGATTTCATCTTTACGCATCCTAGTATGAGTGAAGGCTTGAATGAATTGTTCGATATATAAGAAATAGAATGGTAAAGAAATAAAGGAAGATATAGACTATAAACCAGTTGATTAGTAATAAACTTCCTCTTGCCTACTCACAAACTTATCCCGGACGAATACTAAACTTATCAAACCCTAACAATAAACTATAAACGAAGCTTTTGTTTTTATAAATGCAACCTGCGTTTTTATAAATGAAAGCTTCATTTTTATAAATACAAGTTGCGTTTATAGATTACCACCAATAGAAAGAAACTTTAGTCCCTAATGCTCAGAACTTTGTCGTTAACTCAGAAAAACTTCTCCATTCACGTTCCGGACTACCGAAACAGAGCCTCTAAACAGGGCAGACAAAGGTTCTGATTCAGCAGAACAGAAGGTCTGAATTGAGTAAATGGAGCCTCTGAAATAACTTTTCTACTGAAATAGAATAGGATTCTTCCCCAAAAGTGCTATCTTTGCGCCCAAGTTAAACTATATACTTACCGCAATGAGAATTTCCAAGTAAGACAACACTTCTAAGTAAACATCACTTTTCTTATATGCTTTTTCCTCGTTGTTAAGCATCACGGAATCCGTGTTGTTTAGCCGGTATTGTGTTTGTCGCCCCCTGCCCCGTGATTATTCTTTCACTATTTCTTTCACTTCAAACCCAATAGACAACCATGCCTATAAGTATTCAACAAATCAGCTATATCCACCCGGATAAAGAAGTATTATTCAGTGACCTCAACTTTGCCATTAGTAAAGGACAGAAACTGGGATTAGTCGGTAATAACGGCTGCGGGAAATCTACCCTGCTGCAAATTATTGCCGGACAACTATCACCGTCTTCCGGCGTTATTGTCCTCCCGGACGACATTTATTACATCCCCCAACATTTCGGACAATATGATTCGCTGACCATTGCCCAAGCCTTGCGGATAGACCGCAAGCAACAAGCCCTGCAAGCTATCCTGGCAGGAGATGCCTCAACGGAGAATTTTAACCAGTTGGACGATGATTGGAATATCGAAGAACGTTCCATTGCCGCTCTTGACTCATGGGGATTAGGGCAGTTTCCCCTGTCCTACCCAATGCATTTGCTTAGCGGCGGAGAAAAGACCCGTGTTTTTCTGGCAGGTATGGATATTCATAATCCCTCTGTCATACTCATGGACGAACCGACCAATCATCTTGATTCGTCGGGCCGACAACGTTTGTATGACTGGGTAGAGAAATGTCACTCTACGTTGTTGGTCGTGAGCCATGACCGTACCTTGCTCAATCTTCTTCCCGAAATATGTGAATTGGAGAAACATCAACTCACTTATTATGGCGGAAACTACGAATTCTACAAAGAACAGAAAACTCTGATGCAGGAAGCCTTGCAACAGCGTATCGAAGAAAAAGAAAAAGCACTGCGGATAGCATGCAAGGTAGCCCGTGAAACAGCCGAACGAAGAGACAAACAGAATGTACGCGGTGAGAAAGCTAATATTAAAAGAGGTGTTCCGCGCATTGTACTAAATGCATTGCAGGGAAAATCAGAAAAAAGTACCGGCAAACTTAACAGCGTGCATCAGGAGAAAGCCGACAGACTGACAGAAGAACGTAACCAACTCCGGGGTTCTCTCTCTCCAACGGCTGCGCTTAAAACAGATTTCAACGGTTCTTCCCTGCACACCGGAAAAACGTTAATTACGGCAAAGGATATCAACTTCGGTTATCATTCTGCTCCGAACGACAGCGATAGCCAAAGCGATAACGAACCTTCCGAAAATAACCTGCCGGAACAACTGCTTTGGCAAACTCCCGTCAGTTTTCAGTTAAAGAGTGGCGACCGCCTCCGCATAGAAGGGACCAACGGCAGCGGAAAGACTACTCTCTTGAAAATCATCACCGGACAACTTCAGCCACAGACAGGAACACTCACACGGGCAGATTTTTCTTATGTTTATCTGAATCAGGAGTATTCTATCATCGACGACCGGAACAGTGTCCTTGAACAGGTTTACGCTTTCAACAACCGCAATCTGCCGGAACATGAAATAAAGATCATCCTGAACCGTTACCTGTTTCCCGCTTCCGAATGGGACAAGTCCTGCCGGAAATTAAGCGGCGGCGAGAAGATGCGGCTCGCTTTCTGCTGCCTGATGATCAGCAACAACACACCGGATATGTTTATTCTGGACGAGCCGACCAACAATCTGGATATACAGAGTATCGACATCATCACTGCGACTATCAGGAACTATACAGGTACCGTCATAGCCATTTCGCACGATAATTATTTCATTCGGGAAATCGGTATCGAACAGCGTATTGTATTAAGTTAATCCATTGACATTTTATCAGACAAAGTATTAAATATCAATACAGTTTTTTATACCTTCGCAGCGCGAAGCAAAAGAAGAAGATTAAAATGAATGAAACAACGCAATCATGGTGGTTCGTCTTTTATAAAGACCAGCTATTACTTGAGAAGAAAGAGAACGGCGCATTTGCTCTTCCTTATGGAGAAATTCCGCCTATCACTATTAAAGAAAAAACGACGGTACATACTATCACAACATTAGAGGGAAAGACTTGCAAGTCTTTCTCCCTCTCCTCGCCTTTTGAAGAATCGGCACAGTATGTAATGACCGGACTTCGTGCCTCTTATGATTATCTACCGCTATCTCACTATCAGGCAGCAGGAAAAGCGCATGAGATTCTGCACTGGGACCGGAACAGTCGTTTCTGTTCTGCCTGCGGCACTCCTATGGAACAGAAAGAGGACATCATGAAACGTTGCCCGAAATGCGGACGGGAAGTATATCCTTCTATTTCTACTGCAATTCTCGTCTTAGTAAGAAAAGAAGATTCATTGCTCCTGGTCCATGCCCGTAACTTCAAGGGAACGTTCAACAGCCTCGTAGCCGGATTCCTGGAGACGGGCGAGACATTAGAGGAGTGCGTAGCGCGTGAAGTGAAAGAGGAAACGGGACTGGATGTGACGAACATCACCTATTTCGGCAATCAAGCATGGCCTTATCCCAGCGGATTAATGGTTGGTTTCATTGCAGATTATGCCGGAGGGGAAATCAGGTTGCAGGAGGAAGAACTGAGTTCCGGAGACTTCTACACACGGGACAACTTGCCGGAACTTCCCCGAAAGCTGAGCCTCGCACGAAAGATGATCGACTGGTGGCTGGAATGCTCTCACAAATAATCGGCTATGGAAAACATCATCAAAGGTATCCGGCAATATTATCCGGTATCGGACAGTTCTCTGGAGGTTCTTTTCAGTCACATGGAAAAGCTGGAACTTCCTAAAAAACACTTACTGATACGCGGTGGTGTAGCAGACCGTCACGTCTACTTTATCGAAAAAGGATTTTGCCGGTCTTATTGTTTACACGACGGCGAAGAAATCACGATCTGGTTTTCACGCGAAGGTGATATCACTTTTGCCATGAAAGACTTGTATCACGACGAACCGGGATACGAATATGTAGAATTGTTGGAGGACTGCGAATTATATGCCATACGTATCGAAGACTTGAATCGGATTTATGAAACCAACATCGAGATTGCCAACTGGGGACGGATTATTCATCAGGAATGCCTGCTATATATGGATATGCACCATATCAACCGGCTCTATCTCCCGGCTAAGGAACGTTACGAACAACTCTTGCGTGAACAACCCGATGTCATTCACCGTGCCCAACTGGGGTATATAGCTTCCTTTCTTGGCATGACTCCCCAACATCTTAGCCGTCTGCGTTCCGAATCCTAAGTTCTTTTTTAATCTATGTGAATTTTTATCTCATAAGAAAACACTACTTTTGCAGTCGAATACAAAAAAACTGATAAGTATCGTGATTAACACATTAACTTCTTTACGGATATTCTTTGCCCTAATGGTATTTGGGGCGCACTGCTACGTCATTGATTCAAGTTTCGATGCTCATTTCTTTAAAGAAGGGTTTGTCGGAGTCAGTTTCTTTTTTGTGCTCAGCGGTTTTATTATTGCTTACAACTATCAGGAGAAGTTATTGGAAAAGACCGCTACCAAACGAACATTTTGGGTAGCACGCCTCGCCCGCATTTATCCCTTGCATTTACTGACATTATTAATTGCCGTATGCATAGGAGGATACGTTCAATATAGCGGCACGGCAGACTGGATAAAACACTTTGCCGCCTCCACCTTTCTCCTACAACCGTTCTTCCCCTCTGCCGACTACTTCTTTTCATTCAACAGTCCTTCGTGGAGTTTGGGATGCGAACAGTTGTTTTATTTCTGCTTTCCTCTGATTGTTCCTTTCTTGCATACCAAAAGAAGTCTGTTTATCACACTGCTCATCTGTCTTCCAATTATGCTGGCAGGCATGTATCTGACCAACGAGGAGCAAATCAAAGCATACTGGTATGTAAATCCATTCACCCGCCTGCCTGACTTTTTCGTAGGTGTCCTGCTTTACCAGTTCTACCGGTCATTATGTAATAAAAAACTTTTTTATTCCACCGGAACTTTATTAGAGGCAGGAGCCGTTGCCTTATTTTTACTGTTCTTCCTCTGCGCCGCAGACATTCCTAAAGTCTATCGCTATTCTTGTTATTACTGGTTACCCGTCTCGCTAATCATTCTTATATTCGCCTTACAACAGGGAGGCATATCCCGATTGCTATCCAACCGGTTCTTAATCATAGGCGGAGAAATCAGTTATAGTTTCTACTTGATACATTTGTTTATCATAGATACATATATGCGAATGTCCGCCCACTATCATTGGCAGATACAATGGACAATAAGTGTCCCCGTCATTCTCTGCATCACCATTATACTCAGCCTGCTTTCTTTTTATTATTTTGAAAAGCCTGCCAACAAATGGGTAAAACGAATATTCACTAAAAAAACAATCATAAATCAACCCCATGGAATTATCAACAAAAACACCGCGAATTGAAGTAGTAGACGCTCTCAGAGGTTTTGCCGTAATGGCTATCCTCTTGGTACATAACCTGGAGCATTTCATTTTCCCCGTCTATCCGGAAAGTTCTCCCGAATGGCTTACCATTTTAGATGCCGGAGTATTTAATGCAACATTCTCATTGTTTGCAGGAAAATCATATGCTATCTTCGCCCTGCTTTTCGGATTCACTTTCTATATCCAATCGCACAACCAGCAGTTGAAAGGAAAAGACTTCGGCTACCGTTTCTTATGGAGAATGGTATTGCTTGCAGGCTTTGCTACTCTCAATGCTGCCTTTTTTCCGGCAGGAGATGTGTTGCTTCTGTTCGTTGTGGTCGGCATCGTACTGTTTATCGTACGCAAATGGAGTGACAAAGCTATTTTAATCACTGCTATCTTCTTCTCACTACAACCGATTGAATGGTTCCACTACATTATGAGCCTTTTCAATCCTGCCTATACCCTGCCCGACTTAAATGTCGGAGCGATGTATGCTGAAGTAGCAGCTTATACCAAAGGTGGAAACTTCTGGGAATTCCTGATAGGTAATGTCACCTTGGGACAGAAAGCCAGTTTGTTTTGGGCTATCGGCGCCGGACGTTTCTTACAGACTGCCGGACTTTTCCTATTCGGCTTGTACATCGGACGCAAACAGTTATTCGTCACCACCGAATCTCATTTGAAATTTTGGGTAAAAGCGCTCATCATTGCTGCTATCAGCTTCGCACCTCTTTACTCTTTGAAAGAGCAAATCATGCAGAGTGACAACAGTCTGATTCAACAGACAGTGGGTACCGCTTTTGATATGTGGCAGAAATTCGCGTTCACTATCGTATTGATTTCCTCCTTCATCCTACTGTATCAGAAAGCTAAGTTTCAAAAAGCTGTTTCCAGCCTCCGCTTTTACGGCAAGATGAGTCTGACAAACTATATTTCCCAATCTGTTCTGGGTGCCATTATCTATTTCCCATTCGGATTTTATCTGGCTCCTTACTGCGGATATACTCTAAGCTTGATTATAGGTATTGTTCTTTGTATCTTACAGGTTCAGTTCTGTAAATGGTGGCTGTCCGGACATAAACAGGGACCATTGGAGACGATATGGCATAAATGGACTTGGATAGGGAGCAAATAATACAAAAAAATGTATGAATTGAATAATTTGAACTATAGAACAACATATTATGGTATTTATACGGGACAATTAGGTTTTGTTCTGTATAAATGCCTATATTACAAATTGGTATTTTTGAACCATTGAATACAGCAGAAAGGAAGAATTTTACAGGAAATGCACTGTTGTGATTTGCTTCCAAATTAGTATCTTTGAACCATTGAATACAGCATAACAAGAACGGGGAAAGTGATAAGGCCGGTTGTGATTTGCTTTCAAATTAGTATCTTTGAACCATTGAATACAGCTGGCAGATGGTAATGACGGCACGGACGGTGTTGTGATTTGCTTTCAAATTAGTATCTTTGAACCATTGAATACAGCAAGACGGGAAACCAATTGTCATTGACAAATGTTGTGATTTGCTTTCAAATTAGTATCTTTGAACCATTGAATACAGCACGGAACTTGTCTATAACACAAATCAATGCGTTGTGATTTGCTTTCAAATTAGTATCTTTGAACCATTGAATACAGCGCATCAAAGGCAAACATTAGAATATGGTAAGTTGTGATTTGCTTTCAAATTAGTATCTTTGAACCATTGAATACAGCAGAACCGTCTCCATACATAAGGTCAGGATGTTGTGATTTGCTTTCAAATTAGTATCTTTGAACCATTGAATACAGCTCCATTTCCCTTTTCATCCGTGCCATAGGCGTTGTGATTTGCTTTCAAATTAGTATCTTTGAACCATTGAATACAGCACCAGGGACATTCGCAGAAGACGTACCAGAGTTGTGATTTGCTTTCAAATTAGTATCTTTGAACCATTGAATACAGCGTGAAAATGAATACTTGAGTAGAGGAGGTGTTGTGATTTGCTTTCAAATTAGTATCTTTGAACCATTGAATACAGCATACCTAGGAAGATAACCCATTGTAGTATCGTTGTGATTTGCTTTCAAATTAGTATCTTTGAACCATTGAATACAGCACCAATTTGGTAATCAATTAACGCTAATGAGTTGTGATTTGCTTTCAAATTAGTATCTTTGAACCATTGAATACAGCAAAGCGAAGGGATTCCCTCACTACCTTGTGTTGTGATTTGCTTTCAAATTAGTATCTTTGAACCATTGAATACAGCCTAACATTATTAAATTTATAGCCATGGCAGGTTGTGATTTGCTTTCAAATTAGTATCTTTGAACCATTGAATACAGCTGGATGCTCTTAACGCTAAATGGCAATTCGGTTGTGATTTGCTTTCAAATTAGTATCTTTGAACCATTGAATACAGCGAAAAGATATCCGACATAACGCTGTCAATGTTGTGATTTGCTTTCAAATTAGTATCTTTGAACCATTGAATACAGCACAATCGCCATTAGCCGCTGTATTTCAATAAGTTAGATCACAATATAGAAAAAGAAAATGAGCTGTAAATTCATTAAAAAATCCCGTAGTCTTACGGGATTTTTTATTCAAAATAACTCTAATTGTTGTCCTGGTGTATTAACAGATAATATTTTCTTCCCATAAAAGAGTTCAATATTCTCAAATTGCTTATCAG
>OGZW01003690.1_pt1 | contig 11153 bp, 9 predicted proteins | sample 1577001 | NCBI WGS metagenome assembly OGZW01 (sample SAMEA3541519, study PRJEB24748) | human gut metagenome | biome: human gut; feature: human-associated habitat; material: faeces | place: China | collected 2012
GGAAGAACATCTGGCAGAATGTTCCCTGACTTTAAAAGTTCAGGCAAAGCAGCCGAGATAGTCTGATTTTATCGCAATCTCCGACTGAGACAAAAGTTCCGCGAAGATGTACGGCATAAAAAATAAGAAAAAATACAAACAATAAGAAAGACAACACACAGAAATGTGTTTACCGATTTACAAATAAACAGAAAAATATTCTTAATAAACAGGAAGGATAGAAAAATGGCAGAAAATCAGGATTTTAGATATGCACCCATCGGCGTCTTTGATTCCGGTGTGGGTGGACTGACCGTGGCGCGTGAGATCATGCGTCAGATACCAAAGGAGCGCATCATTTATTTTGGCGATACCGCCCGCGTTCCCTATGGAAGCAAATCGCAGGAGACGATCATCCGTTTTTCCAGACAGATCATCCGTTTCCTTCAGAGCAAAGGGGTAAAGGCAATCGTGATCGCCTGTAATACCGCCAGTGCGCTGGCATTGGAGACTGTGCAGCCGGAATTTGACATTCCGATTCTTGGCGTGGTCAAAGCAGGTGCAAAGGAAGCTGCAAAAGTAACAAAAAATGGAAAAATCGGTGTGATCGCTACCGAAAGTACCATTGAAAGTCAGTTGTATACAAAAGAGATCCATTCCCATAAACCAAACGCTCAGGTGTTGGGCAAGCCATGTCCGTTGTTTGTGCCGTTGGTGGAAGAAGGATGGTTAAAAGATCCGGTAACCGTAGAAGTGGCAAACCGTTATCTGGAGCCATTGCTGGAATCCGGTATTGACACACTGATCATGGGATGTACTCATTATCCATTGCTTCGCTCTACGCTTCGTCAGATCATGGGAGAAAAAGTCAATCTGGTAAATCCGGCATATGAGACTGCCAGAGAGCTGAAAGCATTGTTGGAGCGGGACGGATTAAATAATGATGGCAAACAATCTTATGAGGGTGCGATGCATGAGTTTTATGTCAGTGATGCGGCAAACAAGTTTAAGAATTTTGCAAATTCTATTTTGCCGTATGGTGTGGATACCACACAACTGATCCACATTGAAGATTATTAAAAGGCAGTGATTCTGAGCAGAATATGTCAGCTTATGTTGACCAGGATCGTGTACCAAGTCCCACATACGTTCGACTTGAATGAATATGTTTAGAATAAAAAAAGATTGTAAGCGCAATACATAGCAAAAAATGTGATAATAAAAAACATCGGTGAGTGGATTGATCAGAAATCCATTCACCGATGTTTTTATTTGTTATGCTGTATTCCATTACAAACTTATTTCTGTCCGGTAAGTTTTGCGAAGAATCCGCGTTTCTTTTCCGGTTTTTCCAAAGGTCCGCGTACACCGCGAACATCTGAAATGAACAGACCGCTCAGAGAAGCTTTTACTTCTTTTTTTACTGGGATCTGATCGTAAATCTGGTTATCAGCAATCAGAGTAACGATCTGAGGTCCAACTTTTGCTTTTACAACCGGCACTTTGGCAAGTCTTGCAAAACGCGGTGTCTGGTCGATGACCTGCTGTGGCAGTCCGGACTCTTTCATGCGGAGTTTTTTCTTGTCAATGATCAGCATGTTGACCCACTGTGCAGCCTGGTCGATGGCAGCCTGCTGTTCGTCACGTTTCTTCATATTTCTTTTGCCCATGAAATAGAGCAGGATGATTGCGCCAACACAAGCGGCAATAACAACAATAAGTGTAATGATATGTGCTGTTGTCACAGATATATTTCCTCCTTCATCGGTATTTTTAGTCGATAGTAATACTAAGTCTGTATGCTATTGTATCATTGATTATATGAAAACTCAAGAAAAAATTAAGAAGAATGACTTTTCATTTATAGGGAAATATGGTATCTTTAAAAGCAGTGATGTCTTCTGAAAAGAATACAGAAATGGAACAGAACGTGTTCGTAAGAAAGGAAACTATAAAAGATGAAGAAGAAACTTGTAATGATACTGATGGCAGTCATGGTCGCTTCTGCAACACTGGGCGGTTGTGGACAGAAAGGTGCAGAAACAGGAACTAGCGTATCTGCTGAGGAAGAAGATGTGCAGATCAGCTATAAAGAGCTGATGAAAGCAACAGATTATAAAGTGCAGAAATATGTAAAACTGAATGACTACATGAATATGACGGTAGAATTATCCCAGGATTATTCTATTACCGATGAACAGATTCAGGAATACATTGAGTACCTGCTGTCCATGTATCCGGAATATGAGACCACTGACAAGACAACCGTAGAGAACGGTGACATCGTAAATATTGATTATGTCGGAAAAGTAGACGGCGAGGAGTTCAACGGCGGAAGCGCAACAGGACAGCATCTGGAAATTGGTTCCGGATCTTTTATCGATGGATTCGAGGATGGTCTGATCGGAAAAAATGTTGGTGATACCGTAGATCTGAACCTGACATTCCCGGATAGTTATTCTAATACTGATCTGGCAGGCAAAGATGTTGTATTTACAGTAACAATTAACGGTATTGAGACAAAGAAAGATATCGGATACGAAGATCTGACCGATGAATATGTCAGCGAAAACTTTGGAACACAGGGAATCACAACCGTTGATGAGCTGAAATCCCAGGTAAGTAGCGGCTTGGAGCATCCTTTAACCAGTTATCAGGAACCTCTACCTGATATCCGTCCTTAATCTCCTGCTTGAACATACCGTACTTATAACGAATACCACATCCATATGCAGGATATTCAAGAGTTGCTAAAGAATCCATGAAACATGCTGCAAGACGTCCAAGACCACCATTACCTAAAGCTGCATCCGGCTCCTGATCCTCGATAACATTAATATCAAGACCAAGCTCGTCAAGAGCTTCCTTAATCTCATCATAAGCACAGAGATTAATCATGTTGTTACCAAGTGCACGTCCCATAAGGAACTCCATAGACATATAATAAACCATCTTAGGATCGTCCTTCTCATACTGCTTATGGGTGGCAATCCATTTATCAATAATAATATCCTTAACAGCATAAGAAACTGCCTGGAAAACTTCCTGATCATTAGCCTCTTCAATATTCTTTCTATAAAGAGACTTACAATTACTGATTACATTCTTCTTGAATTCTTCCTTACTGAAATTCTGTGTTAAACTTGTCGCCATGTATTTAAAACTCCCTTCTGAATATGGACGGCTCCCCAATACGCCGATATACCCTGTAAAAACTATAATCCGCCCCACAATAGATGTTTTAATTATACATAATAATATTTACAAATGCAAACTTTATTATTCAATTGTCCTGCCACATACTGATATATATTTTGTAACGATTAGTTTGTTTTATTTTATCTTCTTCTGAAAATCCATAATAAAGAATAATATCCTGATTAATAGTCTCGTATTTTGTTATCATTTCTTCACCACAAGCGCCGCCGCCAATATAGTCTGTATTCTCATTAATGATAAAATACATATAATCTTCCCCATCATCTTTTACAAGCAGTCTTATATTATCTATATCATCTTTTAACAAATCCTCTTGTGACATGAATCTTAATGCGATTTTATATTCATCACTATCCTTGTTTATTTCATAAAATCCATATAAATCAATTAAACGATTATATACATCTTTTAAACTTTTACCTTCCATGACCGCTCCTTTACATTTATCTTATTGACACCAGCTACCAATTTATAAATTTATTTTACAGTATTCCCGACATTTTTCAACATACTTTACATAAATAGTTTTTTATACAAATGTATTTTCATAAAAAAGCTGTGCGCCAGCCCCAAAGACCAGCACACAGCTTCATATAACTTTTATTCAATTTCCTGCATTAAGCAAGCTTCTCAACAGCAAGTGTAACCTTCTCACCGTTGATATCCCACTCTTTCTCGAATCCTGCAGTCTTTCCAGTGATAATATCCTGTGCAAGAACTACTGTCTTAACCTGAGCGGCATTCTTATTAACAATATCAGCTATCTTGTCGTTGCCTGATACATAGAGATTAATCTTATCCATAACCTCAAAGCCAGCGTCCTTACGCATAGTCTGAACCTTAGAGATAACCTCTCTTACGAAACCTTCCTCAATAAGCTCTGGAGTAAGGTTAGTATCAAGAACAACTGTGATACCCTTGTCGCTGCTTGCAACAAATCCTTCCTTCTGAGTCATCTCGATAAGAACATCGTCCTTAGAAAGCTCAATAGCCTGACCTTCAACATTTAACTTGAAGCTTCCTGACTCGTTAAGCTTATCCATAGTTGCGTTACCGTCAACCTCTGTAAGAGCTGTTCTGATTGCATTAAGAAGCTTTCCGTACTTAGGTCCGAGAGTCTTCATCTGTGGCTTGAATGAGTATGATGTAAACGCTCTGACATCATCTGTGTATTCAACTTCCTTAACATTAAGCTCATCAGCGATAATAGCTGTGTAGAACTCATCAAGCTTCCAGTCTGCCTTAATAAACATCTTGCCGATTGGCTGACGGTTCTTGATATTAGTTGAATTACGGCATGCACGTCCGATAACAACTGCGTCTAATACATCATCCATAGTTTCCTCAAGCTTCTTGTCAATGAACTGCTCATTAACCTTAGGGAAGTCGCATAAATGTATTGAAATAGGCGCATTTTTATCAATGCTGCATACAAGATTTCTATAAATGCTTTCTGTCATGAATGGAACCATTGGTGCAGAAATCTTAGCAAGAGTTACAAGTGTTGTGTAAAGAGTCATGTAAGCATTAATCTTATCCTGCTCCATTCCCTTAGCCCAGAATCTTTCACGGCTTCTTCTTACATACCAGTTAGAAAGCTCATCTGTGAAGTCCTCAAGAGCTCTTGCAGTCTCTGTAATCTTGTAATTCTCAAGATTATTATCAACAACCTTAACTAAAGAATTAAGCTTTGATAATAACCATTTGTCCATAACTGAAAGCTTGTCATATTCAAGCTGATACTTAGTAGCATCAAAATTATCAATATTAGCATACAGTACAAAGAATGCATATGTGTTCCAGAATGTTCCCATGAACTTTCTCTGACCTTCTGAAACCCACTCGTCCTTGAATCTGTTAGGAACCCAAGGAGCTGAATTCTCGTAGAAGTACCAACGGATTGCGTCAGCACCATGCTTCTGTAATGCGTCAAATGGGTCAACAGCGTTACCCTTTGATTTACTCATCTTCTGTCCATCTGCATCCTGAACATGTCCGAGAACGATAACATTCTCATATGGAGCTTTGTTAAAGAGCAGTGTTGAGATAGCAAGTAATGAGTAGAACCATCCTCTTGTCTGGTCAACAGCTTCAGATATGAACTTAGCTGGGAACTGCTGCTCGAATAATTCTTTATTCTCAAATGGATAGTGGTGCTGTGCAAATGGCATTGAACCTGAATCGAACCAGCAGTCGATAACTTCTGGAACTCTCTTCATTGTTCCCTGACACTTAGGACACTTACATGTAACTGCATCAACATATGGTCTGTGAAGCTCAATATTATCTGGACAATTGTCTGATTTTTCCTTGAGTTCTTCGATACTTCCGATAGACATCATCTCACCGCAGTCCTCACACTGCCAGATATTAAGAGGTGTACCCCAGTATCTGTTTCGTGAAATTCCCCAGTCCTGAACATTTTCAAGCCATGCTCCGAAACGTCCTGTACCGATTGTCTCTGGAATCCAGTTGATTGTCTTATTATTAGCAATTAAGTTAGCCTTAACTTCTGGGTCTGTCATCTTGATAAACCATGACTCTCTTGCATAGTAGATAAGTGGTGTATCACATCTCCAGCAATGAGGATATTCATGCTCTACCTTAGGTGCTGAGAAGAGGATTCCTCTGCCCTCAAGTTCCTTAAGAACCTCAACATCACAGTTGATAGCGCCTGCTTCCATCTCTTTCTTAGTTGGCTTAGCACGCATTCCTGCAAATGGAGTCTCAGGCTTCATAACACCAGCCTCGTCTACCATCTGAACAAATGGAGCGTCATATTTTCTACCAACTCTTGCATCGTCTTCACCAAATGCAGGTGCAATATGAACGATACCAGTACCATCTTCCATAGTTACATAATTATCGCAGTATACGAAAAATGCTTTCTTGTGCTGCTTGTCAGCGGCATCCTTTGCACACTGGTAAAGTGGCTCATATTCCTTATATTCAAGGTCTTTACCCTTGTATTCTTCAATAATCTCATAAGCAGGTGTGCCTTCTTCTCTCTCGATTCCACCAAGAACCTTGTCAAGAAGTGCCTTTGCCATGATATATGTAAATCCATCTGCTGCCTTAACTCTCGCATAAGTCTCATCTGGATTAACACAAAGAGCAATATTAGAGCAGAGTGTCCAAGGAGTTGTTGTCCATGCAAGGAAATATGCATCCTCTCCAACAATCTTGAATCTTACAACTGCTGTACGTTCTTTAAGAGTCTTGTAGCCCTGGGCAACCTCATGTGAAGAAAGAGGTGTACCACAACGAGGACAGTAAGGAACAATCTTGAAGCCCTTATAAAGAAGACCCTTATCCCAGATCTGCTTTAAAGCCCACCATTCAGACTCGATAAAGTTATTGTCATATGTTACATAAGGATTATCCATATCAGCCCAGAAACCAACAGTAGATGAGAAATCCTCCCACATACCCTTGTATTTCCATACAGATTCCTTACAATGCTTGATAAATGGCTCGATACCATATTCTTCAATCTGTTCCTTGCCATCAAGACCTAACATCTTCTCAACTTCAAGCTCAACCGGAAGTCCGTGTGTATCCCATCCAGCCTTACGAGGAACCATGTAGCCTTTCATTGTTCTGTATCTTGGAATCATATCCTTAATAACTCTTGTAAGTACATGTCCAATATGTGGCTTACCATTAGCAGTTGGAGGTCCGTCATAGAATGTGTAAGTTGGGCCTTCCTTTCTGTTATCAATACTCTTCTGGAAGATATCATTGTCTTTCCAGAACTTTTCAACTTCTTTTTCTCTGTCTACGAACTTCATGTCCGCAGAAACTTTCTGATAAATCATTGCAGCTTCCTTTCTTGCCTTGTGGCTTATAATCATTTTTTCGTAAGCCAAGCCTCTCCGTGACTTCGTCACTCCCGAGTCTTGGTAATTCACAACTCCCGGACTTCGTCCTTCGTTGTTCATTACGGGCATTCGTCATATAAGCAGCCACACAAGCAAGCTTGATGGCTGCTTGCATGACTCATTGCTTACGAAAAACCCCTCTGCCGTAATACAACAGAGGGGTAACATACTTATCCTAAAATCTGAATGATTACGACATACTATCATATGCGTCCCTGGCTTTAACCTGACGATGGGATTACCGTCCCCGCTTAGTCTCGTGATGATTTCAGCGAAGATGCTCAGAAGTGATGTTCAGATGGATAGTACTCGCACCGGCTCTCACCATCCCGGCTCGCTCATGCTTTTCACTCCAACCTACTGTCTTCGTCAATGCATTTGATTAGATTTTATATAATAAATGTTTAGTTGTCAAGCTGATTCTTAGCCACAATTCTCATAATCAGATCTACGCTTCCGTCAATTCCATAAGTTGAGCTGTTAATTGTGAGGTCGTAATTATCTGCTTCGCCCCACTTCTTGCCTGTATAGAATGCGTATCTTTTAAGATGTGCCTTATCCTCTTTTGAAACATACTTCGCAGCCTGCTTATAAGTAAGCTTCTCTTTGCTTGTATGGTAAGTTCTCTGTATACGCAGCTTCTTAGGAGCTGTGATAAATATGCTTATATGAGGAATGTGGTTCTTAGTAAGAATATTATCCGCATATCTTCCCATGATAACATATGGTTCCTGCTTTGCTAAATCGATCAGCTTCTTAGATGTATTAAAGAACTGTACATCCGACCTTGAAAGACCATGGTACTTCTTAAAATCTCTCCACCACTGAGCCGGTGTTCTTGCTGTTTTATTCTGGAATAAAGCTCTGTCAGTTTCTTCATGTTCTTCATTACGCTGTAATATCTCGTTCATGATAGATACATCATAATAGCTGATTCTTAACTTATCAGCAAGCTTGAAACCAATATCTGTTCCGGCACAGCCATATGAACGGCCTATGCATATAATAAGATTGTCGTCCTTTCCAAATCTGTTTGCAAGATTGGACATGTTAAGCTCTGCATGCTCCGGGTCAATAATATCATTTCCCTCTCTCGCTTCCTGCATAGCCATTGCTTCATCAAATATCTCACCATATTCATGCATTATTTCTTTATGAAGCTGAGGATTCTTTTTAGTGGTTCTTGCCATATTACTTATAAGTGCAAGCTCACTTCTAAGAACTGAAGAATCCGCACTGGATTTAAGCAAATCTCTTAAATCATTAATACATTTTTCCTTGTTTCCCTGATATACACGTCCCAGATTAGAACCTGTAGCTTTATATACTTTCTCATCCAGTGCGTATATTCTGTTCGCAAGTTCAGTTATTTTATCATTATCTGCCATAATGCGCACCTCCTAATTATATAAAGAATAACAGTGTGTCAATAAGGAATACTGGTACAAGGCAGCACAATGACCACACAATATACCCAAAGAAGCTTGGCATCTTAACACCATTTTCATCTGATATTGACTTAACCATGAAATTAGGTGCATTACCGATATAAGTTATTGCTCCCATAAATACCGCGCCACATGATATTGCTGTAAGCATTTTTGCAGGAACAACTCCAAGAGCTGTTGTAAGTCCTGACACAAATCCCATTGAACCAGCCGTTGTAAGGAATACAAGGTAAGTTGGTGTATTATCAAGGAAACTTGAAAGTGCACCCGTTACCCAGAACATCTGTGATGGATGTGTAAGTCCAAGTTCCGCACCTGCGCTCTTTAAAATCATAAGAGCTGGCTGCATAGTAATAAATATACCTATAAAAAGTACAGCAACTTCCTGAATGGCACCCCATGTGAAATGGTTCTTCTTTCTTATCTCTGCATTAGTTGTCTTGAATGATAAAAATGCGGCTAAAAGAATCATAACCACTTCAATAAGTGAAGTAATTGCAAGCTTAACCTCTCCAAATATAGGAATTGAGATTACCTCGCCGGCAGCATTCTGGAAAAATGATACATCCGGAAGTACTCCGCTTAATATAACTGCTACAACAATAATTACGATGAATATAATATTATGTAATCCCTCAAATCTTATAAGTGGCTCATTTTCCTTAATCTCCGGCATATAACCTGCTGCTATATCCTTCCTGTATGCTCTCTTGTCAATAAAATAAAGCACTGTTAGAAGAATAATCATGTTAAGGAGCAGTATCGGAAAGAATCTTATACTCCAGAAGAAAGGAACACCTCTTGAAAATCCCATAAGAAGTGGTGGGTCACCGATAGGTGTAAGACTTCCGCCCATATTAGATATAAGGAAAATGAAGAACACCATAATGTGAGCCTTATTTCTTCTCCAAGAATTCATCTTAATAACAGGTCTTACAAGAAGCATTGACGCACCTGTCGTTCCAATCCAGCTTGAAAGAAGGGTTCCTATTCCAAGAAGAATAACATTTACTCTTGGTGAACCAACAAGACTTCCCTCAACTGTTATGTTACCAGCTACGCAGAACAGACCGAAAAGAAGTACAATGAATGTAAGATAATCATTTACCAGACATTCAAGTACAGTCTCTGCTGCTGTTCCAGCACCATACTTAACTGCGAACGGAATTATGAAAAGCAGTGACCAGAATATTACAGCAAATGGTCTGTACTTTTCCCACCATTCTCCTTTTACAAGTGGAATTATGGCTATACACAAAAGCAGACATGCAAATGGTATACAAAGCCATAAAGGCACATTCGTCAGCTCAGCTGCCAGTGCAACCATTGGACAAATATTAATACTCATAACTTAAGCCTCCGTAAAAAAACCTGTTCCACACACGGAACAGGTAATCTTAATATTAAATTATCTCTGCACATCGAAAGACGAATTCTTCATAAGTCTCTTAATGTGGTCAACACATGTGATATTAGTATCACCTCTGATAGCATGCTTCATTACTGAAGAAGCAACAGCGAAGTTAACAGTATCTTCAGGTGTCATATTGTCCATAAGGGCATAGATAAGTCCTGATGAAAATGCATCGCCGCCACCAACTCGGTCTACTATCTCAAAATTAATTGTCTTGCTCTCATAAGTCTCTCCGTTAGTATAATAGAAAGCCTTTAAAGAGTTGTTGCTTCCTGAGTGTACATATCTTACAGTTCTTGCAATAGCCTTCATATGATACTGCTCATCTATTGCCTTAAATACTCTGTCCATGTCCTTAAATGATGGGTCCATTGTAAGACCGTCTTTAACATCAGTTCCATCTTCTCTGTATACATGGATAGGTTCGATTCCAATAAGCACATCAACATAAGGAAGGTACTTACTAAGAACATCTCTTGCAGTCTCGAATGACCAGAGCGTACTTCTCCAGTTAGGGTCGAAGCTGACAGTAAGTCCCATCTTCTTAGCTGCCTTAACTGCCATATCCATCATCTTACGGCAGTTGTAAGAAAGAGCTGGTGTGATACCGCTAATATGGAGCCAGTCATAATCCTTAAGAATCTCCTCGAAATCAACATCCTTATAGTCGTATTCTGCAAATGCAGAATCAGCTCTATCATATATTACCTGTGAAGGTCTGACAGAAACACCTTCTTCCAGATAATAAAGTCCCATTCTTCCTTCTGATCTTATAATGTGCTTGGTATGCACATCATTAGACTTAAGATAATTAATAGTTGACTTTCCAAGGTCTGAGTTAGGTAATACTGTAAAAAATGTTGAATCAACACCAAGGTTTGCAAGGGAAACCGCTACATTTGCCTCTGCTCCGCCATAATTAACTCTGAAATCATGTGTAGTTACAAGTTTTTCATAGTTAGGTGGTGATAATCTCAACATCAATTCACCAATTGCTATAAATTTCATGTCTTCCTCCAACGTCATAATAGATTAAGGGTATCAAATACCCAGTTTTGCATATTCCAATGACATATTACACCACATTTGTACAAATTGCAAACTTGCATATTACTTTTTAATAAGATATAATTATTTTATTAATAAGTAAGGTTAAGGTACGTGTTTATGGATATATTTGAGTCTCTGAATTCTGTGCTTGTAGACTTGTTC
>OGZW01003691.1_pt1 | contig 11152 bp, 12 predicted proteins | sample 1577001 | NCBI WGS metagenome assembly OGZW01 (sample SAMEA3541519, study PRJEB24748) | human gut metagenome | biome: human gut; feature: human-associated habitat; material: faeces | place: China | collected 2012
CTTCTATCCGTAAAGTATCTTTAGCCAGAGTGTCGATTAACTCTACAAAAGATGACAGGGCATTGCAGGAAATCATAAAGGAGAGATATGTATACCAACGGGCATTGTTGGACGAAGTGGTTTATACTATTTTGCGCACAGCCAGTGATAAACCGCTTAAAGAGCGTGTTAACTTTAAGCAGTTGGATTTGTTTATAAAGACGGAACTGTTAAATAACGGCATTGATATTCCGTATCATTTTACAGTAACAGATCGTGAGGGAACAGAGGCTTATCATTGCCCCGACTATACGAACGAGGGTAGCGAGAGCATGTACCGCAAGGTCATATTCCAAAATGATCCGCCCGCACGAATGGGAATGGTAAATGTTCACTTCCCTGATTTGAACAGTTACATATTCAGTTCTGTTAAATTTATGATACCGTCACTCATTTTTACGTTTGTATTGCTTGTGACATTCATCTTTACTATCTACATCATCTTCCGCCAGAAGAAGCTGACAGAGATAAAGAATGACTTCATCAACAATATGACACATGAGTTTAAGACACCTATCTCTACCATTTCGTTGGCAGCACAGATGTTGAAAGATCCGGCGGTGGGTAAGTCTCCGGCTATGTTCCAGCATATTTCGGGAGTTATCAATGACGAGACGAAACGTTTGCGTTTTCAGGTAGAGAAAGTATTGCAGATGTCAATGTTCGAAAGACAGAAGGCAACACTCAAGATGAAGGAAGTGAATGCAAATGAGCTGATAGCGGGAGTCGTTAATACTTTTACGTTGAAAGTAGAAAAGTATAACGGAAAAATAACTTCCAGTTTGGATGCAGAGAATCCTGATATATTTGTGGACGAAATGCACTTTACGAATGTAATCTTCAACCTGCTTGACAATGCAGTGAAGTATAAGAAACCGGAAGGAGAATTGCTGCTGAACATCCGTACATGGAACGAATCGGGTAAACTTTACATTTCGATACAGGATAACGGTATCGGCATCAAGAAAGAAAACCTGAAAAAGATATCCTCGGAGATGTCCATGCCGAAATACTTCACGGACAGCCGGGACAGGGTGCCGTCGGCGTCCATCTGGGCCAGGGCATCGTTGATGGCGGAATAGTCCCGCTGCTCCGCCGGGGCCTCCAAAAACCCCAGCACCTGCCGCAGCTGCTGCCGGTTTCCGCCGCCGATGACGGAGGAACCCATGCCAATGACGCTGATCTTTTCCCCGCCGTGGGGCAGTGCGCGATATTCCGTGTGTATTCTCCTCGTTTTGTTATATTTCTCAGTCCAGGGCGTCCCGGCTTTCGAACACGTCCCGGATGGAGCCATTGCGGTCGATCTCCGGCTCCGGGGCCGGGGCCTTGGCCATCTTCAGCTCCTGCCATTTGGCCTTGTCGATCAGCAGCTGCCGGGGCTTGGAGCCCTCGAAGGGACCCACATAGCCCCGCTCCTCCATCTGGTCCACCAGCCGGGCCGCCCGGGCATAGCCCAGCTTCAGCCGCCGCTGCAGCATGGACACGGAGGCCTGTCCCGTCTCCAGCACCACGTCCACGGCGGCGGTAAGCAGCTCGTCGTCGGGACTCTCCCCGGCGGGCTCCGGCGCGCCGGCGGACTTGCCGCTCTTTTCCTTCTCCTTCACCGCCTGCTCGATCTTGTCCATGACGTCCTGGGAATACTCCGCCTCGCCGCTCTGCTTCACATAGTCCACCACCCGCTCGATCTCCTCCGGGGTGATGAAGCAGCCCTGGACCCGGGTGGGCTTCCCGGCCCCCAGGGGGGCGTACAGCATGTCGCCCTTGCCCACCAGCTTCTCCGCGCCGGTGGTGTCCAGAATGATCCGGGACTCCAGAGACGAGGCCACGGCGAAGGCAATGCGGCTGGGGATATTGGCCTTCATCAGGCCGGTGATCACGTCGGAGGAGGGCCGCTGGGTGGCGATGATGAGGTGCATGCCGGAGGCGCGGCCCATCTGGGCCACCCGGCAGATGGACTCCTCCACCTCCTTGGCGGCCACCAGCATCAGGTCCGCCAGCTCGTCGATGACCACCACCACCGTGGGCATGGTCTTGAGCTCCTCGTCCTGCCGGGCCAGCGCATTATAGCCCGCCAGATCCTTGACCCCGTGCTCGGAGAACAGCTTATAGCGCTTCATCATCTCGAACACCGCCCATTGCAGGGCCCCGGCGGCCTTTTTGGGGTCCGTCACCACGGGGATCAGCAGGTGGGGGATGCCGTTGTAGGGGGCCAGCTCCACCATTTTGGGGTCCACCATGATGAAGCGGACCTCCTCCGGCGTGGACTTATAGAGGATGCTGACGATGAGGGAGTTGGTACACACGGACTTACCGGAGCCTGTGGTACCGGCGATGAGCACATGAGGAAGCTTGCCGATATCCCCCACGATGCAGCTGCCGCCGATGTCCTTGCCCACGGCGAAGGCCACCGGGGACTTATGCTCGGTGAAGGTGCGGGACTCCACCACGTCCCGGATGCGGACGGGGGTGACGGCCCGGTTGGGGACCTCGATGCCCACCACGGAAATTTTATTGGGGATGGGGGCGATGCGGACGCCGCTGGCCCCCAGCGCCAGCGCAATATCATCAGAGAGGTTGGTGATCTTGGACAGCTTCACCCCCTGCTCCAGCGTAAATTCATAGCGGGTAACGCTGGGGCCGTGGACCACGGCACCGGGGCGGGCGTCCACACCGAAGCTCTGAAGGGTCTGTGCCAAGCGCTGGGAGTTGCTCCGCAGCTCAGCCCCCACCTCCGTATAGTTGTCGGCGGTATTCTCATCCAGAAGCGTGATGGGGGGATACTGGTACGCCTCCTCCGGCTGGGCCAGCTCCTGCTCCACCGCAGCGGCCACCTCCTCGGTGGCGTCCTGCACCTCCTGCGCCGTGACGGAAGGCTTGGCTGCTTCACGGGGCTTAGCCACAGGGGCGGGGGCAGCAGACGCTGCCGGTGGGGAGGTAACGGGAGCGGCGGGGGCCACGGGGGCGGCTTCCTCCGCAGGCTCCCCCCGCAGCACCTGATCCGGGGTGCGGACGGCGCTGCTCTTACGGGAGAAGAAGGGTTTCTTCTCCTTAGGGGCAAAGGTGGGTTCCTCCGGCCGGGGCTGCGGCTGCGGCTGTTTGGCGGGAGGCTCGTCGTCCAGGGTAAAATACAAATTATCACAGACTTACATTCCTTTTGCAGATATTATAGATGAAGGTCAGAGAAAGTTCATGGGAACTATCTGGAACACGGCCACGGGGCCGCTTCTCCGCCGGTTTCTCCTTCTCACGGACGGGGGGTGCTTCCTCCGGGATGTCCTCCCGCTCCGCCTCCCGGCGCTCCTGCGCCCGGCGGACGGCGTCCTTGGGGGAGAAGTGCAGCGCCAGACACAGGGCCGCCAGCAGCATGAGGAGGAACAGGATCAGGGACAGCACCTTGCCGAATACGGCGGAGAAGCCCACGGCCAAACCGCCAGACAGGGCGCCGCCGCTTTGCAGGGACCGGCCGGAGAGCCACAGCTCCCGCAGGCCGGTGAGGCCCGGCTCATAGGAGCGGGCGCACAGCAGCAGATGCAGGCCGCAGCCGGTGAGCACCGGCACCATCAGCGTACATACGGAGCGCAGGGTGGCGGGACGGTCCCGGTGGGTCAGCAGCAGGAGGCCCGTCAGCAGCAGGGCCGGGGCCGACAGCCAGTAGCCATAGCCCAGCAGCCCCTTCAGCAGGCCGCCGAAGAAGGTGATGAACAGGGCCTCCTCCTGAAAATAGGACACGACGGCGCACAGGGCCAGCAGCAGGCAGACACCGCCGGCGATCTCCCGGCCGTAGGTAGGGGCAGGAGGGGGCGGCGTGCGGGTATTCTTTTTTGCGGGTTGCGAGGTTTTCTTCTTTTTGGGTGCAGCAGCCATGCGGACTTCCTTTCGTGCAAGAGAACGGGTGTTACTTGACGGCGTTCAGAATGAGGGTAGCCAGACCGGCGGCCCAGCAATAGTAGGCGAAGGCACCGAAGCGGCCCTTGTCAGCGATCATCTTCAGCAGGCGGATGCACAGGTAGCCGGAGACGGCAGCCACCACCACGCCCGCCAGATACACCGGCAGTTGGCTCCAGTCCACGCCGCCGGTGAGGGCATCCTTCAGACTGAGGATGTTGGCACCCAGCACAGCGGGGATGGACAGCAGGAAGGAGAAGCGCACGGCGAACTTCCGCTCGAAGCCCATGAAGCAGCCGGTGGTGATGGTCATGCCGGAGCGGGAGATGCCGGGGACCGTGGCAATAGCCTGACTGACGCCCACCACCAACACATCCAGCACCGTGGCGCTGCGGGCATCCTTACGGCCCTTGCGGGCCCGGTCGCTGAAAAACAGCAGGAAGCCGGTGACGATCAGGGCGGCGCCGATGAATACCATACTGCTCTTCAGGCCCTCCACCGTGTCCTTGATGGGCAGGATGGCAAACAGAGGCAGCGTACCCAGAATGATCAGCAGGATCAGGCGGCGGGCCGGGGGTACCGGCGTAGGGGTGCTGTGGTGGACCAGATCACCGATGCCGCAGAAAAATTCCCGCACCATATCGCAGATGTCCTGCCAATAGGCCACAAACACCGCCACCAGCGTGCCCAGATGCAGCAGTACGTCGTAGAAGGCGGGGACCTCGGCGTTGATGTGCAGCAGATTCTGGGCGATGGCCAGATGGCCAGAGCTGGAGATGGGCAGAAATTCCGCCACGCCCTGGATCAAGCCCAGAAGAATAGATTGCAGAAAGGTCATAGGTTTTCTCCTTATTTGAAGTTCTATCAGGGGGTATGGCCCCGTATTGTTGGAAGGGATACGTTTTATCATACCACAGGCGGACAAAAAATACCACCCCTTTTCCTCGACAATCTGCGGGATGGCCGCAGGAGCCATTCTTATCAAAGGAAAGAAGGCCCACCGGATGGCGGGCCTTCTTCACCGTGTGCGGTACACGGGGTCAGAATGTGACGGACTGAAGCTCTTTCAGGCACTTCTGACACACATTCTTCCCCCGAAACTCCGATACGCCCCGGCTGCTGTTGCAGAAAATGCAGTTGGGCCGGAATTTTCGCAGGACAATGGATGCGCCGTCCACATAGATCTCCAGCGGATCACGCTCGGAAATATCCAGCGTGCGCCGCAGCTCTACGGGCAGGACGATGCGTCCCAACTCATCCACTCTTCTGACGATACCGGTTGCTTTCACAGTGATCTCCCCTTCTTTGCCCCTCAATTTTAGCGTCTACGTGGGATTCGTTTATATTATGCCGTAAATTTACATATTTGTCAACCAAATGATAAAATCTGTCTGGATAGATGTAATAAAATATGTCGGTGCGGCGTATACATCCATGAGGTGACAAGGATGGCGATGGCGTGGATCTGGACGGGAATGGCTGTGGTCAGCGTGGTGTGCGGCGCCGTATACGGGCGCATGGAGGCCGTCAGTGCGGCGGCGCTGGAGGGGGCCGGGCAGGCGGTCCGGCTGTGTCTCTCCATGGCGGGGATGCTGTGCCTGTGGACGGGACTTATGGAGGTCATGGACCGGTGCGGGCTGTCCCGGCGGCTGGGACGGCTGTTCCGTCCGGTGCTGCGGCGGCTGCTGCCCCAGGCCAGCCGGGATCCGGAGACGCTGGCAGCGGTGACGGCCAATGTGTCGGCCAATCTGCTGGGGCTGGGCAACGCCGCCACGCCCATGGGCATCCGGGCGGCCTGCCGTATGGCACGGGGGACGGAGGGCGTAGCCAGCGACGAGCTGTGCCGGTTGGTGGTGCTGAACACCGCCTCCATCCAGCTGCTGCCCACCACGGTGGCCAGCATCCGGGCAGCCTGCGGCAGCGCTGCACCGCTGGATATCCTGCCGGCGGTGTGGGTCAGCTCTCTGCTGTCGGTAGCGGCGGGGCTGGCGGCGGCAAGGCTGCTGGAGCGGCTGGGAAGGCGGCGGACATGACGGACTGGGTGATCCCCTGTCTGCTGGCGGGGGTGGCGGCGGCAGCCATGGGGCGGAGGACCGATGTCTACGGCGCCCTCACCGACGGGGCGGCGGAGGGGCTGCGGGTGCTGGGGCGCATCCTGCCGGCGCTGGTGGTACTGCTGTCGGCGGTGCAGATGTTCCGGGCCTCCGGAGCCATGGAGCTGCTGACGGGGCTGCTGTCACCGGTGCTGGAAGGGCTGGGCATCCCGCCGGAGACGGCGGTGCTGCTGTTGGTGCGGCCCGTCAGCGGCTCCGGGGCGCTGGCGGTGGGCAGCCAGCTGATGGAGCAGTACGGGCCGGACTCCTACATCGGGCGGGTGACGGCGGTGATGCTGGGATGCTCGGAGACGACGTTTTATACCGTGGCGGTCTACTACGGCGCTGCGGGCATCCGCCGCACCCGCCACACCATTCCGGCGGCGCTGGCGGCGGATGCGGCGGCCTTCATTGCCGCCGCATGGGCGGTGCGGGTGTTCTTTCCGTAAGGCCGGCTCTCCCGGTGGTGGGGCAGAAAAAAGGAGGCTGGGGACTCGTAGTCCCCAGTCTCCTTTTGTATCTCGATCGTTTTTCAGGGCTTATCTGCCGATGGGCAGTTAGCGGTGCAGCGCTTCCACAGGCCACGCAGCAGCAGATCCTCGTCGCAGACGGCCTCCCGGCGGCACAGGGGCGCCACGAAGCGGCCCAAGCCACCGGTGAACACCAGTGTGCAGGGACAGCCCAGCTCCTGCTCCATGCGTTGGGCCAGACCCTCCGTCATGGCGGCAGCCCTATATAGGGCGCCGCTGAGGAGACTCTCCTCCGTCCAGCCGCAGATCACCCGATCCGGAATCCGCAGGCGGATATCCGGCAGCTGGGCCGTACCAGAGAGCAGTGCCTCCAGCCCCAGCCGTACAGGGCGGCGCCCAGCACGATGAGAATCAGAACCAGTGAGATGGAAAAGGGGCCGAGACGAATGGCACTGCCCGCAAACTGGAGCACCACAACGATGGCGGCAAGGAGTCCGCCTCCTGCGAGATACTGCGTCGTTTTTTCATATGACTTTCCTCTGCTGCCGCTCCGCCGGAGCGGATGCGGCGCATTTCTTTTTGATTTTTATAGGTTGGGTCAGCGGGTCACTGGGCCGCTGCGGGGAAGGTGATCCGGATGACAGTCCCCTCACCGGGCTTGCTGGTGAGGCGGATGTCGCCGTGGTGATACTGCACGGCGTGCTTCACGATGGAGAGGCCCAGCCCCGTGCCGCCGGAGGCCTTGGAGTGGCTCTTATCCACCCGGTAGAACCGCTCGAACACCCGGCTCTGGTGCTCCGGGGCGATGCCGATGCCGGTATCCGACACCGTGACGGAGGAGATCCCGTTCTCCGAGGACACCTGCACCTTCACGGTGCCATCCGGGACATTATACTTGATGGCGTTGTCGCAGAGGTTGAAGATCACCTCATACAGCAGCCGTCGCACGCCGGTGACCGGAGCGTGATCCCCGTCCACCGACAGGGACACCTGCTGCTTGGCGGCGGCATCCTGCAGGTTGGTCACGGCCTCCTGACTCAGGGTCAGCAGGTCCACCGTCTCCGTGGGCATGGCATCCCCCTCGTCCAGCTGGGACAGGCGGATGATATCCTCCACCAGCGTCACCATCCGGGAGGCCTCGTCGTGGATATGGCCCACAAAGCGGGGCATATCCTCCGGCTTCACCATGCCGCTCTGAATCAGCTCGGCGCTGCCCACGATGCCCTGCAGAGGGGTCTTCAGTTCGTGGGAGACATTGGCGGTGAACTCCCGGCGGTTGCGCTCGGCGTACTCCTGCTCTGTCACGTCGAAGGCCAGCAGCACTGTACCCACCGTCTCGCCGCCGGATTGGATGCGGCTCATATCCAGCTGATACTCCCGGCCATTACGCTGGCAGCGCAGCTGGCTGTGGCCCTTCTCCCGGGCTGTCTCCATCGCAAGGCACAGCTCATGGCTGCGGTCCACCGTCAGGAAGTCACGGCCCACACAGCCGTTGTCCGCCTGAAAGAGCCTGCAGGCGGCGTGGTTGATGCTGAGCACCGTCCCTTTCTCGTCCAGCAGTACCAGACCCTCCTGCATACTGCCGGTGATCTGGGTGAACTCATCGGTCTTTTGCCGCAGGGTCCGCAGCTGGGCGTCGATCTCCTTGTGCTGGTAGTTGATGCGGCTCAGAAGAGGAGCCAACTCCTCGTAGGCGTCGTTTTCCAGCGGATGCTCCAAGTCCAGCCGGTTCAAGGGATCCACGATGCGGCGGGACAGGCGCCCGGCCATGAGTCCGGCGAAGATCAACGCCGCCACCAGCACCACCAGCATGGGCTGGAGCATTCCCAGCGCCAGCATCCCGGCGGTGGCACGGCTGACGGAGATACGCAGCACCGTGCCGTCCGTCAGGCGGCGGGCCACATACAGGGTCTGCTGCAAAAGGGTATCAGAGTAGCGGCTACTTTCGCCGCTGCCGTTTTTCAGGGCCTCCTGCACCTCCTGACGGCCGGCGTGGTTCTCCATGGAGGCCACGTCCGTCACCTGAGTATCGTACAGCACCCGGCCGTCGGAGGCGATCCACGTCAGGCGGAACCGCTCCGCCGGAAGGCGCTCCAGATAGGCCGTACCGCCGTTTTCCACGCCGCTGACGGCGAGGCTCAATTCATCCTGTAATTGCTGCTCCTGCACACCGCCGAAGTAGCTGTACAGGCAGCCGGTCTTGATGACCATGCCCGCCGCCAGCACTACGCCCGCCACCAGCAGAATGGAACGGAAAATTTTTCTTGTCATGCGCCTACCTCCAGCCGGTATCCCACATTCCGCACGGTCTGGATCATGCTGCCGCAGCTGCCCAGCTTCTGGCGCAGGGTGCGGATGTGCATATCCACCGTCCGGGTCTCGCCGCAGTAATCCATGCCCCAGATCTCGTTGAACAGCTGGTCCCGTGTGAAGGCCATGCCCGGATGGGACAGAAACAGCCGCAGCAGCTCAAACTCCTTATAGGTCAGCGTCACTCGCTGACCCTCCACCGTGACGATGCGCTCCTCCGGGTGCAGTACGATGCCCCCGGCCCGCAGCACCGGCTCCTGTTCCGTCCGGCAGCGCCGCAGCACCGCCTTGACGCAGGACACCAGCTCCATGACGCCGAAGGGCTTGGCCAGATAATAGTCCGCCCCCAGATCCAGCCCCTGTATCTTGTCATACTCTGCGCCCTTGGCGGTGGCCATCACCACCGGGATGCGGCGCAGGGCCGCCGAGGCCCGCATCCGGCGCAGCAGCTCCATGCCATCCACGCCGGGCAGCATCACATCCAGCACCACCAGCTCCGGCTGCTCCTCCGTCTGGAGGGCCTGCCAGAAGGCGGCACCGTCGGCAAATCCACAGGCCTCGAAGCCGGTGGAACGCAGGGCGTATACTTCGATATCCCGGATACTGGCATCGTCCTCCACGCACCAGATCATGCTATCCCTCCTTGTGCATACCGGTGACGGAGAAAATCACCCACTGGGCGACGTTCACCGCATGGTCCCCGATGCGCTCAAAATATTTGGCAATCATCAGCAGGTCCACCGCCCGCTCCCCCTCACCGGGGTCTGTGGTCATGCGGCGGATCAGCGTATGCTTCACCCTGTCGAACCAGTCATCCACAATATCGTCCTCTGCGATGACTTTTTCCGCCAACATTGTATCATGTTTCACGTAGGCGTCAACACTTTCCGTCACCATTTTTATGGTGGAAGCGGCCATATCCCTCAGCAGCTCCTCCCCCTCGTTGACCTGACCGCTGATGACGATCTCGGCAATATCCTCCGCCTGATCCCCGATGCGCTCCAGATCTGTGATCATTTTCAGAGCCGCCGAGATCTGCCGCAAATCCCGTGCCACCGGCTGCTGCTGCAAAAGCAGCTTCAGGCACAGGGACTCGATGTCCCGCTCCTTGCGGTCGATCTCCGTATCCAGCGGGGCCACCTGACGGGCCAGTCTGCCGTCTCCCAGCGATTTAGCCGCCAGAGCGATGCTCTCCTCGCACAGTGCGCCCATTTCGATGAGCTCCCGCTCCAGCTGGGCCAGCTGTTCATCAAACCGGCTTCTCATTATCCGAACCTCCCCGTGATGTAGTCCTCTGTCCGCTTCTCCGCCGGGGCGGAGAACACCTGCTCCGTAGCGCCGTACTCCACCAGCTCACCCAGCAGGAAGAAGGCCGTGCGGTCGGAGATACGCACCGCCTGCTGCATATTGTGGGTGACGATGACGATGGTATAGCGCGCCTTCAGTTCCATGGTCAGCTCCTCGATGCGGGAGGTGGAGATGGGGTCCAGTGCGCTGGCTGTGGTTCTTCGCGGTGAGCATACCCAACTGGTGAGCCAAACGTTCCACCTGCGCCTTGAACTGCATGATCTTGACGCTATCGGCCTGATTCAACGCGCTGATGAAATCGCCCACCTGTTCCATCTGCAGCCACAGGTTGGCCCTGAGCATGATGAGATCGTCAAGTCGAGAGCCCATCATGCGGCCGTATGCGGAAAGCACGGCGTTGCGATGGGATTCGTCGAGCTTGCCGAAAATCCAGGCAAGGTCTCGTGCCGGATCGTTGACCTGCATATCCTGCCAGTTCGTGATGGCGGTGATCGACGAGCCCGAGAACAGCACATCGCCGTCGGACAGGCCACCATGCACCGGACAAGTGGCGAACGACCACAGGCCGTCCGTTTCAAGAACGTCGGACCAGCTCGTCGTGATCTCCTGCGGCACATGGCCAGCCTGACGCAAACGCTTGATCCATGCGGTCAGCTGCGCGCGAATCTGCCCCGTGGAGAACACCGGATAGCCGGCCTCCTGCAGAAAATCCGGACGAAGACGGTGTATCGCGCCCAACGCGGTGCCCACGCTGGCGCAGTCGTCCAACGTCAGCAGCGTCAGCGGACGCGCCTGACCATCATGATGCGTGGCGATCATCACGGAAACGTCTCCTGTGACGGACCTCTCCTGTTCGCCGTTGGAGAACGCCAGAACGCGATCGACGTCGAACCCCAATCCGCCCAACTCGCGGTTGCCCATCAACGTCTGCGCGGCACGCACGCGACCAACGAGACGCTTGCGTCCCTTCGGCGTGTTCGAAGCGAACGTGTCATACAACTTGCCCGCGGCGTCCTGCACCACGGCATGATCAATGCCATACCCCTT